>ERZ894183.176-NODE-176-length-59680-cov-8.684629_pt1 | contig 59680 bp, 53 predicted proteins | sample MGYA00380279_ERZ894183 | MGnify/ENA primary metagenome ERZ894183 (study PRJEB32331, sample SAMN06328422) | human gut metagenome | biome: human gut microbiome; feature: stool | host: Homo sapiens | collected 2013-06-26 ... | reverse complement strand
GTTATAATAGCCCAGGCACTCCCACAGCTTCAGAAGCCTGTCTTCAGGCACATCGGCAAGTGCCGCAATATCGGGAAGGCTCTCCATAAAACGCTGAAAATAAGGCTTCACAGCCTCCACACGGGTCTGCTGCAGCATGATCTCCGACACCCACACGCGGTAAGCATCCGGATGATCCCGCCACGGGAGCTCCCGCTTATTAGCACGAAACCATGTCACTACAGGCTCCGGTAATTGCTTTAATATCTGTAATTCTTCCTGTATATTCTCATAAATCATAAATCTATCCTGCTTTTCTATATCTCCGTATTTAAGTATAACATTTTATTCCATACTAAAAAAGTCTTTCTGTACTTATAGATAATCTAAATATATCCTCACATTCATTATATTTTCAAATGACTAATCCTTCGATTTTCCCCTTGTTTCATTGTCGTTTATTTTCATTAGTGATAAAATATAGGTAATGATTAAACACAAAAGGAGATACATTATGGAATTAATTAAAGATTTGCCAGAAGTATTTGAAGAATTTGCTGAACAGCGTAAGAATTCATTTCTGGCATTAAAGAAGATCAAAGATCAGGGCACACCGGTAGTCGGTGCATACTGTACTTACTTTCCAAGAGAGATCGCCATGGCCATGGGAGCTGTCACTGTCGGCTTATGCTCTACATCTGATGAGACAATCCCGGATGCAGAGAAAGATCTACCAAAGAATTTATGTCCATTGATCAAATCCAGCTACGGATTCGCAGTAACAGACAAATGTCCTTTCTTCTACTTCTCCGATGTAGTAGTCGGTGAGACCACCTGTGATGGTAAGAAGAAGATGTACGAGTATATGTCTGACTTCAAGAACGTCTACATTATGGAACTGCCGAACACACAGAACGAAGCAGCCCAGAAGTTATGGAAAAGTGAGATCATCCGTTTTAAGGAATATCTGGAAGAGCATTTTGAGACAACGATCACAGACGAAGCAGTTAAAGAAGCAATCAAAGAAGAGAACGCTGTTCGTACCGCTCTTAAGAATCTGTACGGTGTAATGAAATACGATCCGGCACCGATCAAGGGATACGATCTGTGGAAAGTATTATACGGAAGCGGATTCAAATTTGACCGTAAGGCGATTCCAGCAGAGATCAATGCTCTGGTAGATAAGATTGAAAAAGAATACGCAGAAGGCAAGATGGAAGAAAAGAAACCTCGTATCCTGATCACAGGATGTCCGATCGGAGGCGCTCCGGAAAAGGTTATCCGCGCTATCGAAGACAACGGCGGTATCGTAGTTGCTTATGAGAACTGCTCCGGTGCCAAATCTACTGCCGAATTAGTAGACGAGGAGAACCCTGACGTATACGACGCAATTGCCAAGAGATACCTGAACATCGGATGTTCCGTGATGACTCCGAACCCGAACCGTCTGAAACTGCTCGATGAGCTGATCGATGAGTTCCACGTAGATGGCGTCGTAGAGATGACTCTGCAGGCATGCCATACATACAATGTAGAGACACTTGCAATCCGCAGATTTGTTAATGAGAAGAAAGGTATTCCATATATCCATGTAGAGACTGATTACTCTCAGGCCGATATCGGACAGCTTAACACCAGACTGACCGCATTCCTTGAAATGCTGTAACATAATATCAAAATCCCGCACATCACTCTGTGACGTGCGGGATTTTACATTTCTTTTTAAATCAGATTATTCAGCGTCTGCGTCTGTATATTTTGCAGCATACTCTGAAACTTTTCCATCGCTGATCAGTTTCTCGATTGCTGTATTGATCTTATCCAGAAGTTCTGTATTGCCTTTCTGAACAGCAATAGCATATTCCTCAGAATCAAATGCATCGTTATCTTCTACAATCTTAAGACCATCATTGTCAGCAACATATTCCTGAGCTGTTGCAGAGTCGATAACAACAACATCACACTTGTCATTTACAAGCTCCATGATTGCTTCTGTACCTTTTTTGAATGCTTCGTAATCATAGCCAAGATCCTTTACGCAAGTCTCACCTGTGAATCCCTGGATAACACAGATCTTCTTTCCTTCCATATCAGATGCTTTTGTAATGTCAGAACCATCTTTTACTACCATTACCTGAGTAGCTGTATAATATGGTGTAGAGAAATCAACTGCTTCTGCTCTTTCATCTGTTACAGTCATACCGGCAATAACAGCATCAACCTGTCCATTCTGAAGAGCAACGATCAGGGAATCAAACTCCATGTTCTCGACTTTAGCTTCCATTCCATTCTCTTCAGCGATACCTTTTGCAATTGCGATATCAATACCATCAAACTCTCCGATCACACCTTCTTGTGTTACATACTCAAACGGTGGAAATTCAGCATTTGTACCGAATTTAATCGTATCTTTTGAATCTGTAGATTCTGTCTTTTCATCACTCTTCTTACTGTCGCTGCTTCCACATGCAACAAGCATTGCTGCCATCATTGCAACTGTAAGAATAACAGAAAGCATTTTTGTCATCTTTTTCATAATACATTCTCCTTTTCCTCACAAGTAGTTACCTGCGCTTTTACATTGATCAAAACATTGATCGGTTATCTCTATATCATGCAAACACTGTTTGCAGAATATCATTATAATACTTTACTCAAGAACAGCTTTGTTCTCTCATTTTTCGGATTCGTAAACACTTCTTCCGGTGTTCCGTTCTCCATGATGATACCCTGATCCATAAAAATCACACGTGATGCAACTTCTCTGGCAAATCCCATCTCATGAGTTACAATAACCATTGTCATACCAGATTCTGCCAGATCCTTCATTACATCAAGAACCTCTCCGACCATCTCAGGGTCAAGTGCGGAAGTCGGCTCATCAAAGAGCATGATCTCCGGATTCATTGCCAGTGCTCTTGCGATTGCTACACGCTGCTTCTGTCCACCGGATAATTGTACCGGATATGCCTCCGCTTTTTCTTCCAGACCAACTCTCTTTAACAGTTCCATCGCTTTTTCTTTCGCCTGATCTTTTGTCATTTTCTTCAACATAACCGGCGCAAGCGTAATATTCTCCAGAATCGTAAGGTGTGGGAACAGATTAAACTGCTGAAATACCATTCCCATTTTCTGACGAACTTTATTTACATCACATTTCGGATCTGTGATCAATTCATCATCTACGTAAATCTCGCCTTCTGTAGCTGTCTCAAGCTGATTCAGGCAACGGAGAAAAGTACTTTTTCCCGAACCGGATGGTCCAATGACTACAACAACTTCTCCCGGTCTGATATGCTCATCAATTCCTTTTAATACTTCTAATTCATCAAATTTTTTATGCAGATTCTTTACTTTTATCATCTCACAGCCCCCTTATCTTATGTCTGATTTTCTCAACTTGTTCTCAAATACGCCAAGTATCAATGTAAGAACCTTAATCAGAACATAGTAAATGATTGCTGTACCGATCAACGGCATAAATGCCTCATACGTAGCACTCTTAATGAAATCTCCTGCTTTCTGAATATCCATCAGTCCAACGTAACCGACAATTGCAGTCTCTTTGATAAGTACAATAAATTCATTACAAAGTGCCGGGAAAATATTCTTCAATGCCTGCGGGATTACGATTCTTGTCATCGTCTGGTAAGCATTTAATCCCAATGATCTTCCCGCCTCCGTCTGTCCTTTATCTATAGAAAGGATTCCGGCACGGATGATTTCCGACACATACGCACCTGAGTTAATTCCAAATGCAATCGCTGCAATAATCCATTTTTCAATATCAACGGTCGCAAAAATTACAAAGTAAATGATCATCAACTGTGTAACTGAAGGTGTGCCTCGAATAATATCTGTATATATCTTACCGATCGCTCTGAGGAATTTGTTCTTAGACAAATTACAGAGTGCAATCAGAAAACCGATCAAAATTCCAAGGATAACCGCTACGATTGACACTTTAATCGTCACACCAATACCACTGATCAGAAGTTTATATCTATCTTCTCTGATAAAGCAGCGTGTAAATGTATCTGCCATATCCACCATCCAACTATTCATAAATAACCGCCTCTCTCTTCATAACCTAATGATTATGCAATTTTTATTCCTGTTCATTCTACACTATGCGTTATATTTTAGCACGTTCACGCCAAATTGCAACTGTATTTTTATACATTTAAAGGGGTATTTTTATGCAAAACTAATTCATTTCGTACAAAAACGCCCCTTAATTTCTTCTTTTATATTATCCCATGATCACCTGGAAGATCGACACGATCAGAATCAATACTCCAAGCGCAATACGGTAATATCCAAATACCTTGAAATCATGCTGTTTAATATATCCCATCAGAAACTTGATAGCAAATATAGATACGCCAAATGATACAATACATCCAAGCATCAGGAAACCAAACTCTGCCGCTGAAAATGCAAGACCAAATTTCAACAGCTTCAGAAGGCTTGCTCCGAACATAACCGGAATCGCAAGGAAGAATGTAAATTCCGCCGCTGTCTCTCTGGATACTCCGATCAGCAGCGCTCCTACGATTGTCGCACCGGATCTTGAAGTTCCCGGAATCAATGCCAGCATCTGGAACACACCGATCCACAACAGCATCTTCAGTGTAAGCTGTGAAATCCTGGTAACCTTTGGCTGCTTTCCTCTGTGCTTATCTTCTATTATAATAAACAACACACCATATACGATCAGCATAATCGCAACCGGCACCGGTTTGTAAAAAATCGCATCCAGATAATCATTAAACAATAAGCCCACAATCGCTGCCGGAACTGACGCGATTGCCACTTTAATCCACATCTGCCAGGTCAACATCTTCTGACGTTCGGATTTTCTTGGGGAAAACGGATTCAATTTGTGGAAATAGAGCACCACAACAGCCATGATCGCACCAAGTTGGATCACCACGTCAAACATTTCCATAAATGCATCACTGAGTCCCGGCTTCAATACGCTGCCGACCAGAATCAGATGGCCGGTACTGCTGACCGGAAGCCATTCGGTGATTCCTTCTACGATACCCAGGATCACAACTTTAATAAAATCTAACATATCTGCCTCCTTTTATTCGCATCTGCCAGATACTACCTCAATACAAATTTTTCAATTGCTTTTGCAACGCCATGCTCATCATTGGTCACAGTGATATAGTCTGCTGCTTCTTTGATCTCATCAATACCATTCTCCATAGCCACACCAAAACCGACTCTGCGAATCATATCCATATCATTAGAACCATCACCAAATGCCATAATCTCATCCTTCTTAATACCAAGGATCTCTCCCAGCTTCAAAAGCGCGATACCCTTCTGTGCATCTTCCCCGTTCGCTTCAATATTATTGCCTAACGCACTGGTAACGGCTGCTCCCTGAACCTTCTCTTTTACTTCTTTCATTGCCAGATCTCTTGTTTCTGTATCGCGAAACAGTGCCTGCAGCTTATCCACTGCCATCTTTTTCTCATGGAACATAGCTTCCACATCCGGCACCCGGCGTCTGGTAGTACGCATATATTCAATCATCGGCTTAATCGGCATATATTCCTCAATACGCTCTACCATATCCGCAGTTGCATAACCGAATCCCTCATAATACACTTCCCTGTATGTATCGTATTTTGCAAAGATCTCCAGCAATTCCTTACCTTTTTCATATGGAAGCAATGCTTCATGCAGAACTTTATCCTCCTGCACGTCTACTACTCTGGCACCGTTAGCTGTGACTGCATATCGGATGCCAGGAAGTGCCATAACTGGCTTTGGTATACCGGTCAGCGGTCTTCCCGTCGCCGGAAGAATGATCACGCCCTGCTCAACAGCTTCCCTCATGACGTCCCGTGTATAATCACTGATCTCCTTATTACTGTTTAACAGCGTTCCATCCAGGTCAAAACCGATCATCTTAATGTTTCGTTTCATCATAAGTCAATAATTCCTTCCCGTCTCGCGTAAATAAATACATATCTGTATTGATTTTGTTCGTCCCCATTGTATATGCCTGTTCCGCATGTGTTTTCATCGTTTCTATAGCTTTTGGCTGAGACAGCGGTGCAAACAACACCGTATCTGTACGTGGTGCCATAATCAGCAGATCGTCCTGCAATTTCTCCGCGCATACATTCCAGATATGCTGGAAGCACAGGGAACTTGCCTCATGCTTACCATCTGCCAGAATTGAAAATGCTCCATACATGGTATTACCGATTACAAATTCCACGTCCCGCACCAAATTCTCGCATGCCTGATGATATAATGCCGGTATATCACATTCCGGCGGAAGCATATTATCTTTAATGACTTCATATGTTTCTTCGCCTCTCTTTATGACAAACAGGATCTTCAAAGCACCTACAAATTCAATTAATGGTGTATCTTTCTCGGATATATTCTTACCATTCAATGTCTCAGGCAGTGATAATGTGCTTGACACCCACGGATAAATCTGCTCCTTAATATTATCATACAAATAATGTTCTTCTTCGTATTTCTTCATAACTGGCTCCTTTGCCATAATATTTTTATTTAACATTTCTACTATACCAAAAAAATACCAATAAAGCAATAAATCCACGCATCCGTATAAATATCTTAATAAATATACAACGCGTGGATCTATTGCTTTATTTTGTTATGATGCTGTAAATTGATTAACCTTCGTAGTATGCTTTCAGGTACATTGCTTTGATCTCTTTAAACAGAGGATATCTTGGGTTAGCACCTGTACACTGGTCATTGAATGCATTCTCTACCATTTCATCCAATGTAGCGAGGAAATCTTCTTCCTTAACACCGTAATCTTTAATTGTTCTCTTGATTCCAACTTTTGCCTTCAGGTCTGCGATTGCTTTGATGAAGTTCTCAAATACTTCGTCATCATTCTTTCCTGTTACTCCGCAGAATCTTCCAAATTCAGCATATCTCTCTTTAGCCTTTGGATATGGATACTGAGAGAATGTTCCCATCTTAACCGGTGCCGGATCTGCATTGTATTTCATAACAAGCTCGATCAACAGTGCGTTAGCAATACCGTGTGGCAGGTGATGATATGCACCAAGCTTGTGTGCCATAGAGTGGCAAACTCCCAGGAATGCATTGGCAAATGCCATACCAGCCATTGTAGATGCATTAGCCATTCCTTCTCTTGCAATCGGATCAGCAGCGCCCTTCTCGTATGCATCTGGCAGATATGTAAAGATGTTCTTACCAGCTTTGAGAGCCAGACCATCTGTATAATCAGTAGCCATGATAGATACATATGCTTCCAGAGCATGTGTCAGGGCATCGATACCTGACGCACTGGTCAGTCCCTTCGGCTGAGTCATCATGAAGTCTGTATCTACGATTGCCATGTTCGGCAGAAGCTCATAGTCAGCGATCGGCCATTTTGTACCTGTGTCTGCATCTGTGATGATTGCAAACGGTGTAACCTCAGAACCTGTACCTGATGAAGTAGGAATTGCTACCAACATAGCTTTCTCGCCCATCTTCGGGAATGTGTATACTCTCTTACGGATATCCATGAAGTCCATAGCCAGATCTTCGAAGTTACACTCCGGATGCTCGTACATCAGCCACATGATCTTCGCTGCATCCATTGCTGAACCACCACCAAGTGCGATGATCACATCTGGTCCAAATGCTTTCAGCTGATCCAGACCTTTTCTTGCGATCTGCAATGTCGGGTCTGGTGCTACCTCATAGAAGCATGCGTGCTGGATACCCATTTTATCAAGCTTATCTGTGATCGGAGCTGTCATTCCGCTGCTGAACAGGAATCCGTCAGTTACGATAAACGCTTTTTTCTTATCATAATAATTCTTTAATTCATCCAGTGCTACTGGCAGGCAACCCTTCTTAAAGTATACCTTCTGAGGTGTTCTGAACCACAGCATATTTTCTCTCCTTTCGGCAACGGTCTTGATGTTCAGCAGGTGTTTCGGACCTACGTTCTCTGATACAGAGTTACCGCCGTAAGAGCCGCATCCCAATGTCAGTGATGGAGCTAATCCAAAGTTATAAAGGTCACCAATACCACCGTGAGAAGAAGGTGTGTTGATCAGAATACGGCAGGTCTTCATACGTGCTGCATGTTCAGCCATCTTCTCTTTTTCATTTACATTGATGTACAGAGATGATGTATGTCCGTATCCACCGTCAGATACAAGCTGCTCAGCCATCTGAAGTGCGGTCTCATAATCTTTTGCTTTGTAAAGAGCAAGTACCGGAGACAGCTTCTCATGTGCAAATGGCTCTGATACATCTACAGATGTAACCTCACCAATCAGGATCTTGGTATCTGCAGGTACTTCAAATCCAGCTAATTTAGCAATCTCTGCTGCCGGCTGTCCTACGATCTTAGGATTAACGCTTCCTGCAGGTGTCAGGATAATCTCGCGTACCATATCGAGTTCTTTCTTATTAAGCATATGACATCCACGTTTGATAAACTCAGCGCGTACTTCGTCATAAATGTCTGCGATTGCTGTTACAGACTGCTCAGAAGCACAGATCATACCATTATCAAATGTCTTAGAATGGATGACTGAGTATACAGATTTCTGAATATCACAGCTTGAATCCATGATAACCGGTGTGTTACCAGGTCCTACACCAAGTGCCGGCTTTCCTGATGAGTAAGCTGCTCTTACCATTCCCGGACCACCTGTTGCAAGGATCTCATCTGCATTTGCCATGATCAGACCGGACATCTCAACTGTTGGCTCTTCCAGACAGTCGATGATACCTTCCGGTGCACCAGCTTTTACAGCTGCTTCTGCTACCAGCATAGCTGCTGCTCTTGTACATTTCTTAGCACGTGGATGTGGGCTGATGATGATTGCGTTTCTTGTCTTCAGACAGATCAATGTCTTGAAGATAGCTGTAGATGTCGGGTTCGTTGTAGGAATGATAGCTCCTACCAGGCCAACCGGCTCAGCGATCTTCTTAATACCATATGCCGGATCCTCTTCCAGAACACCACATGTCTGCAAGTGACGATATTTATTATAAGTATACTCTGCTGCGTAATGGTTCTTGATTACCTTATCTTCTACGATTCCCATTCCTGTCTCTTCGGCTGCCATCTTTGCCAGCGGAATACGTGCCTTATTAGCTGCCATAGCCGCTTCGAAAAAGATCTTATCAACCTGTTCCTGAGTGTATGTTGCGAAGATCTTCTGGGCCTCTTTCATCTTGGCCATCTTCTGCTCCAGCCATTCAGGTGTATTAACTTCTGGTGTGCTAACTTCCGGTGCTTTGATTTCTTCTTTCTTTGCCATAACTTCCTCCTTAATATGTATTTTTGTTTGGCTCTAATCTCTGACTGTATTGTGCCATATTATTTCGCAATTTTCAAGTCTTTTTTGTCAAATTTACTGACATCTTTGTGTCACACAGGTTAATTTTTTCACTACTTGTGAAATAATTATCTTTAAATAGTGTTTAGTAGTACTAATTACTACCATTCTTATCAATCACATTCCATCTTTTGTGTATTTTGTCAGTCAATTGACTTTTTTTATTTGTTTTTTTGGCTAATTATCAGTCTAAACTGCACACGTTTTTATACATTTTTAACAATCAGAGCGTGTTCTATTTTTATTCTTTTGTTCACATTTGCCTACACTCTATTTAGATTGACTATTCTGAAAAAGATGCGTTACAATGTATACGGAATTTTTTTAGGAGGATAAGCCATGAAAATCGTTTTTTTAGAAGCACAGAGTATTGGAGATGACATTGATCTCTCCGGATTTGATGCTCTTGGAGAAGTCGTTAAATACCCAATCGCAACTGCCGAACAGACACCGGAACTGATTGCTGATGCAGATGTAGCCGTGCTCAGCAAGATCCCTGTCAACAAAGCCACCATAGGTGCAGCTAAGAACCTGAAGCTGGTCTGCCTGACTGCAACAGGAACCAACAATCTGGACAAGGATTATCTGGACAGCCACGGTATCGCATGGCGCAATGTAGCAGACTATTCTACCGAATCTGTGGCGCAGCATACATTTGCCATGCTCTTCTATCTGTTGGAAAAGCTCCGTTACTATGATGACTATGTGAAAGATGGAGCCTATACGCAAGACACCGTATTCACTCACTTCGATGAGCGTTTTTGCGAGATAAAAGGTAAAACCTGGGGAATCATAGGTCTTGGCAACATCGGACGCCGTGTAGCTGCGATTGCATCCGCATTTGGTGCCAATGTCATCTACGCTTCTGCATCCGGAAGAACGGCTCAGGACGGCTATCATCAGGTAGATTTGGACACCTTATATGCAGAATCCGATATTATCTCTGTACATGCACCATTGAATAAATATACAGAGAATCTTATTAATAAGGATGCCCTGAGCAAAATGAAATCAAGCTGTATCTTTATTAATGTTGGACGAGGACCGATCGTGGTCGAAGAAGATCTGGCTGACGCACTGGAGAACGGCGAGATTGCCGCTGCCGGACTGGATGTACTCCGCGTAGAACCAATGCTTGCCGATAATCCGTTAGGACGGATCAAAGACAGCAAAAAACTCCTGATCACTCCACACATTGCATGGGCAAGTGTAGAGGCACGCACCAGACTGATGGACATCATCCTGGGACAGATCAAGGAGTTCTTTGATATAAAATAAGCTACCGCTGATTATTAATTTTTATTCTGAAAAAATTCAGATAGTACAGTCATAACCGCACCTGCAAAGATAGCAAAGTCTCCCACATTATAGGTAATGGAAGAGAACTTTTCCCAGTGGGTGCGGATTCCTATATAATCCACTACTTTTCCGTGTCTGACACGATCGACAAAGTTACTGAGCGCACCACCAGTCATACACATCATGCCAAGCTTCAGCAGATGTCTGCCTTTCTGATGAAGTAAGATAAAATCATACGCCACGACTGCTGCCACCGCTGATGTGGTCAGCATCCGCATAGTCTTCGGCTGATCCTGCAGCAGGTTAAACGCCACCCCCCGGTTATACACCTTGCGGATAGAAAATGGCGTACCGGAGAGTTTTTTCTCCTCACCTGGTTTTACACATTTCTCTACGCGGCTCTTCAGATAAAGATCCATTCCACAGATAACTGCTGCAACTGCCGGATATAGTCTGGACTTCATTATTCTTCTGAGGTCTCTTCAAAAACCTCTTCCTCTTCCGTTGCATCCGCTGTAGCAACACCATTAATGCGGTCAATCTCTGCCTGAATCTTTGTAACTTCTTCATTTCTCTGATCGATTGCTTCACAAAGTGCTACCATATCCGTATCAACAACTTCACCGTTACGATACTTTTCAAATATGATTTTGCCGATATCCATATAATCTCTGTCATTTGCCCGACTCAGAAAGCGGATATCGCTCTTTCTCTTCTGTATCTCCAGTGTATCTTCTGCCTTCTTCCCCAGATCATTTGCTGTCTCTGAAAGTCTCTTTCCTAAATCATCAAAAAATCCTGCCATCTCTGTCATCCTTTCTTGTATATATACGTTTTATAACTCCCGAATCGTCCGCAGTGTCTCATAGAGATCCAATGCACCATATCCCCAGGCTTTATCTGGATACTCAATATCTGTCCGTTTTCTGGCACCTAATATAAAAAGTCCTTTGAGCTGCATCGTATCATAACCTGCCGACCGCTTTTCCTGCTCCAACAGCCATTCCAGCAAAAGCGCACTCGCACCTGCTGCAATCGCTGTCCCGATGCTGGAACCGCTTCGCTCTGCGAATCTTCCTCCCGGCAACGCTCCGGTCACATTCACGCCCGGCACTGCAAAATCCGGCTTTACATTATTAAGTCTAGTATAGCCTCTGCCTGAGTTAATATCAATACTATTCTCATCTCCATTATAGTAGGCTGCTGTGATCACTGAGCTCGTTGTCCCAGGTCCGGTAAGCGTTGTATCCGGATCAGACTCCAGAAAGATTACATTGCCTGTCAGAAACTCCTTCATCGGAAGCCACAGATGGAAAATCCCATCTGCCAGCCGCACCGGTTCTGCCACAATCCGCCAGATGCCAGGCACTGGCGCTAAAAAGCGCATAAAGATCAGCTGTGCACTGTTAAATTTGGACAAAATCTGATTATATACCTGCACAGTCGTCTGCTCAAACAAAAAGCGAAAAGAAAACATCCCGCTCTGTCTGACAGAGATTCGCGGAAGCACTTCCCCGGATGGTGAGATTACTGAAACAGCAATCAGATTCGGCAGTTCTGCCCACAATTCTATTGAAAACGCCTCTACACCTGTTCCGACCTGAAGTTCAATCTCTCTGCGTTCGGTAAGTGCCTCTATCTTTCCCTGATAATGATGCCTCTGGTTCGCTTCATTTCCGGTACCGCTCACGATGATCTGATTGCTAGAGTTGGCATAGATCTGCAGCATAAAGTCCAACGAATTATTGCCATTGTGTCCGCCAAAACTGGTTCCCACCGACAGACAGATCACCAATGGCATCTGATACCTCTGTGCAAGATTCCTGAGATACCGGATTCCCAGCATGATATCATTTTCCTGATAGCAGACCGCCTCTCCTGTAATCGCGTAGAAATCTCTGAGATAGCGCTTGGCAGGCTTCAGTTTCACCATAGCAATCGTTGATTCCGGTGCCGCACCAAGGAATCTATTCTCTGCATTTCCACTTCCGCATGCAAGACTCGCCACAAATGTCCCATGAGTAATGGTATCTTCTGTCGGTACGATTACTTTCGGATCTTCACTTTGTAACGCCTGGTTGAGCATTTCTTCTGTATATTCACTTCCATAGGCAAATCCATCCGGTACTAAACCATCCTGTATGGTCTGATCCCAGATTCCCACAATACGCGTACTCCCATCCAGCTTACGAAACACCGGGTTCGTATAATCAATCCCCGTATCCACGAAACCGATCATAACCCCCTCACCTGCCACATTCAGCGTTTGGTAATACTGCACCTGACTGATCCCTGCCTGATTCATGGCATCCATATCCAGAAGACCGTAACACTGTGGAACTGCATTATACACATACCGATCAAAATCAATGGGTTCTGCAATATTCTTATTCAGATATATGATCTCGTATCCTGCCCCAACCTCCTGTGAACACACCTCCTCAGGAAGCGCAGGGAGGCTTATCCTTCCACCATCCGTTGACACAATAAAATCCCTATAATCATTCGACAATATCTGCGCCCTGCACATTTCCAAATCCATATAAAAACACCTCATATACTTTCAATTTAGTATATGAGGTATGTATCTGAATTAGCCTTCCAGCTGTGGAAGTTCCTGACCGCGCAGCATGATCACCGGACCGCCGGTTCCTTCTATATAAGATCGGGTGATCACTACTTCACCAATGCTGTCATCCTTTGGAATCTCGTACATAATATCCAACATAAATTCCTCGATGATCGCACGAAGTGCACGGGCTCCTGTATTCTTCTTCACTGCTTTCTCTGCAATTGCACGAAGCGCATCATCCTCAAATTCCAGCTTTACTTCATCCAACGCCAGAAGCTTCTGATACTGCTTCAGGATGGCATTCTTAGGCTCTTTGAGAATCTTAACCAGCAGATCTTCATCCAATCCCTGGAGCGTAAATATAATTGGCAGACGACCGATAAACTCTGGGATCATACCAAATGCACGCAGATCTTCAATCGTTACTTTAGACAGAATATTCTTGTCATGGTCATATTTGTCTTTCAGCTCTGCATTAAATCCAATAGTTGCCTGTTTGGTCAAACGCTCTTTGATAATATTGTCCAGATCCGGAAATGCACCGCCACAGATAAATAAGATATTCTTGGTATTCACCGTAGTGAGCGGCACCATAGCATTCTTGCTGTTGGCTCCAACAGGAACTTCTACTTCACTGCCCTCTAATAACTTCAGCATGCCCTGCTGAACGGATTCACCGCTGACATCACGCTGGCTGGTATTCTTTTTCTTGGCAATCTTATCAATCTCATCGATGAAAATAATGCCCTGCTCTGCCTTCTCTACATCATTATCCGCTGCCGCCAGAAGCTTGGATACCACACTCTCAATATCATCACCGATATAGCCCGCCTCAGTCAGAGATGTTGCATCCGTGATCGCAAGCGGCACATCAAGAAGTTTCGCCAGTGTCTTGACCAGATATGTCTTACCGCAACCGGTAGGACCAATCATCAGCATGTTAGATTTCTCGATCTCAATATCATCCATCGTATCCGTTGCTACACGTTTGTAATGATTATATACTGCTACCGACATTGCTTTCTTGGCATATTCCTGTCCTACTACAAAGTCATCCAGCTTCGCCTTAATCTTATGCGGTGCCGGAATATCCTTGATATCCAGGATCGGCTTACGCTCTTCGCCTTCTTTTTTCTTCTTGATCTTCTGCTTCTTTGGGATCACATTCTCAAGATCATCCACACTGAACATCTGCACTCCCGGCATATTCAGAAGCTGGCTGTAATCCATCTGTCCGCCTGACATCATATCAAAGCTCTTCTGCATGCAGTCCGGACACACACTGATATGATTCGGCAGATCCATCATCTTGCCGGTCTGGCTTTCCGGTCTGTGGCAGATAAAACATACCTTTTCATATTCATCATCATCTTTCTTCTGATCTTCGACAACAACATCCTTGTCATCTACTTTTTCTACTTCATTTTCCAATTCGTTATGATTCATATTATCTTTTTCTGACATTCGTTTTCTCCTAATTTATAACATCCTTAAAAAGTCTTCTTCCGTAATGATCGGAATACCCAAATCTTTCGCCTTTTTATTCTTGGAGGATGTAGATTCCACGTTATTATTGATCAGGTAATTGGTCTTGGATGTTACTGAACCAGTCACCTTGCCACCCTTGGATTCAATCAGTGCCTTTACCTCATTACGGTTAGCAAAATGCTCCACACTTCCGGTAATTACAAAGTTCATTCCGGCAAATGTCTGCTCGCCCACATCTTCCTGTTCTTCCGGTAACTTCACTTCCTTTAGAAGCTTTTCAAATAATTCCCGGTGCTCCGCATCTGCAAAATACGCCACATAATTGCCCGCGATCACATCACCGATTCCATCAATCGCAGCCAGATCTTCTGCGGTCAGATCTATAACCCTCTCCGGGTTGTGTCCGATTTTCTTGCAGATCAGCTTCGCATTGGCAAGACCTATATTGGCAATTCCAAGTCCGTAGATCAGTCTCGGCAGTGTCGTCTCTCTTGCCTTCTCCACACTGGCGATCAGGTTATTATACGACTTCTCACCAAATCCATCCATCTCACAGATCTCCTCCCGATGCTGCTCCAGATGAAACAGGTCTGCGAAATCATGAATAAAACCTCTGGCTATAAACTTTTCCAATGTAGCTTCCGACAATCCATCAATGTTCAGCGCATCCCGGCTTACGAACAATGCGTAAGACTTCAGCTGCTTCGCCTGACATTCCGGATTGGTGCAATACAATGCTTTGGCGTTACTGATACTTCGGATCTCCGTGGCACCTCCGCACACCGGACAGACCTTCGGAATGTCTTTTACACCGCTTCTGGTCAGATTCTCTGCAATCTGCGGAATGATCATATTCGCCTTATAGACCTCGATCTGGTCTCCGATACCAAGCTCTAATTCTTCCATAATGCTGATATTATGAACACTGGCACGGCTCACAGTCGTACCTTCCAGTTCCACCGGATCAAAGATTGCTACCGGATTGATCAGTCCTGTTCTCGATGGGCTCCATTCAATCTCACGCAATATCGTCTTGCTCGTCTCATCTGCCCATTTAAAGGCAAATGAATCTCTCGGAAACTTCGATGTTCTGCCCAGAGACTGACCGTATGCTACATCATCATATATTAACACAAGTCCGTCAGACGGAAAATCATTCGACACGATTTTTTCCGAAAATTTAATAACTTCATTCGGTATCTCTTCCCGACTCACAACAATATGTTCTACTACTTCAAAACCCTGACTCGCAAGCCAGTCTAACTGCGCTGCTCTGGAATTATGGAAGTCTACGCCCTCTGCCTGTACCAGCGCAAATCCGTAGAACTTCACATTACGCTTTGCTGTGATCTCGCTGTTTAACTGGCGGACTGATCCGCTGCACAGATTTCTCGGATTCTTATATTTGGCATCTACTTCTGCAATCTCTTCATTAATCTTTTCAAAATCTTTATATCCGATCACTGCCTCACCACGAAGAACCAGCTCACCCTTATACGGAATCTGCAGCGGCAGATTCTTGAATGTTCTGGCGTTAGCTGTAATAACCTCGCCAACTTCACCATTTCCTCTGGTAACCGCCTTCACAAGACCGCCGTCACGATAGGTTAATACAATGGTCAGCCCATCCATCTTCCAGGACATGACCACTTTCTGGTCTCCGGCAAATGCCTGCAGTCCGGCAACATCTTTTGTCTTATCCAATGACAGCATCGGACTCGGATGCCGTTCTTTTGGAAGCTCGCTTAATACTTCATATCCTACATTCACCGTCGGACTGGAAGACAACGTAACTCCGGTCTGAGCCTCCAGTGCCTGCAGCTCGTCATACAGTGCATCATATTCGTAATTGGACATAATCTCGTCCGCATCCTGATAATAGGCTTTCGCCGCCCGGTTCAGAAGCTCCACCAGCTCCTGCATTCTCCTGGTATCTGTATTATTATTCATAATCTTCTATCTTCCTCTTCCGCCCGGCGCATTCTCCGAGCCTTTCAATTCTTCATATAATTCATTCAGTTCCTCATCCGTAAGGCTCCGATATTCGCCTCGCTTCAGATTCCCCAGTTCGATATTCATAATACGCACACGCACAAGCTCTGTCACCTTATAACCAAGTGCCTCACTCATCCTTCGGATCTGGCGGTTCAATCCCTGCGTCAGCACGATGCGGAACTTATATTTTCCGATTTTCTCCACCGTACATGGTCTGGTCACTGCATCCAGACCTTTTTCCTTATCCTGAATATGCACACCTGACGACATCTGTTGGATAAATTCATCCGTTACCGGTTTATTCACCGTCACTTTGTATTCTTTCTCATGACGGTTGCCGGCGCGCATCATTTTATTAATGATGTCACCGTTATTAGTCATCAGAAGTAGTCCCTCCGAATCTTTGTCTAAGCGTCCTACATAAGTCACCCGTACCGGATAATCCAAAAAAAGAATGATATTATTCTTCGTGCGCATGTCTTCCGTACAGACCACACCCGCCGGTTTATTCACTGCGAGCACTACCATGGCATTCTTTCCGCGGATTTCCTTCTTGCCAACAGTCACTGTCTGATTCGGCAACACCTTCATGCCGCAGGATGCCGTCACTCCATCTATCTTCACTTTACCGGCTTCGATCAACCGATCTGCTTCACGCCGGGAGCAGATGCCCGCATCACTGATGTACTTATTCAGGCGGATCGGCTTCACTTCCCTGCGATTGTATTCTTCCTCAATTCGATTCTTCATATTCTATACCTTTATTTTCTATACTGTATTAGAAATATCTTTCCATAATAAAATTCATATTGTTCAATATCTCATTTTAAAGCATTTCTACATTTGGTTCAATGTTTTTAACTCATTTCTCTCTTTTCATACGAGGTTACATATGCTATAGTAATATCTAGCACTTAATCATTTCATTCGGAATGGAGAACTTCTATGATCAGCTTAACTTTAAATACAAAAAAATGCATGGCAGAGCTTCTGCTCCGCGAGACATTCGACTCGTTTCTGTTTATCGAAGGCTCTGTCACCACTTTTAATAAATTCACCATCGATGGCTATATCCACAGCGATTTCTACGACGAGGAGACTCCGGCAGAACCATACAGCGCCTGGAAATCCCTCCGTGAATTTGTCTTTTCTATTATTAAAGGCAAACGAACACCGTTAGACTTTCACTTCGTGTTCTCCCTATCTGCTGATGCCGTCCGCACTCTTATCACAGAAAATGAGTTGGACTTTCAGCCAGAATCTGTGCAGGGACTATATCTCAACTTCCGATATGACGGTTCCACGCTCACCTGTGTGACAGGAACTTCATTAAAAGTATTTACATTGGATAAATCACTGGATCACGCATTTGATAAATGGGTAGAAAAATTCTTTACAAAACATGAAATAGAATATGATGTAGCTTTATAGCAGAAAAGATTGCGATTTATTCGAACCGCAATCTTTTTGTTAATTATATGTATTTTATTAAAATATTTAATTTGTCATAATTTCAATTGTATTTATCTCTTACAAATGCTATACTCATCACATGGGTGTTACCATAACGGTAGGCGGTTAGTCCTTCGACAGAGGGACTGTGACCCTCTGATTACATAGAAACCCGCAAGGGAATCCACTGAAAAGGAGGGCTAAACCAATGAGTATTGCAGATTTCATTGCAGTAGTGAGCTTCGGCTTAACCTGTTTCAGTATCGGATACGCATTCGGTAAAGATATTAACAAAACGCAAAAATAGCCGCCTCGGTCTGCAAACTATGCGGCTATCTTTGTTATAACTAAAATCGGACTAACCGTCTATCGGCGACACCCTATTTCTATAATTATACTAGCATGGTTTCATACAAATGTCAAAAAGATTCCATTATAAAAAAGTTACAAAAAGAGCCGTGACTTTCATCACGACTCTTTTTGCATCTAGGAGAGATAATCTATTTCAGTATATCTGCTATGTCTTTTTTCTGTTCCAGCGCTTCCAGATCTTCCATGATCTCTTTTTGCCACTCTTCCGGCAGATCTACAATGTACTCTGCTTCTGTTTTCAGAAGAGTCTTGGTCATTTTTCCATAATACAATGCACTGGCTGCTGTCAGGAGCAGTTCCGGCGAGCTCTGGTTATGTTTACGCACGATAGCAAGTGGTGCCATAATTCGCTCGGTAGCACCAAGCTTACGGTCTACGTCTCTTGCATTACGTTCGATACTGTCTATAATGTTTCTGTTCTGGAATTTATCCACAGCCATATCTGAGAACTCTTTCTGTTCTTTGGCTGTAATCTGATATTCTTCACAGATACAATGATTTAATGTCTTTAAGATGCCTTCGATGCAGGATACAATCTCTGTATCATTGGCAGCATCACTGTAGACTTCGTATTTTTTATAATATCCAAGGTAAGATACTACCGCAGAAATACAGTTGTATGTGTAGATTTTTCTCTGCATCAGTACATCTAACTTCTCCTCAGCTATCATATTTTCATATGGAAGAGTATGTCCCAATGCCACTACATCATATGGCAGATAATCCAGATTCTGACTCAGGATATCCAGAGACCATTTCTCACCGATGGTTGTACAGAATACAATAGCTTCTGCCAGATGTACTCTCTGATCCTTGCAGAGTTCCATCAGATCCTGCTTCACATTAACGCCATTCTCAGCAGTCAGTATATCAATATCATCCTTTGTACGCACTGCCAGCCCCTTTTTCAGACTGACTGCTACATCTTTCAGATTCTTCTTGCCCACACTTACCATGATCAGATCTGCATCTGCCATAGCCTGGATGCCATCTTCCGAATCAATCAGATATGCATTGTAATTCTCCAGTGCCAGTGGTCTTCTCTCACCAGGTCCAAAAGATACATGATAACACGGCTCTATCTGCAGTGAATGGATCAGTTCTTCATCCTTATCCAGAAATGTGATAGACTCAGATTGAAAAAAACGATTCAGATAGCCTCTTCCAGTCTGTCCTGCTCCGATAATCACTACATTACTCATGCCCTTTCACCATCCCCTGCTCTTTTAATTCTTCTACAGATTTCAATACTTCTGCATATAATGGTTCATCTTTATCCATCTCACATACATTCTGAAGCACATATTCAATACCGTGTTTCTGACGCATCTCTTTCAATTTCATAGCAGATTCGTCTGTCGGCTCATCAAAGTACAGTGCCTTTGCAATGGTATCGATCAATGTCTTCGGATAAATGCCATGCTTCAGTGCCATACGGCAAGGTGCTACCAGACGATCCTGCGGTCCAAGCTTACGGATCGGATCTTTTGCATGACGAATAACCTTATCTACAATAACTCTGTCACAGTATTTTGCTCTTGCTTTCTTAGCAAATGCTTCCTGCTGCGCCGGATCTACACCAAGTTCTGCTTCCAGTGTCTGATTGATCTCTTTGTATGCACTGTCCAGAAGCTTCTGGATCTCCGGGCTGTTAGCTGCATCTGCAAGGATATCATATCCAAGTAAATATCCGGTGTATGCAATAACAGCATTGCTCGTGTTATTGGTATACATCTTCTGTGTCAGAAAATTCCCAAAATGATCCATCAATTCTACACTCTTAATCTCTGGAATCTCCCCTTTTAATCTTGACTTATCAATCGGCAGATACCAGAAGTTCTGTACCCATACATCCTGTGGATACTTCTTAGCAAGTTCCTCATCCGGCTGTGTAGCGGTACGCATCAGTACAGCTTCTGAGATACCTACATATTCTTCAAATATCTTACTGTTTTCTTCGTTTAATGCTTCCAGCAGAGACTTCTTAAATGTCTCCGCTGCATCTTTCCAGTTCTCACATACGATGATGTTCTTCACTACTTTCTGTGCTCCGTATGTATTAATAATATCCGCAACACTCTGTGCTGCTGCCGGCAGGTGATTCCCCCCTACAGATACAAATGCCAGATCTGCTTTGTAGAACTCATCGTAAATCTCTTTTTTAGAATCGTATGTAAATGCCTGAATACCTGTAACATCGCTGTCTAATGACTCATCTCCGAGTACATGTACATGATACTGCTTCTTTTCATTCAACACATTTACAATTGGTTCAAATACATCTACAAAGGTAATTTCAAAATCACTAAGATAAAGTAACTGTCCGATAAATCCTCTCGCAATCTTACCCGCTCCAAATATAACCGCTTTCTTCTTCATGAATTTCCTCCAAATGTTTATATTTCCTGCAATTTTAGTAAACAAAAAAGTCAGCAGATGCTGACTTTTTTATCATTAGTTTTCTGATGCGATCTTCACAAATGTCTGTGCTCTTCTGGTCAGTTCATCGTAATTTCCTTCTGCGATTACTTTCTTGTCAAGGAGTCGTCCGCTGATACCAGCTGCAGAATATCCTGCTTTCAGGAAATCTGCAAAATTCTCTTCATTCACACCTGCTGCTGCAAGGAATTTCACATGGTTAACAGGCCCTTTGACATCCTTCAGATATCCGAGTCCAAGCCATCCTGCCGGGAAGATCTTCACGATATCTGCGCCAGCATCATGTGCATCCAGAATCTCAGACGGTGTCATTGCTCCCGGAATAGATACCAGACCAGCAGCCTTTGTAGCTTTGATTACATCAATATTTACATTCGGTGACAGGCAAAATTCTCCGCCTGCTTCTTTGGTAGCAATTACGTGCTCTACACAAGTTACAGTTCCTGATCCGACTTTCATGTCCGGAAACTCTTCTCTGATCATACGGATTGCACCACAGGTCTTCTCAATTGCGTCCGGATCTGCCTGGTCGAATGTTACTTCTGCCATACGGATTCCTCCTTTATGAAGAGCAGTGATCACCTTGCGGAGATCATCTCCGTAATATCCACGACAGATTACCAATACCTTGTTGTCTTCAATAAATTTTACTACGTCACTCATTGTATTACGCGCCTTTCTTATAACCTATACATATTTTTCAACCAGTTCCTCTGAATCCGATACTACAACACGGAAGAATACTTTGATTCCTTTATCAATCAGATTTCTCAGATCCTGATTCTCAGCTTCGCTTGTGGAAATGTTCTTATATAATGTCTTACGTCCTGCCTTAGCGCCAATACCGCCTACATTGACAGATTCAAGCTTAACGCCTGCATCTGCAAGTGCTACCAGAACGCCCGGTGTCTTAACCAAAACCAGGATTTTCTTTCCATCATCTTCACCCTTTAAATAATCGATTCCATCTGCCACGTTAAAAATCTCAAGGTTAATCTTTGCAGGCACACTGGATTTCATAATCATCTGGATAAATGCGTCTTTTGCTACACCGTCATCAATGATTACTACCTCATTTGCATCAGCGTGCTGAATCCACTGTGTCATTACCTGTCCGTGAATCAGACGGTCGTCAATTCTTGTCCATACAATATTTTTCATGATTATTCTCCTTTCTTAACACCGAAATACTCTAAAATGTGATCTACTGCTGTATTGGTCATCAGATTGATTGCCTCTACACTTACTGCAGCAGTGTGCGGACTTAATACCACATTATCAAGGTTTTCAAATTTCTCATTGATATGTGGTTCCCCTTTAAATACGTCCGTACCATATCCGTATATACGGTGCTCTGCGAGTGCCTCAATCAGCGCCTCTTCGTCTACCAGAGAAGCTCTGGCAGTATTGATCAGAACCGTATTCTTATTCATAGAAGCCAGTTCTTTTGCTCCAATTAACGGAGTTCCATCCGGATTACCCGGAACATGAAGGGTAATAATATCTGCTTTTTTGAAAATCTCTTCCGGCTCCATAACCGTGATATCGTTTTCCTTACAGTAAGCTTCATCCAGGAATTTGTCATATCCAAGAATCTTGCAATCAAAACCTTTCAATCTCTTTACTACCTGGCGTCCGATAGAACCAAGTCCGACAACGCCTACGGTCTTGTGGCACAGGTTGATACCAGTCTCTTTCTGCCATGTTCCTGCTTTCAGATTCTTATCTACTGTGCTGATATGACGCATTACAGAGAGCATCAATCCGATTGCGTAATCTGCAACTGCTTCTGTATTACAGTTTCTTGTAATGGTAACTTCGATATTTCTCTTTTTAGCTTCTTCCAGATCGATGTTATCAATACCTACACCATAACGAGAAATGATCTTTAATTTATCTGCTTTCTCTAATACTTTTTTGCTAACTGTGTCTGAACCAAGGATGATTGCGTCTACACCAGGTACTTCACCCATCATTTCCTCTTCATTCATAATGTGATGATATCTGTTGCCGACTACCTCCCATCCCAGAGACTCCATGAGTTCTCTGGGTTTGGAGTCAAATTTTCCAAAGCTGTTAGATGTAATTAATACCTTCATGTCTAAATGCCTCCTACAGAATGCCGATCAGTCCACCGACAATACCTACTACAAAAATACCAATGATTACTTTGTTGATGCTTACTTTCTTCTTACCGATCAACCAGAATACCAGCATAACTGCACAGAATGGAAGCAGGTTCAGGATTACGGAATCAAGGATATCTGCCTGAATGTTCAGAACCTTTTCTCCAAGTGTCAGTTCCAGTGGTGTACTTAACTTAACCGTATTGGCTGCCAGTGCTCCGATTGTCACAGAACCCATCGTAGTGATGATAGTCATGATCTTCTCCATACGGTTACCCTGGAAGAATTCTGCTACGAAAGCGGTACCTTTGTCGTATACTTTCATAAAGAGTGTGTGGCTGATACCCCAGTTAAGAGCCAGCGTAGCAAGCATATAAAAGATTGGTGCAAACAGATTACCTGCCTGTCCAAGTGCAATTGCGATGGATCCGATGATCGGGATCAATGTTCCCTGACGAAGTGTATCACCGATACCTGCCAGAGGCCCCATCAAACTTGTCTTGATAGCACTGATTGCCTGTCCGTCAATGTCTGCTCCGTTTGCCTTTTCCTCTTCCATGGCGATTGCTGCACCAAGGATTACAGGTCCTACCAGAGCGAACTCTGAGTTATAGAATTCCATGTGACGCTGGCAGGCTTCTGCCTTCTGCTCCGGATCATCATCATACAGTTTATCAATGATGTTTCTCATACCTGAGAAGAATCCAGGTGCCTGCAGTCTTTCATAACTACAGCAAGCCTGTGCATATGTTTCAAATGTCCAATATGCTTTATTCAAATCTTTTTTTGTCAAAGATACTTTCTTCTGTGTTTCCATTGTCTGCTCTCCCATTTTCTACACCTCCTGATCTTTAAATTTCAGTTCGCCGTATACGTATGCAAGGATACCAGCGAAGATTGCGATTACAAGCATTCCAAGTCCTGAATATGTCTGAAGGAAGAATCCCAGTACAAAGAAAAGAAGGATTCCTTTTCTTGTGTTCAGCATCTTCAGAAGCATTCCGATACCAATTGCCGGAAGGAGGCTGCCGATTACGCTCAGAATGTGAAGTGGTGTTCCTGATAATGCATCGATTGCACCCTGTACTGCTGCTGATCCAAGGTATACCATTGCGGCTACAGGAATTGTAGTTACTAAGCAGGCAAAAATCTGGGTTGGCCATTTCTGCCAGAATGCCATTTTCTTTGTATCACCTGTCAGTGCGTATTTGTCCATCTGGTGTACAAAGTAGATATTTACTGTCTGGCGCAGTGTCCAGATCATTGTACCTGCGATACCAAGAGGTACTGCGATAGCAATTGCTGCCTCAGCAGAAGCTCCTGATGAAAGTGCAAGTGCGGTACCTACGATACCACCGATACCGGCATCTGCCGGAAGTGTTCCACCTGCGTTGATAAATCCAAGGTACAGTGTGTTGATTGTTGCACCGATGATAACGCCCTGTGTTACATCACCAAGGATCAAACCTGTAATTGCACCACACACGATTGGCTGACGGATAGATACACTACCAAGACCGGTTACCCACGGTGTTCCATTGTTTGTCAGGTAATACAGTAAGCCTAACAAAATTGCCTGAAATATTGAAATATGCATAATTCTCTTCTCCTCCTTTTAGATCTGAATCTTGTCTTTTAAGTTAACGATGCCCTCCGGACCTGACGTCAGGCAGGCGTTTTTGAGTTCTTCCAGGTTCATATAGGATGTACCGGATGCAGCTTCCAGCAACATCGGCAAGTTCACTCCGGTAATACACTCTGCTTTTACCTCACTGCCTAACTCGTAAAAGCTTCGTGCAGTCGCATTGTACGGGCTGCCTCCAAGCAGATCGGTCAGAACCAATACTCCATCTCCTCCTGACTGCTCTTCCAGTCGGACGATTGCGTCCTTGACTGTATCTTTCAGCGCGTCTATATCGTCACCATGATATAATCCGTAGCTCTCAACCAAAGGTGCTTCTCCCATGATCAGCTTTGCGCTTCCTACTAATGCATTTGCCAGATCACCATGTGTGACCAATAATAATGCTACCATCTAATTCTTCCCTCCTTCATTCTCCGGAATTATTGCAATAATCTCGATGAACACACTTTAGCACCCAGCAAATTTTTTGTAAAATTTTCAAGTTTTTTACACACTGTGCCTTTTGTGTATCTTATCTTTTTTCGCCATTTTCCGCTGTTTTTGACAACTTTGTTCTATTTTTGACGATTTTTACAGTTGAATTTTTACAGTTTTTCATAGATAATACAAAGTATCGACACAGTAAAAACACTATATGTGTTCAAATTACGTATCATTTTACACAGTTTTCTTTATATTTTTTTTAGAATTTTGCTCAGAAGGGAGACATCATGGAAAAAAAGGAACAGGTATATCAGTACATTCGCAATGATACGATTACCAAATTAAAAGAAGAACAATTCGAGACTCTCGGTGTGGATACACTGACAGTCAGTCTGGATCTGAAAATGAACCGCGCCAACATATCCAGACTGCTGAATCAGCTTTATAATGAAGGAAGACTGATTAAGACAGATTCCCGTCCGGTATTCTTTATGGACCGTTCAGCACTGGATCGCTATGTAGAACATGCCTACATTCCTTCCATCATTCCAAAAGATAAAATGATCAAGGATTATCTGGCTACCGCCAATGCATCTGCATCCAAGGTACGACAGGATCATATCAACACCTTTAACCGCTATATCACCAATCTCCGTCATTCAAAAATGGCAGAACCAGTGCGTAAGGCAAAGTCAGCAATCCTGTATCCTTCCGGACTGAACACACTAATCATCGGCGATAGAGGTACCGGACGTTTTCAATTTGCGAAGGCAATGTCTAATTATGCAAGAGATGCACATTTTATTGATGATAAGAAGAAGGTTCATATTGTCGAGTGTCTGAATTATAGTGGAGCTCCCGATAACACATTGCTTAAATTGCTGTTCGGTGAATACATTGCAAAAACGAACACCTGGAAGCGAGGACTTTTTCAACAGTCTTCCAATCATATTATCATTATGAATAATATCGACCAGCTGCCGTCAGGTGTGTTAAGTTCCCTGTACAATGCCATTTTGGATAAATCATTTTCACCGATCAATTCCAACAAGACGATTCCGTTGTCATCCCTGATCATTGCCACTGCATCCACAGCAGTTCTGAGAAATGATGGAGATTTACGCAGATGTTTTCCAATGTTTATCGATATGCCGAATCTGTATGAGCGATCCATTGTAGAAAAACTGGTGATCATCATGCAATATCTTCAGGATGAAGCACTCACAATTGACAAGACGATCCGTATTTCAAAGGACGCACTGAGCTGTCTTACCATGTCTGAATATAGCGGAAACCTGGCGCATCAGCGTTCCGAGATCCGTCAGGCATGTGCCAGTGGTTATCAGCGGTATATCGAAGAGAATTCTATGTTTATCGACATCGATCTGGATGATCTGTCCACACCTGTGCTGGAGAATATCTTCAATGTCGACGATCACATTGCAGAGCTTAATGAAACACTGAACCTGTTCTCAACAGAATATTTCTTCTTTTCAGCACAGAAACTCAATCCGGAACTGCAGCTTCTGTATGATCTGGATCAGCCGAACAAGAATGATAACCCGTTGACCGTCCGCAAAGTTGGTGATGTGCTCATCAATCAGTGTATTAGTGATATTGAATCTGCTGCTAATTCACAGCTGAACAGCCTTCGGTCTGCCATGTTACAGACGCTTTATGACACGATCCATCCGATCGTCCAGAATCATGCAATCTGTAAAAGCGAGAATCTGCTCTATGGTCTGCTTCTTCACATTTCCGGAGAATTGAACAACCTAAAATCAGGCGTCACCTCTTCCACCGTCAGTCTGAATAACAAGATTGCCAGAGGAAGTGATTACGCCTATGCCAGCAGGATCTCCTCCACACTGAACGAAACAGATCACGTTAAGCTTCCGTCTATTGAAGTGGATTATATTGCGACATATCTGTACCTGTCTTCCCAGTGGATTGACAGACGATATATCCAGCTTCTGATCATTTCCTCCGGAAGAGAAATTTCCAGAAATTATGCTGATTTTATTAATGGTCAGAAGTTCAAAACCCATGCATCCTATATGACCGTATCAGAAGATGAACCGGCTGAAGCAATTATGCAGAAAGTTGCCGAAAAAATGCGTAAGATCGACCGTGGTCGAGGTGTTATCATCATCACCGACCAGTCATTTATCCCAAAACACAGTTCGCTGATTTCAAAACATTTTTCCGGCAAATACACGATCGTAGAGGATATGACGATTCAGAAGATCGTATCGATTGCAGAACACGTCGAATCTTTGGGTGCTACGATTCAGTCCTCCAATGCTTTTGATTCACTGACCACCGAACAGGTCACGGCAGAGACTTCGGTAGAGACACCGGCGCAGGAACTTCTTCAAAATATTCAGGAAAAGCTGCTGTCTGAATCGTTGGTCTTCCTGAATCCAGAAAAGGCATGCCAGGCTCTGTTCCATGTTCTGCTGAACATTTTGCAGGATCTGTCCATTCCGTATTCGGACGACTTGCTGATCAAGTTCATATTCCATACGTCTTTTGCACTGGAAAGATGTATTAGAAAAGAACATTTCGTCTATCCAAAAGCACGTACACTGATCAAACAACATGCGACACTATTCAATGTATTGGAGAAAAATTTTGAGATCATCACTGAATTATTTTCTGTACAGATTCCTGCCAGTGAAATGGGATATGTTATAGAGATATTCCTGCCTTACTATCAGCAGAATGAACAAAGTTAAGAGAACCTATAAAAGCCATAGCTCTGAGCCATGGCTTTTATCTTCTATAATTATTTTAATCATTCTTCACCGGAGTTCCGCAATTAGTACAGAATGCAGCGTCATCTTCCAGTGGCGTTCCGCAGGCGGCGCACACCTTTCCTGACGGATTCGGTGTAGCCGGTGCCGGCTCACGATTGATAGCTGTTCCGCAATTCACACAGAACTTCGCATTCGGGTCCAGTTTCTTACCACAGTTCGGACATACCTCAACCATTGAAAGCTGCTCGATCTGCTGCTTATTCGCCTCCATTGTCTGATAAAGCTGATCAATCTGTTCAATCAGATCCGGACATTTCTCTGCACACTCGTCTTTGTAATTTGCATAGTATCTCAATCCAATCTGATAGATAAGCTTCTCGACTTCTTTTTCCATAGATTTATTCGCATTATTCAGACGATATATTTCTGTCGTATCTTTCGCCTTCTTGCTCAGATCCTGACTTTTCTCTGTCAGGCTGTTCTTTACATCATCAAAAAATCCCATGTTCCTGCCTCCATTTATTATCTTAGAACAATTGACGATAGATCTTCACCATCTGCTCCACATTAAACTTTACATAGCTCTGGTTCAGCAGTCTCTGCTGGTTCTGCTCTACGCCTTCTGCAAAGCTCTGGATCTGATCCTCTGTCATGCCATACTCATGAAGCTTCTTTCTGGCAATGATCTTATCTAACAGCTTCTCGATCTCTACATAGACCTGATCCACTTCGCAGTGAAGAAGTCCCGCAAGATGTTCGTTCAGCTCTTTTAATTCTCCATCTGGATTCACTCTCTGATATTCCGCAAATACAGCTGTCAGGAACAGATAATTGGCTTCGCCGTGTGCCACATGATACTCCCCACTCAACGGATAGGACATAGCATGCACCGCGCCTGTTCCCGCATTGCCAAATGCCACACCGGCAAGATCGCTTGCCACCAGAAACTGATCCAGAATCTCCATGCGGTATTCCGGTCCATACTCCACGATCTTCTGGAATCCGTCCAGGATCATTTCCATTGCCTGGTTACTGAACATCCGTGTATACAATGTTGCCTTTGGTGACACATAAGATTCGATGGCATGGATAAATGCGTCAATCGCACTGGTAGCAAAAAATGAATACGGAAGCTTGGTCAAAAGTTCCGGAACAAGCACTGCCTCATCTGCAAAAATACTGTCGTCCGCTAATCCCATTTTACTGTGAATGCTGGTCAATTCTGCGATCGATACGTTGGACACTTCTGATCCCGCGCCACAAGTGGTAGGTACTGCGATCAGGGTATGCGCTTTCTTCAGAGGTACCTGTCTGCGGTACACCTGCTCAGCAGTATGTTCACCTTCCAGCACCAGAATCTTAGCCATATCAATGACTCCTCCGCCACCGATCGCTATGATACGGTCACACCCGGATGCTTTATAATCTGCGATCAACGCATCTATCATCACATCCGTCGGTTCTCCTTTTCCATACTCGCTCTTGTATTCCACATGAGCTTCCAGTCCTAATGGTGTAAAATACGCATCATAAGTACTCTTGCTCGCCAGAATAAAATCTCCCTTGCCAATCTGGTAAGCCTCTGCAAATTCTTTTGCCGTCTCACATTTGTTAATCACCGTCTTCTGCTGAAATAACTTCATTGAACATACCCTCCGTGTCTTTCCTTCAAGTCTATCGTTTTATTCAATAACCTGCAGTTCTTTGGTGTAAGAGTTCAGCACTTCTACGCCGTCTTCTGTTACCAGCACCAGATCCTCAATTCGAACTCCTGTATCTCCCGGCAGATAAATACCAGGCTCAATAGAGAAGATCATGCCAGGCTCTGCTTTTGTCTCATTTGTCAACGATACATCACCAAACTCATGCTCAGACAGTCCGATAAAATGTCCCAGACGATGATTGAATCCCTCACCGTATCCTGCTTCTGTGATAATATCTCTGGCTGTTTTATCCAGTTCACAAAGTGGTACGCCAGGTTTGATCTTTGCGATAGCAGAACGATTTGCATTCAGTACCAGATCATAGATCTCTTTATTCTTCGCTGTTACTTCTTTATAGCAGAAGGTACGTGTCATATCAGAGCAGTATCCGTCCTTGATACATCCCACATCAAACAGGATCACATCTCCTGCTTTCAGTACAGTATCATCTGGCATGTGATGCGGATCGGCTGCATTGGCTCCAAAAGACACGATCGGATCAAAGGAGAATCCCTCTGCTCCCAGTTCTTTGTAGATCTCAAGAGTCTGATCAGCAATCTCTTTCTCTGTAATGCCTTCTTTTACAAGCTCACGGAATCTCGCCATAGCCTGATCGTTGATCTTAGATGCTGCACGCATCTTTTCTTTTTCTTCTTCATCTTTAATACCACGTGTCACATCTACTGCAAGAGAAGCATTTTCAAATCCTGTTGCGGCATGGTTCTCCATCAATGGCAGTAAAAATCTTGCTTTAATATCTTTATCAACGCCAAGTCTACAGTTTGGATCAATATATTCCATCACATAATCCATCGCCGGATCTGTATCGTTATACCATACCTTCTCCAGTTCTACGCCATCCGGAATGGTAAATAAATTATTCAAAAATAATACATGACCTCCATTCTTCCGCAATAATAATCCGTAGAATCTTTCATGTGGTTCAATATAGACACCGGTCATATAATAAATAGACATCGGATCTACTACCAACATCTGGCTTAATCCACGTTCTTCCAATGCCTTCATAATGCGTTCTGTTCTTGTATTCATTTGCTTATCCTCCTGTGAAATGAAATCTCATAACCTCAATAATCGAGTAGGCTGACACCTATTCGACGTGCACAAAAATCCGCCGATAGTCATCACCATCGACGGATTCATTATATCACATTATTTTGCAAGCTTCAGCATAATCTCATTACTTCTCTGTACAAAAGCTGTCATCTCTTCCGGTGATAACGGCTTATGCGCCAGCATAGCCAGGTCATATAACTGCTTGCAGAAGATACCTGTATTCTCTTCATCCTTATGTGCCTGTACATACTGTACCAGCGGATGATTCGCATTCAGTACCAGTGTGCCGGTCGTTCCAAACATAGACGGATCCATACCTGCCATACCATACATCTTCATCATATCCTGCATACGGCGACTTTCTTCTGACAGTGTGATCATAGCTGCCACAGACTCATCCTTGATCTTCTCTACCTTCACTTCCAGATTCTCATTGCCAAGCTCTTTACGGAACAGTGCAACCAGTTCATCGGTTGTCTTCTGGAATGCTTCCTTCTCTTCCTCAGATACCTCTTCCTTAGAAGATGCATTGACATCCGCATCAATTCTCTGGAACTTCAGTTCCGGATTGCGCTGCTCTAACTGTGTAATGAACGGAGAGTCAATGTTGTGTGACAGGATCACAGCATCCTGTCCCTGTGCACGGAACATATTGATGTACTGGCTCTGCTGCTGTTCATCTGTCACATAGTAGATGGTAGTCTGCTCTTTATTCTCAGCGTTGTCACCTTCCGGCTTCTCTGCTTTCTTATCTTCCAGCTTGCCACCATTATTCTCTACACACTCTTTCAGTGTCAGATACTTATGATCAATATTCTTGAACAGGATGTAATCTGTCATCTTATCACAGAACTTCTCATCCTTCAGGCATCCGAACTTGATAAACGGACTGATGTCATCCCAATACTTCTCATAAGACTCTTTGTCTGTCTTGCACATTCCGCTCAGCTTATCTGCAACCTTCTTGGAAATATAATCTGCGATCTTATTAACAAATCCATCATTCTGCAAAGCACTTCTGGATACGTTCAATGGCAGATCCGGGCAGTCAATCACTCCCTTTAATACCATCAGAAATTCCGGAATTACTTCTTTGATATTATCTGCGATAAAGACCTGATTGTTATACAGCTTAATGGTTCCCTCTACAGAATCATATTCGGTATTAATCTTCGGGAAGTACAGGATACCTTTCAGGTTGAACGGATAATCCATGTTCAGATGAATCCAGAACAATGGCTCCTTATAATCCATAAATACCTTTCTATAGAAATCAATATAATCTTCTTTACTGCATTCGTTCGGATGTTTCGTCCACAACGGTGTCGTATCGTTAAGCGGTACCGGACGTTTGTTAATCTTAACTTTATCCTTGGCAGGAGATACTTCTACCATCTCCTTCTCGCCATTTTCATTCTCTTTTTCTTCCATCTTGGCTTCTTCATGGATACGCTCTACGACTACGTCATCCTCTTTCAGATCTGCCTCATCGATAGTCTCATACTCCTGCTCTGCATTAGCCTTCTCCAGATAGATCGGAACAGGCATAAATGAGCAATATTTCTCCAGTACTTCTCTTGCACGGTATTCATTCGCAAACTGTAAACTATCCTCATTCAGGAACAGTGTGATCTCGGTACCAACACCTTCCTTATCGCCTTCTGACATCTCATATTCTGTGCCCCCGTCACTTACCCAGTGTACCGGCTTTGCCCCTTCTTTATAAGAAAGTGTATCAATATGAACCTCATCGGCAACCATGAATGCAGAATAGAATCCAAGGCCGAAATGACCGATCATATCATCTTCTGATGTCTTATCTTTATACTTCTCCAGGAATTCTGTTGCACCGGAAAATGCGATCTGGGTAATATATTCTTCAACTTCATCTTCTGTCATGCCAAGACCATCATCGATAAACTTCAAAGTCTTATCTTCCGGGCTTACAACAACACGAATCTGTGGTTTGTAATCATCCGGAAGCTGATATTCACCCATCATATCCAGCTTCTTAAGCTTAGTGATCGCGTCACATCCGTTCGACACCATCTCACGGAAGAAAATGTCATGATCGGAATATACCCACTTTTTAATAATCGGGAAAATATTCTCACTGCTGATTGATAATGAACCTTTTTTTGCCATGTCTATCACTCCTGTTTTTATTCTATATAATATCAGAGCCTGCCAGCTCTTTTTTCCGTACTTTATGTACAAAAATTATGATAATACTGTAAAATTTAAAAGTCAATAGAAAATTAGCACTCTTTCAAAAAGAGTGCTAATAATTTCCTTAAATTTATAAACTGTTTATTAAATCTGTCTTCCAGGTCCACCGAAGCATCTTCAAGAAGATTTACTCTACGCTCTTCAAAGACTCCACCATATTGATCTTCTTCAGTTTAAAATACATGATCCAGTTGATCAGCAATGAAAATCCCACGGTAAACAACAGACTATAAATAAAACTCGGCAGATAGATACTACGTCCAAACATAGCTGCATCTACTTCCACCGTCTGAATCGTAAACAAATGAAGAACCTTGCCAAGCACAACACCCACTGCTGCGCCGATAAACGTCAACAAAATATTCTCACGGAATACATACTGTGCCACTTCTCCGTCGTAGAATCCCAATACCTTCAATGTAGCTAATTCCCGCTGCCGCTCTGTGATATTGATCGTATTAAGATTATAAAGTACAACAAATGCCAGCATTCCTGCTGAAATAATCAATACAATAATAACAAGATTAAGGCTGGACAGCATTTCATCCAACTGTTCCTGAATATCATGAACATAGCTGATACTTAAAACTTCATCCCGTTTCATAATCTTCTCGCCAACGTCTTCTACCTGTGTCTGGCTATAAGAATCATCCGTTTCAAACAAAACACTGTTATACTCCGGCATTGTACCAAACACCTTATTATAATAAGCTGGTGTCATATAGATATAATGTCCCATATAATTCTCACATATATGAGAAATGGTAAGTTCTTTATCGCCGTTTTTCTCATCCTGAATCGTGATATGATCTCCCACTTTAGCGTTTAGAAGCTTAGCAGTCTTTTCACTGATGATCACGCCATCATCTGTAAGTTTGTATTTCTCACCTGATTTCCGGTCGTGAAAATCTACATACCGTCCTATATTTTTCACATCTCCAAATACCGTAATGTAAGCCTGACGCTCTTTCTTTCCATTCTTAAGTGTAATGCTCTTCATATAAGCATCCATATAAGATTCTACGTCTTTGTCCGTATCCAAAAATGTATTCAGGTGTTCTCGATCCTGCTCATCCAAATCTTCCTGCAACACGATCTGACCGTCATAAAGCTGGATATCAGAATACTGGATATCTGCAATTTCATATACAGAATCCCTAAGTCCATATCCCACGATCATCAGCGCCATACAGCCACCAATGCCAAATATCGTCATAAAGAAGCGCTTTTTATACCGCATCAAATTGCGCACTGTAGATTTCCACGAGAAATTCAATCGTTTCCATATAAACGGAATCCGTTCCAGGAAAACCCTTTTTCCTACTTTAGGAGCCGGAGGACGCATCAGCTCAGACGGCTGTGCTCCCAGTTCCTTATAGCAGGCAAAAATTGTTGCCATCAAAGTGCACGCAATTGCTGCTGCCGATGCCATAATACCGTATGACGGCACATATGGCACCAGAATCTCCGGAATGTGATGATATAAGATACCATATGAATAAATGATTATATACGGCAAAATCTTCTCACCAACCAACACTCCGAGAATACTTCCGGTGATAGTTGCCAAAAACGCATAACCAATATACTTCATAGCAATTGTTGATCTGCGATATCCAAGTGCTTTCATCGTACCAATCTGTACTCGTTGTTCTTCTACCATACGAGTCATACCGGTAAGACTGATCAGAGCGGCTACCAAGAAGAACAATACCGGGAAGACTTTTCCTATAGCCTTCATCCGATCTGCATTCTCCCCATAACCATTGTACTCCGGCAATGTACTTCTCTCATAAATATACCATTCTGCCTCCGGGATATCATCGATCTTTTTCTCACCATCTGCAATCTTATCTTCCCCATCCGCAATATCCTGTGCTGCTTTTGTTCTGCCTTCTTCCAAATCTTGTTTTGCATCTGAGATCTTATTCTCATTTTCCGTAATCTCAGACATCCCTTTTTCCAGTTCCTGTTCCTTCTCAGACAGTTCCTGCCAGCCGGCATTAATCTGCTCCTGTCCACTTGTCAGCTGCGCCGGTACTGACGCCAGCGCTGCCTCAGATGCATCCAGTGCGGCCTTCGTATCTGAAAATTGCTGTTCCGCAGAAGCGAGCTGATCTTTTGCCATCTGCAACTGAGCTGAAAGCTCTGTTTTCTGCTGCTCCAATCCCTCCAGCTGCTGCATCAGTCCAGCATATTGTGCTCCTATCTCTGTATCCGGATTTCCATAAATGGATTCATCATTGCCACACATATCTTTAAGTGCATCTAATCCATTATTGCAGATATCAATCCCCGCCTGGATCTGTTCAAGAGCTGCTTCGCCTTCTGTAATCTTCTGTTCTGCCTCTGGCTTTCCTGCTTCAAATGCAGTCTTCCCTGCTTCATATTGAGCACGTCCATCCTGTAATTGCTGCACACCATCTGCATATTGTGCTTTTGCCTGATCCAGCTCCTGCTGTTTCTGTGTCAGCGTATTCTTTGCTTCCTCTATCTGAGCCCTGCCGCTTCTGATCTTTTCTTTCGCATCTGCCAGCTGACTTTCTGCATCCGCTATCTGTATCTCCGCATCTGATAATTCCTGTTCTGCCTTCGCTTTTCCCTCTTTCAGATCTATCTTCGCCTGATCCAGCTCTCTGGTAGCATCATCGACCAGTTCCCGTCTTCTGATGATTCCCCGATCATTGGAGAGTTCCTTCACATCATCCATAGCATCATCTATCAGATCTTCGTATTCATCTGTATAAGCAATACACTCTTTCGCTCCCTTTACTAACAGATAGCATTCTGTGTACACGTCCTGTGTAAATGTCTCCCTCGGAACCACAAGAAATGCTGACAGACTTCCGTTGCCGATCGTCGTACTGCCTCTGCCGTAAGATATATAATATGGACTGTTCCCTGTGCCAACCACAGTAAGTTCATCTGTTGCCAGTGTATCTGTAATCGGGTCTTCCGTACCGGACGTAAGCTTGATCTTATCTCCGACCTTATAGGTGCTCTCGTCATCTGCCAGACATTCGCCAGACTTCTCCGGAAGTCTTCCTTCTGTGACCGTAATCTGATTCATATCCTCAGACAACGACATCACATGCAACGCACGCTGTTTCTCCCCATCATAATTCAGAAAATCCCCACTATATGCGCCTTCTGCTTTATCGATACTGTCCAGTCCTTCGAATGCTTTCACATCATCTTTTGTCAATCCCAGTGTACTGATAACCTTGATATCCATCAGATCCGCCTGATCAAAATATGCATCTCCCGTCACACGCATATCCGGTTCCGAAGCACGGATTCCAGAGAAAAATGCAACACCAAGCGCCACAATAAACAGTATCGACACAAAACGTCCCGAGCTCTTTTTAATCTCTCTGAAAAATTCAATCGTCGTAGTCTTCATATCCAAGCTCCTACCATTCTATCGTCTCGACTGATACCGGATGCGGATTCACCGTCATCTTCGATACCTTACCATTCTTAATCTGGATCACCCGGTCTGCCATTGGTGCGATTGCCGAGTTGTGCGTGATCAGGATTACCGTCATCCCCTTTTCTCTGCAAGTATCCTGGAGCAGTTTTAAAATCGCCTTACCTGTATTATAATCCAGGGCTCCTGTCGGCTCATCACAGAGCAGAAGCTTCGGATTCTTCGCCAACGCTCTCGCAATTGATACCCTCTGCTGCTCACCTCCGGAAAGCTGTGCCGGAAAATTCTTCAATCTGTCACCAAGTCCTACCTCCCGCAATACTTCTTCTGCCGGCAACGGATCCTTACAGATCTGAAGCGCAAGTTCTACATTCTCCAATGCAGTCAGATTCGGAATCAGGTTATAGAACTGGAATACAAATCCGATATCGTCTCTGCGATATGCTGTCAGCTGCTTCCCAGAATACTTTGCAATATCTACTCCATCCACCAGCACCTGACCGGATGTAGCCGTATCCATTCCGCCAAGGATATTCAGTACCGTTGTCTTTCCTGCTCCACTTGGACCAACCACAACTGCAAACTCTCCCTTTTCTATCTGAAAAGAAATACCATCAGCTGCAGCGATTTCAACTTCACCCATATGATATATCTTACGGACATCGTCCAATTTCACAAAATCTTTCATAAGTCCCTCCGTATCAGCAATTTGGAATTTAAAGATATGATTGATGTTGGGGTCAAAAGCCCCAACTATGATGCCTACGGATTGTTCCGTGCTTTGCACTCCCACAATCCTACATCATATATTTAGTATAACATTGGATGCGTCAGAAAAACATTCCCCGATTTCACAATTTAGAGTTATTTTAGGATTTATATACAAAAACGGAAATGCCTCGGAGTGCCAGCTCCGAGACATTTCATTTGCTCACGATTGTGAACCTATTCAATTCGTTTCAGCTTATCGCCTAATAAAATTATAGCATAAGCTTCATCCATTTTCAATCATTATTTTCAATTACCGTATCACGGTTCATCCATTTTATTCTTTACCATTAAAGCAGTATGTACATACTTTACATGGCTCGATACCGATAGATGCCAGCAGATCATCCAGTCTGTGGTATCTCAGTGTGGTGAAGTTCTGCTGCTTACGGATATCTTCGATCATCTGCTCATATTTACAGGTGCATGGATCTGCATATTCATCCAGTACTTCCTGCGGACAGTTATCTCCTTCTCTCTTCTGAATCATCTGACGGGCGATCAGCTCCATCTCTGATCTGGAACGTGAGAAGTTCAGATATTTACAACCGTACATGATCGGTGGGCAGGCCGGACGCACATGAACTTCCTTTGCGCCGCTGCGATACAGAAATTCGGTTGTCTCACGAAGCTGTGTGCCGCGGACGATGGAATCATCGATGAGCAGAAGCTTCTTATCTTCAATCAATGCTTTAACCGGAATCAGCTTCATACGTGCGATCAGGTTACGCTGACTCTGATTGGTCGGCATGAATGATCTCGGCCAGGTTGGTGTATATTTGATGAATGGTCTTGCATACGGAACGCCGGATTCATTGGCATATCCGATGGCGTGTGCAATACCGGAATCCGGTACACCTGCTACGATATCCGGATGCACGGAATCACCGTCACGTTTTGCAAGCATGCTACCGCAACGATAACGCATCTCTTCTACATTCACACCCTCATAAGCAGATGTCGGATATCCGTAATATACCCACAGGAAGGAACAGATCTTCATTTCCTTTCCAGGTTCTACCAATGTCTCCACACTCTCCGGAGTCACATAAACGATCTCGCCAGGTCCCAGTTCTTTATAATCCTGAAATCCGAGATTAATATATGCATGGCTCTCAAATGACAGACAGTATGCGCCTTCCTTATGTCCTACAACAATCGGAGTACGTCCCATCTTATCTCTTGCTGCATAAATTCCGTCCTTGGTCATCAACAGCATACTCAATGATCCATCCACCAGATCCTGCACATAACGGATACCTTCCGCAAAGCTGTCCTTCTCACAGATCAATGCTGCGATCAGTTCTGTCACATTGACCGTTCCATTCGTCATTTCCTGAAAGTGTGTCTTAGATCTGCTATACAGGTCTTCCAGTAATTCCTCATAATTATTAACTTTACCGACAAATGCAAGACTAAAACTTCCAATCTTAGAACTGAACAGCAGTGGCTGCGGTTCATAATCTGAGATACAGCCAATACCGATATTGCCTTTCATATTGCCGACATCTTTGTCAAACTTGGTTCGGAACGGTGTATTTTCAATATTATGGATTGCACGGTCGAAGCCGTCCGCCCCATGAACTGCCATACCTCCACGTCTTGTTCCCAGATGGGAATGGTAATCCACTCCGTAGAAAAGTTCCAGTACACAATCTTCCTTCGATGCTACTCCGAAAAAACCACTCATAACTTTCTCCTTATCTTATCTGTTATTCTGACATACTATATACAGTATAGCACCCGTCGATAAGATGCAGATATTATTTCTCCTAATCTTATTTATAAGCTGTGTTTTCTGAAATACAGATAGGATGCTACAGCCGGAATCAGTGCCACGATTATAATAATCGTCAGACTCACATAAACCGGATCTACCCATGACTGAAAGCCAGCCAGAAAGGTTAACACACCGCCGAGTATCCACCATTTGCCAGCCATCCGGTGCGTATAATCCCAGTTTTCTTCGTCTGCCAGTGTCCATGGCAGTTTAATACCTATCGTATAGTTCTGTCTGCATTTCGGCAGATAATTACCGACCACGATCAGTATCACAGCCATCAACGCATTTATCCAGACTGTACTGTTTACGCCCTTATAGTCAAGTGCATTACCATAAACAGTGGCTCCCGCATAAATAGATACCAGCGGACAGATACAGAGTATCAGACGATAAACTTTCGGACTGATATTCTTTCCTTTGGGATCCACACTTGTCACCAATGCACAGAATACATGTACCGCCAGGCAAAACAGATAAATCCCTATTACCGCAACCAACTTACTGCTGTATCCATTCGGTGTACCATCGGTTCCAAAGTGTGTCGCCACCCGTTCCGGCAGCTGATTCCACAACAGCAACCCGACCAATATCGGGAGCACTGTAATAATACATGTTACAATAAAAAACTTTTTATTCGCTTTCAGCATGAGTTCCATCCCCTTTCAGCTCTGACAGCCAGAGCATTACTTCCTCAACTACAGAAGTATTCAGTGTGTAGTAAATGTAATTCTTTTCCCTGGTCTCAAAGACCAGTCCTGCTTTCTTAAGGATCTTCAAATGATAGGAAATTGTCGCACCTGTCATGTCAAAATGTGCTCCAATCTCTCCAGCCGACATCCGTCCTTCTCTCAATAAAGAAAGAATGTCCCGGCGTGCCGGGTCTGATAGTGCTTTAAATGTCTCTCCAAATCCCATACTCACCATCCTTTACCTGTCGTGAATCTATTTAGAAATATTTCTAATTAGTTTATAACACACCTCATCGCAAAACGCAACAGGCATTTAGATATTTTTCTAAATACCTAAATGCCTGCCTGTTTTTCTATATAATACTGTTAATACTAATGTCTCATTCCGTCTTAAGCTAACATCTCACGAAGCTTCTTATTAACCGCTCCCGGATTAGCCTTGCCTTTCATTGCCTTCATCGTCTGTCCAACCAGAGCTCCCAGTGCTTTTTCTTTACCACCTTTATAGTCAGCCACGGCCTGTGGATTGTCTGCGATAACCTTCTTCAGCACTTCTTCCAGTGCTCCGTCATCCTGTACGATCTTCAGACCTTTTTCTTCTACGTATTTCTCAGGATCTACGTTCTCATCGAAGATCTTCTCAAATACTTCCTTGGCTACGGAGCTGTTGATTGTACCAGCTTCGGTAAGTTCAATCAGTTTTGCAAGATGTTCCGGTGCAAAGCAGATGTCTTCCGGTTCCTGTCCGCGTTCCTTCAACAATCTCAACGTCTCTACCATCAGCCAGTTAGCCACTTTCTTCGGCTTACTGCAAATTGCTGTTGTCGCCTCGAAAATGTCTGCCATCTTTTTAGAGTTGGTAATGATCTCTGCATCGTAACGTGGAATATCAAACTCTCTGTTGTAGCGCTCCAGCTTCTCGGTACGGAACTCTGGCTGTCTGGCTTTGATCTCTGCGATCCATTCATCGCTGATCACGATTGGCACCAGATCCGGTTCAGGGAAGTAGCGATAGTCCTGTGCATCCTCTTTAGAACGCATAGCATGCGATGATTCTTTGTTGTCATCCCAGCGCCTTGTCTCCTGTACGACTGCACGTCCTGCTTCTATTAAATCAATCTGTCTCTGACGCTCTCCGTCAATGGCTCTTGCAATCGCTTTAAAAGAGTTCAGGTTCTTCATCTCTGTACGGGTACCGAATTCAGATGCCCCTACTTCACGGACAGACAGGTTCACGTCAGCACGCATGGAACCTTCCTGAAGCTTACAGTCTGATGCGCCCAGATACTGAATGATCAGACGAAGCTTTTCCAAATAAGCCATAACTTCATCGGCTGAACGCATATCCGGCTCGGATACGATTTCTACCAGTGGTACACCGCTTCGGTTGTAATCTACCAGAGAGGTGTCATCCCATTCGTCATGCACCAGCTTACCTGCATCCTCTTCCATATGCATCTCGTGGATACGAATCTTTTTCTTCTGCTCTCCGACTTCGATCTCTACATATCCGTTTCTTGCGATTGGAAGATACAGCTGCGAGATCTGATAGTTCTGTGGGTTATCCGGATAGAAGTAGTTCTTACGGTCAAATTTGCATACCTGTGTAATCTCACAGTTCGTTGCAAGACCGATGGCAGCAGCGTATTCTACTACCTGTTTATTCAATACCGGAAGGGACCCCGGCATACCGGTACATACCGGACAGGTGTGTGTATTTGGTGCACCCCCGAATGCTGTACTGCATCCGCAGAATATCTTCGTCTTAGTGGCAAGTTCTACATGGACTTCCAATCCAATGACGGTTTCATACTGTTTTGCCATGATTATCTGCCCCCTTTCTCAGCTGCTTCTGCCAGCTCCGGCCGTACATAACTTCCTGTCTGTTCATATGTGTATGCTGCCTGGAGCAGTTTCTTCTCCTGATAACAGTCACCGATCATCTGCATACCGATCGGCAGTCCTTTGGAATCACGTCCCACCGGAATGCTGATACCCGGCAATCCTGCCAGGTTCACAGATACAGTATATACATCACTCAGATACATTTTCATCGGGTCGCTTAAGCTCTTACCAAGCTCCGGTGCGGTCGTCGGTGCAGCTGGTCCGATAATCATGTCGTATTTTTCAAATGCGCGGTCAAACGCTTTTTTGATCAATGCCTTGGTACGAAGTGCTTTCAGATAGTATGCATCATAATATCCGGAACTCAGCACAAAGGAGCCAAGCATGATACGACGTTTCACCTCCGGTCCGAATCCTTCAGAACGAGATTTCTTATACATATTGTGAAGTCCTTCATACTCTGCTGTCCGGTATCCGTATTTCACACCATCAAAACGTGACAGGTTGGAACTTGCCTCTGCCGACGCGATGACATAGTACGCTGGAATTGCATATTCTACCAGGCTTAAGTCAAACTCTTCTACAACCGCTCCTTTTTCTTCCAGTACCTTTACCGCTTTCAGGATGGCTTCTTTTACTTCCGGATCCAGTCCTTCACCGAAATAATCTCTTGGAATACCGATCTTCATACCTTTCACATCTTCTACAAGTGCAGATGTGAAATCGTAGCTGTCTCTTCCTATAGAGGTGCTGTCTTTTTCATCATGTGCTGCAATCGTTTCAAGAATTGCTGCGCAGTCCGTCACATCCTTTGCCACCGGTCCGATCTGATCCAGAGAAGAACCATAAGCAATCAACCCATATCTGGATACTGTACCATAGGTCGGTTTCATTCCAACTACGCCACAAAATGCACTTGGCTGACGGATAGAACCACCCGTGTCTGATCCCAGTGCACAGAAGCATTCTTCTGCTGCCACTGCCGCACAGGAACCACCGGAAGATCCGCCCGGCACATGGGCTGTATTCCACGGATTCTTTGTCACTCCATAATAGGAAGTCTCGGTTGTGCTACCCATTGCAAATTCATCCATATTGGTCTTGCCAAGGATGACTGCGCCGGCTTCTTCCAGACGTTTTACCGCTTCTGCCGTAAATGTCGGCACGAAATTCCCCAATATCTTAGAACTGCAGGTTGTGGGCACGCCTTCGGTACACATGTTGTCCTTAATGGCAACCGGCACACCTGCAAGCGGTCCCGTAAGCTCTCCTGCATCAATCATTTTCTGCACCTGATCTGCACGTTTCTGTGCTTCTTCTCTGCAGATTGTCACGTAACTGTGGACTTCTGATTCCACACTGTCTATCTGTGCAAGAGACGCTTCCACTGCTTCACGGACGGTAACTTCTCCTGCCTGTATTTTCTTACCCAGCTGAACTGCTGTCAGACTTCTGATACTCATCTCTTATCCTCCTGACTCTGTCTATCCAATGGTCTTTGGCACTTTGAAGCACTGTTCCTTCTGAAGTGGTGCATTCTTCAAAGTATCTTTACTTCCGTCTCCGTTCGTCACTACATCTTCCCGGAATACATTATTTACCGGAAATACATGCGACATCGGCTCAATCCCTTCGGTGTCCAGCTCATTCAGTGTATCGATATAATCCAGCATCCGTTCCATATCGGATCTGGCTGCTAACTTCTCTTCTTCAGACAATTCCAGCTTTGCCAGAATGCCTACATATTCGATGGTCTCATCTGATATCTTATTTGCCATAACTACTCCTTTATCCGTACTCTGTTCTATGGTTCCAGTCTGCTTAAGTCTCTTGGGAAGAGTGTAGTCTCACGGACATTGTCCTCTCCCACCAGCTTCATGGTCAGGCGCTCCAGACCAATACCCAGTCCACCATGCGGCGGCATACCGTGTTTGAATGTATCCAGATAATGCTCCAGACCTTCCTCTTCCATGCCACGTGCTGCGATTTTCTCGCGAAGTGCTTTGTAATCATGGATTCTCTGACCACCTGTGGTAATCTCCATTCCCTTATACAACAGGTCGAAGCTTAATGTGTATCTGGTATCTGCCGGATCATCCATTGCGTAAAACGGACGTTTTTTCGAAGGATAGTGGGTAACAAATACGAAATCACTTCCCCATTCTTCCTGTGCATACTGTCCGATCAGCTGCTCTTCTTCCGGTTCCAGATCAAATGGATTCCGCATCTTATGACCATATTTTTCAGATACCTTCTGTTTGATCTCATCAAACCTCACTGCCGGGATCTTGCTGACATCCGGAAGTGTAATATTCAAAATCTTCAGTTCTTTCGCATAATCCTTAGCGAGCATTGCCATCATGTACTGCAGGAATCCTGTTTCCATTGCCATAATATCTTCAAATCCATCGATGTAACCCATCTCGAAATCCAGACTGGTGTACTCATTCAGATGACGCTTAGTGTTATGTTTTTCTGCCCTGAATACCGGTGCTGTCTCAAATACTCTGTCAAACACGCCGACCATCATCTGCTTGTAAAGTTGAGGACTCTGCTGCAGTACTGCCGGTCTGTGGAAATAATCCAGACGGAACAGATTCGCTCCGCCCTCTGCACTCTTAGCTCCAATCTTCGGTGTATGAATCTCTGTAAATCCCTGTTCATAAAGAAAATCACGAAATGCTCTTGTAATGCCTTCCTGTAATTTGAACTTTGCCCGTTCTCTCACATTACGCAGTGCGATCGGTCTGTAGTTCAGCTTGGCATCCAGTGAGGTGTTCAGCTTCCATTTGGAAATGGCAAGTGGCATCATATCTGCTTCCGGCTCACTGAGGATTCGCAGTGATTCCATGCGAATCTCGATGCCGTTCGGCGCTTTTTCATTCTTCTCCAGTGTTCCCTCGATCTCTACAGCATCCGCTTCCCGCAGATTCTTCAGATCAAATCCGGCTATGCCTTCCTCGTATACACCCTGCAGCAGTCCTTCTCTTTTTCTCAGAACAACAAATGCTACGGTTCCCATGTCACGGATCGTATGAACGGCTCCGTTAACCTTAACCTTCTGTCCTGCCAGATCTCCGGCAAGCAGTTCACTGATTTCTAAAGTCTCTTTCTTAGCTACTCCTGTTAAATATTCCATGATTGGTCCTCCTTTTTTTGAACGGGACGGATCTGTCTCTTATGATTGAATTTGTATAACTATTCAGACCCACCACACATTCGCAAAATTGCACGATACTCATGCTTTCTCGCTGCTACGCAGCTAATTTTGCTCATATGTGGGGTGGAACTCTATCCGAGTTCCCTTGAGATACGAAAAATTGCTACTTTCATGCAAGCATGACATATCAATTTTCGTATCTCAGCGGGTCTGAATAGTTACGACTTTAAATAAAAAAGTCCCGGAACATGATCTCTCATATTCCGGGACGGATCTGACATAATCCGCGGTACCACCCGCTTTGAATCTCCGGGAATCTTCTCCCTTTTAATTCCTCTCTTATGCTTAACGCGCATGACACGTACTGTCCTACTAAGTCATAACTTTTCAGCCAGTCTGCTCCCAAGTGTTCCCATATCTCTCATTCCCTAAAAGGTGCTCTCAGTCGGTGACACCTTATTCCTGTCAGGTTCCAGAAAGTTGAGTCTTGTTCTCAGCATTCTCTGAAATTTGATTCAATCTTAGCACAGCTATCTTTGTTTTGCAAGTTGTAATTTCAATACTTTCATTTTTCAAATATTTAATCAATAATTTTGATGTTTTATTCTTCTTTTTCAGTGTATTTAAAATGTGCGTGTCACAATTTATTTCAACCATATTTACGGCATTGAAAGAAGCACACAACCATGATATGATGCATGTATGTGTGCATGTCATATAGTCATATAGGATAAGGAGGTTACTCTATGAATCACATTTTCGGTTGTCCCATGCATTACGGAGTGGGTGCCCCGGGACTGATCAACAGTCTGGATTATCTGCAATCTTTTTGCCCTGAACTAGATATTGATATACTTCCGGAAATTACCAGACCGGAAGAGAACCTGAGCAATCTAAAACATCTGAACAGCGTAATTGCAAGCTGTTCACAAATTGCTGAATCTGGATATCATGCATTATGCAAAGGTGAATCACCACTTTACATTACCGGCGATCACAGTTCCGCCATCGGAAGTGTCTCTGCCGCCGGAACATATTGCGAAGATCTTGGTCTGATCTGGATCGATGCACATCCAGACATCAATACCGACAAAACCACTGTCACCGGTAATATCCACGGAATGCCCGTTGCCGCTCTAATTGGTATGGGTGAACAGTCATTGACCAGAATCTTGTCAGACAAGCCTAAAGTCAAACCATCTAACATTGTCATGCTGGGGCTTCGCGACATTGACCCGCCGGAGATGGAGTTTCTGAACAAGCTTCATATTCGCTATTATACCTGGCAACAGATGGCAACTCTTGGTATCCAACGCTGTATCGATGAAACACTTCAATATCTGTCTCATCTGCAGAATGTCCATATCAGCTTTGATATTGATGTAATGGATCCCGCATACCTTCCCGGAGTCTCCGTTCCGGTTCCAGGCGGTCTGTTGGAAGAAGAAGCGTTTACGCTTATGCACCAGCTTCTTACCGGTCTTCCTGTAATATCATGTGATATTGTTGAATTTAACAAGGATTATGATATATCTGACCGGACTGCCACGTTCACACGCCAAATGGCACACCAGATTCTGACAGATTTTTAAAAACAATCCCCTGCGCAAGTTTCTTAACTTTCCTCCGCAGGGGATCCTTTTATTTTGTATCTTTTTTTGATTTATCGTTCTTTGTATTGCTGTTCTTCACTTCACTAGCCGATTTTACTGATGGATCCTTCTGTGCGATCGGCAGTGCATCCTGCACTTCCTTTACGCCATTACCTACAATCCCATTTGTTCTGTCCAGAGATGCTGTCACATCATCTGTCAGATTCGTAAGTCCTGTATTCTTTTCCAGATTCTCCGGATCATCCAGTGGCAGAATAAAATATTCATTATCCGGATTCTGATCCATGTATACCCAGGTTGGAATAAAATCTGCGCCATCAAGAGAAATATTGCCTTTAGCATCTCTCTTCACAGTAAGCTTCACCATCATGCCATCTTCCGAATAGCCATTAGTCAGACCTTCCATGTATTCGGTACGCTGATTGGACAGATGATTACCAATCGCATATGCACATACCATTTCATGGTCACCGTCTGTGCTGGTCAGAAGATCCACAGGCTCAATTACATGCGGATGACTGGCGATGAGCGCATCCACGCCCATATCGCACAGCTTCTGCGCGATCTCATCCTGATCAGAATTCTCTTCCGTCTGGTATTCTACACCCCAATGCATACACGCAACAGTATATTCCACACCTTCCTCTTTCATATCAGATAAAATCTGCTCTACATCGCTATACAGCGACTCCGGATCTGCTTCTTTAAAGGAATTGATCAGATCTGCACTCTCATCGTTCACTGCGATACCGTTGATTGTCTTCTGTCCATTCACTTCTTCAGTCTCAAATACATAATTGAAGAAGCCAACCTTGATTCCGTTGATATCCTTCACCACATACTTCTTATCGTCAGCTTTCTTACGCACACCGGTATACATGATGCCATCCTTATCCAATACTTCCATAGTACGTTGAAGTCCTTCGTCTCCACCGTCATAAATATGATTATTCGCAAGCAGACACATATCAATCCCATTCTCTGCCAACGCATCTGCAATAGCATCCGGCGAACAGAACGTTGGATAACCACTATAATTACCGCCAGTCAAAGCATACTCTGTCGTACAGATAGAAAAATCTGCATCATTATAATAATCCTTTACATATTGAAAGATCGGATTATAATCATAGTCGTCTCCATTCTTATACGCCGAAGAAGTCAAAAATGGCTTATGCATAATAATATCACCTGCGATATTAATGGTCGCTGTCGCTTCCTTGGATTCCGCCTTATCTTCCTTCTTCACTTCCACAGAAGTTGTCTTTGCCGGTTCTTTTTTACTGCTTCCGGTCACTTTCTTCACTACTGTTCTTACCAGCAACACAGCCAGAAGCAGGATCAACACCATTGCCGCAATCAGAATTGCTCTCTGGATCTTACGCTTCTTTCTCCGTCTTTCTCTTGCCGCACGGCGTCGCCTCATCTCTGCACGATCTCTGTCCTCTGCTTCATGTCTTTCCGCTGCAGCTTTATGTGCCTTAATGCCTCCCGGTCTCGGTGTATGTTCACCCGCAGATCCCTTTTGTTCTGTAATTTCTTCCATAATCCTTTTCTCCCTCCACAGCCATTTCTCTGACTGCTTCCTTTTTCACTTTCTTATACCTAATAAGATACTCGAAAAATGTCAAAAAAACAAGATTACGGAAGAATTTCAGTATACCGGGCTTCAACACTCTCCGTCCAGCCTGTTCTTCGCTGTCCTGCCTTAAATATTTACCTGCTTATTCTGTAAAAATATCGTTACCAAACTTTGTGCAGGATGTGAAAAGTCTGTGTTTTTGGATATTTATAGACATTTTCTATAAGTCAGAATATTTATAAAACTTTTCAATTTTACCCTCATTTTCCAAAAAGGTATACTATATTTGATATTATTTTTAATTTAAGGAGGATTTGATATGTTAGAATCAAACGTAAAAATCGGAGTAACTGAGATCAGTCCGAGAGCCGTACAGCAGGCTGCTGAGCTGAATTTCAAGAACGGCTACTACTGCTGTGAAGCACTGATGGCCACAATAAAGCAGGAGTTCAAACTGGATGTTCCGGATTCTGTAATCGCTATGGCTTCCGGTATGGCTGTCGGCGCGGGTAAATCAGGCTGCGTCTGTGGTGCATTCAACGGCGGTATCCTTGCACTTGGTATGTTCTTCGGTCGCACCGAGCAGAACGGTCCAACCAATCCAAAGAGTGTAAAATGTATGGAACTGACGCATGAACTGCATGACTGGTTTAAAGCAGCCAATAAGAAAAATGCGATCTGCTGTCGTGTGCTCACAAAAGAATTCAATATGGGACAGGGCGAACACAAAGAGCAGTGTATCTTCTTCACCGGCTTATGTGCATGGAAGGTTGCTGAAATCGTCTGTCGCGAGTGCGGTATCAAGAATCTTGATGAGGTTGATGAGCCATGCGAGCGCCGTGCTCTTGCAGATATTGTCTAGGCACACACATTTTAAAGCATCAAACTATCTACTAGAAATGAGGAAAAACTATGAGTAATGTAATTAAAAAAGTACCAACTCCACTCTGCGGAGTTATGCTGGGAACTGCCGCACTGGGCAATCTCCTTCAGAGCTATTCCGAAGGTATCCGCTATGTATGTGGAGTATTCGCTGCATTCCTGTTGGTACTCGTACTGTTGAAACTGATCATGTTCCCGGGAGCTGTCAAAGAGGATATGAACAATCCGATCATGGCAAGTGTCTCCGGAACATTCCCAATGGCACTTATGATCTTAAGCACCTATGTGAAGCCATTTATCGGACAGGCAGCTTACTATATCTGGCTATTTGCTGTCGCACTTCATGTCGTGCTGATCATTTATTTTACCATTAAATTCGTCGCAAAATTAGCAATGCCGAAGGTATTCGCAAGCTACTACATCGTATATGTAGGTATCGTTGTGGCATCTGTTACAGCTCCTGCTTATGAGAAACAGTCTCTCGGAAGTGTCACATTCTGGTTCGGTCTGGTGACTCTGATCATCCTGCTGGTACTGGTAACATACCGCTATGTGAAGTTCAAAGAAATTCCGGATCCGGCAAAACCGCTGATCTGTATCTACGCCGCACCGACAAGTCTCTGTATCGCAGGCTATGTACAGTCCGTTATGCCTAAGAATTATAATTTCCTGATGGCAATGTTTGTTGTCGCTACTGTAATCTACATCTTCGCACTGATCAAAGCGATCGGATATCTGAAGATGCCATTTTACCCAAGCTATGCAGCATTCACCTTCCCATTCGTAATCAGCGCGATCGCAACCAAACAGACAATGGCATGCGCTGCCAATATGGGACATCCGATGCCGTTCCTTGCAAATATCGTACTGATTGAGACAATCATTGCAGTCGTATTGGTAGTATATACATACATCCGTTTTATGGATGCCATCTTTGGTGGAAATAAATAAATTGTAATTATATGAAAAATAGCATTTTGCGGAGGTAGGCACTCATGTTCTCTGTGCCCACCTCCGCCATCCTTGTCTTGATCAGCTCAAGCTCGTGTTCATCTACGAAAAATTTGACCTGTATCGGCTGCTTGCGATTTCTGTTATCTGGCACATTTCTCTCCTCGATGATCAAAAATGAAATTGAGCCGTTACATAAGGCATTATCTGACTTAGCAAAGCTTCGCCACCGTTCGCTTGTACATAACGAGCCAAAATTTCATGGAAATATTTATTCTCATCGCCAGGAGCATATATATTTTTTCTAATTACCTGTTCATTGGTAAATACATAGTGCGAATCATTTGCGGTTTCTTTATCCAACGAGTATTTCTCAAATCTACCATCATCACGGACGAATACGCTTAAAAACCACAGTTGTTTGCTATCCAACCGGATTCTCAGACGCCATTTTTCCATAGATTTGTCATGACTGATGTGATATGCGCCTGAATATTTTTTATCCGGATGTTCTTCTTTCGCCATAATATATTCCAATGTATATTGAGGCCCTTGTACAAACGAAAGATTAGTATACTTGCTGCAAAACCTTGTCATTGCTCCAATAAAAGCACCAAACATAATGTACCTCCATTCATGTCTCTTGTGTGTACACACATTATGGCACAACGATTTGGTATTTTTCAATAGCCTTTCCGAGATTTATCGCATTAAAATGCACCGTTCCGTAAAGCAACTAAACGAAAATGATAACTATTTCACCCGTTTTACTTATCAAATTAAATCGGTTTTCTTTTTCAGTACATTATACAAGATAACTGACAATACAATACAACCCAGAAGTGCCAACCCTGCCACTACGCCAATGATAATAATTACAGGTGAATTTCCGGTGCTTACTGAAGCTTCAGCTTGTACGCCCGTATCTTTGTCCCCGATCCACCAGTTACCGTTATCTCCTATATACGGAGTCAGACCATCCTTTCCGTCTTTTCCATCATCCCCTGTTACTTTTCCAAGATTAATTGCTGTTCCATTCGTCAGACTGATAATAAGTTCACCATTTTCGTTGATATTTATTTTGTCAATTCCGATTCCATCCGCGCCGTTTTTACCATCAGTACCAGATACACCGGCATCACCTTTTGCGCCATCTTTTCCATTGGTTCCTGATGCACCAGTATCTCCTTTTGCACCGTCTTTTCCATCGGAGCCTGCCTCACCGGTATCTCCTTTAACAGATGCCTGTACACCAGTATCAACGTCACCCAGCCACCAGTTACCATTATCTCCTATGTATGGAATCAGACCATTTTCTCCCGTATCACCTTTATCGCCAGTTGCTTTCACATTAAGAGAAGTCCAAGTCTGACCATTGTCATAGGAAACATACCAACAATTATCCTCGCCAACTTTTAACTGCGGTGTTACGCCGTCCTGTCCTGCGGCTCCGTTATCACCACTATCGCCCTTATCTCCTTTGTCGCCTTTTTCGCCTTTGTCGCCTTTATCTCCTTTGTCACCTTTTTCGCCGACAGAAGACGGATCAAGCCAGCCTGCAGTCAACGTCAAGTCCTCCGTAACTGCTGTGCTGAAATCAAACCCTGTGCCATCTGCTTTCCGCCATCCCGTGAACACATTTCCTGTATTACCAGGCGCCTCAAGAGATGTTGCTCTGCCGCCTGACGGAACAATCTGAACAGCAAATACAGCATCACCATTCTTATATGTGACTGTTTTTCCAGCCGTCATTCCATCTGCAAGTGTACCATAGTAAATTCCACCGCTCACTACAGCTCTATCACCTGTGTTTTTTATTTCTCCGTAAAAAGAAGTGATTGATGAAGCTGTATTGCAGATGGTTCCCCGGTTACTGACTTCACAATCCACTCTGCCACCGTTCGCATACATTTTCCCTTCGTTCGTTAAAGCAGCATTATTTTCAAACCTCGCCGTGCCGCTTATCACAAAATAGTTCTTATTATACACTTCCAAAGAAGCACCATTGCTAAATGTACCGCCAGTCATATTAATGAAAACAGCTGATTGATCATTATACCCGAATCCCGTATCAATTTCAGCACCCAGAATCGCACCTCCGACAGGAACTGCCGAATCATCATGAGCAGAATTAGGATTGCTGTCCTGAATCGTTAATTTTGCTCCAGGAGTATAGCTGATATCATCTCCATTATAAACCTTACTTCCCGCTTCCAAAAAAAGCAGTGTGCCTCCTGCTTTTTTTAGCACATGCCCGTTCAGATCAATTGTAACTGTTTTGTTTTCTAGAATTGTAATCATATCGGAAAGCGTCACATCACTGTCCAGATAATAATTACCACTTTCCAGTTTTTTTCCACTATACTCGTCTGTCAGTTTTGTCCAGCCGTTAAAGTCTGATGCGTACACTGCCGGCGTTGGTATGAGACACAATGCCATACACAAAACAAGTAAGATAGTCCAAAAATGTTTTTTCATAATGCGTCCTCCGTTCATACAATGACTGTTCAAAATATAATTTCATTCGTATATAAATCTACATTTACAGCCTTTTTATTATTGTAACATACAGATTTATTTCACACATCGTCCGTTTTTGTAATAAAATGGGCATTTTCATAGTGTCAATTCTAAAGAAAGAATAGTATAATAAATGGGAATGTTTTTGAGAGTACAAAGGAAAAAGAGGTTTCTATCATGTCCAGAAAAGAAGTTTTATTTCAATATTATTATGAGCATATCCGCCATAACATCGTGAATTTCCTGAAGTGGCTTGTGTTAGCTGTGCTGACCGGCCTGATCGTCGGCGGTGCCAGCGGTATCTTTGCCAAATGTATCGGCGCGGCAACTGCTTATCGTGACGCGCATATCAGGATTTTTCTCCTGCTGCCATTTGCAGGACTGCTGATCGTGTTCTTATATCAGAAGTTAGGAAGCCAGGACGGCGGTACCAACCAGGTGCTCGCCACGATCAAGTCCAAAGATAAGATTCCATTTATCTCCGCTCCACTGATCTTCCTGTCCACACTGCTGACTCACCTCACCGGCGGTTCTGCCGGACGCGAGGGTGCTTCAATCCAGTTCGGCGGAAGCCTTGGAAGCTGGCTTGGCAAGCTTGCGAAGCTGGATGAATTTGACCAGCATGTAATGATCATGTGCGGCATGAGCGCTGCGTTCGCTGCCGTATTCGGCACACCGATGGCTGCTGCCGTATTTGCCATGGAGGTTGCAAGTGTCGGCGTTATGTATTATGCTGCATTGTTCCCATGCATGATCGCATCCATCATTGCATCACGGTTTGCTGATGGAATGGGAGTAAGCCCGGAGACATTTCTGGTAGTAAAGGTACCGGAGCTTACGATTGCAAATGGTCTGAAGATTGGTCTGGTTGCAGTCGGATGCAGTTTTTTAAGCATCCTGTTCTGTATTCTGTTGAAATACACCAGCAAGTTCTATCAGAAATATCTGAAGAATCCATACCTGCGTGTCTTTGCCGCTGCATGCATCATCATCGCAGTGACCGCACTTTTGAACACCAGAGATTACATGGGTGCCGGAGGCAATCTGATCACCCGCGCCATCGAAGAAGGTCAGGCAGGACCGCTTGATTTCCTATGGAAAATGATTCTGACTGCACTGACCATGCGCGCCGGATACCGGGGCGGTGAGATCGTACCTGCATTCAGCATCGGTGCCACATTCGGATGTGTTGCCGGAAGCCTGCTCGGATTATCACCGGGGCTGTCCGCTGCCGCCGGAATGGCCGCTCTGTTCTGCGGCGTTACCAACTGTCCGATCACTGCCATGCTGATTTCTTTTGAATTGTTTGGATTCTCCGGTGTGGCATACTATCTGATCGCGATATCCATTAGCTATTCGCTGTCCGGATATTACAGTCTGTATAAGGATCAGACCATCATTTATTCAAAATATAAAGCAAGATATATTAATAGAAAAACGAGTTAATAAGCCACACACAACAGGGAGAGGCCATACGGTCTCTCCCTGTTGTTATCTTTAATATTGTTCTGATCTTATCTGCGCTCTATCTTGAGCATTTGTACAGCAGATCTTCCCATCTTCTGTCTACTTCCTTCTGGAATGCTTCGATCAGGTATTCGTTGCCTGGTTTGAAGAGATGTTTGAATCTTCCCTGTTTCTTCAGGAATTCTTCTACTGGAAGCTTCTTCTTCGGCTCGTAGTTCAGGATCCATTTGCCCTCTACGACCTCAAACAGCGGCCAGTAGCAAGTCTCTACACCCAGCTTACAGATCTCCATGATATCCGGTGTGTTATATCTCCATCCACGCGGGCACGGTGCCATGATGTTCAGGAATGCTGCGCCCGGCGTGTAGATTGCTTTTTCAGACTTGATGTGCAGATCCTTGAAGTTCTGAACAAATGTCGTCTGCGCTACATACGGAATGTCGTGGTCAGCGATGATCGCAGCCAGATCTTTTCTGTTCTGCGGTTTACCATTACTCTCACTTCCTACCGGTGTCGTCGTAGTGTCTGCGAACATTGGTGTTGCAGATGAGCGCTGGATACCTGTGTTCATATAAGCACCGTTATCGTAGCAGACATATACCATGTCGTGATTTCTCTCCATTGCACCTGACAGAGACTGCAGGCCGATATCATAAGTACCGCCGTCACCGCCGAATGTAATGAACTTATAAGTCTCATCCAGTTTGCCTTTTCTCTTCAGTGCCTTGTACGCACCCTCTACACCACTCATGGTAGATCCCGCATTTTCAAATGCATTGTGGATGTAGCTGTCTTCCCATGATACATATGGGTATGTAAATGTAGATACTTCCAGACATCCGGTTGCATTACCGATGACCGCCTTGTCTCCTTCGTGAAGTCCGCGAAGTACGTTACGAACTGCGATCGTACCACCGCAGCCTGCACACATTCTGTGTCCCGGAGCCAGACGTTCCGGTTTATTCATTGTCTCTTTGAAATTATAAGCCATTTGTCGTCCCTCCTTACTCTCTGATACCCATGTAACGATAGGTCTCGCCTGCATTATCGTTATCGATCATGGTCTGCAGATCTGCAAATACCTGTTCCATATCTTCTACGCGTACGTCACGTCCGCCAAGTCCGTAAATGATGTTAGTTGCAAGTGCTGTGCTTCTTGCACGGAACATTGCTGCCATCACATCAGATCCAAGCGGTCCGCCGTGGTTGGTATAGCCCTCGGCACGATCCATAACAGCGACTGCTTTGACATTTTTCAATGCTTCTGCAATTGCCTCTGCCGGGAACGGACGGTACAGACGAATCTTCAGAAGTCCGACTTTCTCTCCCTGTGCTCTCAGCTTATCGATTGCATCCTTTGTTGTACCTGCTGCCGAACCGATCATGACAACTGCACGGTCAGCATCTTCCAGCTTGTAAGCCTCAAACAAGCCGTATTCTCTTCCGGACATCTCAGCAAATTCTTTCGCAACATCCAGTACAACCTTCTCTACATGCTTCATGCCTTCTGCCTGATTTCTCTTTGCTTCCATATAGAAGTCTGTCACAGAGTAAGGACCGACAGCCATCGGACACTCTGGATTCAGCAGATAATTCTCCGGTTCATACTCGCCTACGAATCCTTTGACCTCAGCATCTTCCAGCAGTTCAATATTCTCTACTGCGTGACTGGTAATGAAACCATCCTGACAGATCATAATTGGAAGACGTACATCCTTGTGCTCAGAAATGCGGAATGCCTGAACCATGTTGTCGTATGCTTCCTGGTTGTTCTCTGCATACATCTGGATCCATCCGGAATCTCTTGCACCCATACTGTCGGAATGATCGCAGTTGATGTTGATCGGACCTGACAGTGCACGGTTCACCAGTGCCAATGCTAACGGCAGACGGTTAGAAGCTGCAATGTAAAGTTCCTCCCACATATATGCCATACCGCAGGAAGATGTTGCAGTCAGTGCTCTTGCTCCTGCTGCGGATGCTCCGATTGCAGCACTCATAGAACTGTGCTCACTCTCTACCGGAATAAATTCTGTATCTACCTGTCCATTTGCTACGAAAGAAGCAAAATACTGCGGAATCTCCGTAGACGGTGTGATTGGAAATGCCGGAAATACATCCGGATTAATCTGACGAAGCGCGATTGCTACGGCTTCATTACCTGACAAACGATCTCTTTTTCCCATCTTATTTCACTCCTTCCATTGTAATTGCGCCGAATGGGCATGCCTTTACACAAATACCGCATCCTTTGCAGTGATCATAATCAAATTCTCCACGTTTCATATCCTTGATCGGAATGCAGCTGTCCGGACAGACCGGTGCGCATAACAGACACTGCTTACATTTATCTGCGATAAATTCCGGTTTCACATGTGTCCATTCTCCTGTCATAAAGTCTTTGGAAGTACCTGAACCGGCAATTACCATACCTTCGGTCAGATCCTGCCATTTTGCTTTTAATCCTAATTTGCTGATATCTGTTGCCATTAGTGTACCTCCTCAAATGCCATTTCAAGAGCCTTCATGTTACCATCGATTACCTCCGGCTTGCTGGCAAATTTGTGGCGGAAAGAAGCCTGCATCTCACGTAAGAATGTCTCTTTATCCATGATTCCTGCTACTTTTACGATTGCTGCCAGAAGCGGTGTATTCGGGAAATATTTACCAAGCGTTGCCATGGATACCTTCTTGGCATCGATTACATACACATCTCCCTTATAGCCTTTCAGATGCGGAATGATCTCTTCTTTGCTGCGTTCTGTGTTGACCAGAATCGCTCCATCTTCTTTTAATCCACTGGTCACATCTACCGACTCCAGCAGGGATTCGTCAACAACGACTACATACTGTGGGTCGTAAATGTTGGAATGTGAACGGATCACGGTATCACTGATACGGTTATAAGCTGTGATCGGTGCGCCCATACGCTCCGGACCATACTCCGGAAAGCCCTGTACGTATTTACCGGTCTGAAATGCTACGTCTGCCAGCAGAAGCGCAGCAGTCTTGGCACCCTGGCCGCCACGGCCATGCCATCTGATCTCTGTGTGGTTACTCATCTTCTTTCATCCTTTCTGTGTGTATTTACCGGATGATGCGGTCCGATGATATAAAATAAGATCCGCCCCAACTAGGGACGGATCTTTCTAATCTTCTATCTTCCGCAACCACCCTGTTCTAACAAACAAGTTGTCTCGCGCACTAACATACGCAATTCCTGTAACGGGAAACGCCCGTGGAAACTTACACTTACTTCAGTCTCCATTCTCAGAGATGATCTTCAAAGTGGTATCTTCACTGTCTCGCACCAACGACAGCTCTCTGTAGAACATATCCTTTCTTCTACTCTTTCTCTTCAAAGAATTTAAATCACAAATCAAATTTTAGAGCGCAATCTGTTTTACGCTTAATGTGATTCTATCCTATTTTTTCCAATACGTCAATTACTTTTTTCGTCGCTTTTGAAAGAAATGTGACCATCCAGATACTGATAATAATTCTCGTGCAATACCATCTCGGATACACTGAATTTATCATAGACGACTGCCGACATCTGATCCAGATATTCCTGCGTCACTTTCTCTTCTGTCAGCGGCGTTACCGAACCATTGACCGCATTGTAGATGCATTTCCCGGAAATGAAACTGCGATTCGGGAAGCATACAAGCTGCTCACTGTCTGATAAAACATCCTGACCAACCATCAGACGGGAATCATATTCCAGACCCAGCAGGTTGGAAATAGTCGGAAGTATATCTACATCGTAGCAGTATTTATCCACCTGCACCGGCTCTTTCATGCTACCGGACCAGATGATCAGATCATTTTGATACCACTCCACACCTGGATCCAGTTCATGTCCTGCCAGTTCATCACACACCGGCTTATCGTCATATGGTATGTGATCCGCACCGAGTACGATCACCGTATGATCTGCAAGCCCACGGTCTTCCAGTTCTCTAACCAGCGTCTCCAGTGCTTTTTCCAGTTCCAGCTGGCACGCCAGATATCCTTTTGTCGTCTCGGAATATGGAAGATCTGCCACCTGATCATAATTCTTATATGCCATCTGATTGCTGTTCACATCGTACATCATGTGTCCGCTGACTGTCATATAGTATGTATGGAACGGCTCCTGATCCATGTACATATCCATACTCTGCAGCATCAACTGTACATCCGACTGCGGCCAGTAATCCTTTCCACTTTCGGTCTTCTCCGGCTGAAACCAGTTACCTGTTCCATACCAGTTGTATCCCATATTAGGATGTGACTTATCACGTCCATAATACGTATAATCATTGTTGTGGAATCCGTTCAACGTATATCCTTTTCTCTCCAGCTGTCTGCCCAGCGTAAAGAACATATTATTACCGTTCTCACCCGCTTCACGCATAGAGACGATCCCGTCTGTAGGTAACAATCCGGTCAGATTCGCATACTCGCCATCCGAAGTACTGCCATACCACCCCGGTGTATAATAATGATTGAACACAAATCCCTCGTTCTTCAACTCATACAGCATCGGAGTCCGCTCTTCATCGATCACATATCCGCTAAATCCTTCTGCTGTAATAAAGATCACGTTATATCCCTCAAACATGCCTGTGTACTCGTTCTTATTGGTACCGCTCTGTGTCTGAAAATACTGGGTCAGCTGTGTCACAGAATCATTCGGTGATGCTGCAAGGATTCCATCAAAATCAATATCCATGATATTCGGTGACGTATCGATTCCGCTATCTTTTCCATCCGCATCTTTCTTATCATTTTTCTTATCTGCATCATCTGCTACTGCCGTCTGCAATGTTCGCGTTGGTTTTCCTGCCACTTGATACCAGGCATCCAGACGATTTGTCGTCAATACACCAAACTGTTCCACTGTCAAATCTGTAGACACGTTATGGTAATAGATATCATTCAAGCTGTACGGTTCCTGGCTCATACAGCCAAGGATCAGAATTGCTACCAGATACATTTCCGCTGCTAACGCAATTCTTTTCAGGCTTTCCTTCCAGGAATACTGTCGAAATACGACCACGTTCTTCCGTTTTCCAATAATCAAAAAGATCATCGGCAGCCACAACAGAATCAAACCGCCGATCGTCAGCAGAATGTTCTTACCGATCACATCTATAAAATCAAATGCCTGTCCTGCCACGCCCAGCATACTGAATAATGCCAGAAACTTCTGAAACACGGATTTGTATACGATCTCAGCGCAGAAAAACAGACACAACACCGCCGTGACAACGATCGTCACAATATATGCTGCGCGTTCCCTCATTTTCCCGATCAATGCTCCGATAAGCACACCACCCATTACCGAAAACAGCGTCATAAAAAAGAAGCCGCCGGACAATGATCTGAATTCGTATATATGAAATACCATTTCCAGATATAAGATTGCTATAGAAAAGTAAACTGGCAGCGTTATCTTTCGTATTCTCATAATTACTCTCAATTCCTCCTAATCATCTGCTTTCAAAGAAGAATACAATGCCACGCCAAGGATCACTGCTCCTCCGATCAATTCTCTCACAGTCGGAACTTCCCGCAGAAAAACAAATGCAAAGATGATTCCATAGACCGTTTCCATTCCTGATATAATTCCCGCCGTCTGCGCGCGCACACCCTTCTGTGCAGATACATATAATGAATATGCAATCGCCGTGCATACGAAGCCAATAGCCGCCATATGCAAAAATAAAATACTCTTTTTGTTATTTTCCCTCATCTTTTGCCTCACTCTATCAACATTTTTAAATCAATCTTTATGATTATACTCTGTTTTTTGACATAATAAAACACCTATATATATAGTTTCAGCCCCATGATTAATCAAACAGTTTTGATTACTAATAAAACATGTTTGATTAATCATAGGGCTGAATACATATACTAATTATCGATTTCCAAACAGCATAACAATCTTATTTGATATATTCTTTCACATAAATAAAAAGCCATAAAACCTGAATTAACAAGTCTTATGACTTTTCATAATAGTCGGAGTGACAAGATTTGAACTTGCGACCTCTACGTC
>ERZ894183.172-NODE-172-length-60379-cov-6.790200_pt1 | contig 60379 bp, 59 predicted proteins | sample MGYA00380279_ERZ894183 | MGnify/ENA primary metagenome ERZ894183 (study PRJEB32331, sample SAMN06328422) | human gut metagenome | biome: human gut microbiome; feature: stool | host: Homo sapiens | collected 2013-06-26 ... | reverse complement strand
ATACGATCCAAAATATCATACAATTTTAAAAATAAATGGGCCAAATTAATGGTGCGAAAAAAATGTAAACTAAAAAACATATTAGAAGAAGTGGCAATCCTATTTTCATATAATCTTTAAACTGATATCCTCCACTGGCCATGACAATTGTATTACTTCCTGTACCAATAGGGGTGATAAAAGCACAAGAAGCCGCAACAGTTACCGCAATCACGATAACTTTAGGATTACAATTCAAACCACAAGCGACAGCAATTGCAATCGGGTATAAAAGCGCTGCACTTGCTGTATTAGACATAATTTGTGTAATACCCGCAGCTGCAATAAAAATTAAAGCTGTAAATATAACAGGACTTGCTGTCTCGCCTCCCAGCTTAATCAGATTATCTGCAATCAGCTTAACGCCTCCTGTTTTATTTAATGCGAGTACTAAAGGAAACATTCCCGCTAAAATACTTAACCCTGACCAATCAACCATGTTTACCATTTCCTTCTCATTAATGACACGAAAAAACAAAAGTAAAAGCATTCCAATAAATGCAGTAATATGAACCGGCATCTTAATTCTGTTTTCAAAAATAAATCCTAAAATACAGAATACAAAAATCACCGTAGCAAAAATTTTATTTCTATATTTTGTTTTTGGAGAAATACTCTTTTTTTCATTACTTGTTACCGTTTCCTTTATCGTTCCATTTACAGGCAACATTTTATATCCCCAGAAATAAAAATATAAAACCCCTGCTATCGAAAATAAAATTCCCATTTTAGAAAGTTCAAAAAATCCTAAACTTTGCATTTCATTTATCTCTAAAATGGAATTTGCGAGAAGATTATGGGGTGCTCCGATCGTTGTATTCATTCCACCCAGGGAACAGGCAAATGCCATGGGCATTAACAAGCGCGACGGAGAGTACTTAGCCGATCTGCATACCCCAAGTGTTATTGGTAACATTATCATGGCTGTGCCAATATTACTGAGAAAGGAAGACATTAAAATTGTAGCAAGCATAATGATGACCACAGCGCTTTTTTCACTCTTAATATACTTTATTATGTAGTTTCCTATATCCTCTGCTACCCCTGTTGACAGTATACTCCCGCTGATCACAAACATGCAACCTGCTAAAATTACACTTTCATTGGTGAACGCAACAAAGATTTCGTTAATCTCCAGTACTCCGGTAAGATATAAAAGAATAGGGATACTCATCGATATTGCCAAATAGGAAAATTTTCCACAAACATAAAGAATAACCGCCGCAAGTAAGATTAAAAGTGAAATATACATAGGGTTCATTGTCTTTCCTCCATAACCAAATAGTTTTTACTACTTTTTGGTGAACCATGTGCCACTGCGCCAATAAAATCCGGTCTAATCGGCGCAGTGGCTTTTTCTTACATTTCGATTAAAATCATTCGAAATGCTGAAACAATTTTCTCTCTTTTTTGCGGATCACATTCCCAAGAAGCGTCCTCTGCTAATTCTTTTAATAATTCATCCAATGTTTTTTCTTTCATTTTAATTTCCTCAATACTTTCCATATTCATGTGCAAATTGATAGACAGCAAATAAGTTTTCCGGATTCACATCATTTTCACTAATGAGCGGTTTGTCTGTTGTGAAAATGAAACCTCCTCCAGGCGCAAAGGTATCAATGGCTTTTTTAGCAATATCCAAACATTCCTGCTTTGATAAACATTTTAATTGATTTGTCGTAATACCACAAGCAATGGTAGCATGATCGCCTATTTTCTCATAAACTTTATAAGGATCATCTTCCATATCTAATTGAAGTATGAATGAAGATTTAGGACAATCCTTTAATACGTCTAAAATATGCCCGCACCGTCCTTCACTTTTCATAAAGATCCTTCCGCCTTCTGCAATAATGGGGTCAACAACTTTTTTATAGGTAGGCCACCAAAATTTTTCAAAATCAGACTTTCGAATAAAAGGAACCGCATGACAGGCAGTAAAAGGAAACGGCACGGTGGATCCATTTTCCCTGAGTTTTTCTAATCCGGGGTTTCCATAAACCTCAAACACATGTTCCAGTGCGGTTAACAACTCATCCGGCTTTCGCTTCATGTCAAAAATTGTTTCTCTAAATCCTCGAATACGATCAAACATTGTATCGCAGGCTGCCTTTGTTCTTCCTCCACATACCGCAACAACGCCCAGTTCATTTTGAAGGGCAGCACTAAGTTTACCGGCTGCTTCCATGTGCTTTGAAAATGCCATAATCGCATTTTTTAAGACAGCGTAGTTTTCATTGTCCGAACCATTCAAATTAGAAAACTTACGTTTTGGCAAAATATTTAAAATAAAATTTTCCGTGTCCCTGATCAGCTCTCCATACTCTTCAGCTTCCATCGTGCAATTCTGCGTATGCTGAATGGTTACTTCATCTTCCGAAATAAAGTATCCTTTTCCGCCAAGTATATTTAAAGCAACCAATGGATAAGGAATTCCTGCTGAGGTAATGCAGTCACAATATATTTCCCTGAGTGTTTTCGTAAAAGTTCTTACCATTAAATCTGCATCTTTGATCAAATCCGCCGTTTTCTTTTTCTGATATGCGATCGGCCAGGAAATCACATCTAACATAACCGGAACATATTGAGGCTCCTGATGCCCTGTCGTCGCAATTAAATCCGCTTTTCTGTTTTCATACTCTTGTAATTTTGTCAACATAATCTTCCCCTCTATAAAAATAACATCATAATAAATTTGAACATCTCTTCTTCATAATTCTGTATTTTTTCTGTTTTACACGCGTTATCAGAAATATTCAAATGTTCTTCTTGATATTTTTCCCATGTCGTGTAGTATTCTGATTCAAACATATTCTCCTCCTAGTAATTACCATGTAACGAAACATACTCCAGCACCGCACGGTAATTCTCCGCAACAGAACCTTTTAATGACATAATATTTTTATCAACATTAAAAATGTATCCTCCATCAGGCGCGAGAATATCCAGTAATTCCTTTGCCTTATCAATACACTTTTGTTTTGTCTCTGTTTGAAGCAGGACGGTTGGATAAAATCCTGTAATAATATGTTTATTTATCTTTTTCTTTGTTAGCTGAGGGTCTCCATACTCGAAGCGCATGTACATCCGCCCTGGCAACTCATTGAGCTTATCTAAAAAACGCATCCAATCCTGCTCCATAAAAAGGTGTAATGTCTGTCCTGCCGACACACACCTGGAAATTAATTTTTCAAAAGATGGCCAGAAAAATTCGTTTACCGATTTATCTCCTAAATAAGGCGCCATATGCAGCGGTACACTCGCATAACGATACTTCATCGGCTTAGGTGGAATAAGCGTCTTTTCTATTAATGGTACGGCAGCATCACATGCCTGTTTCACTTTATCAGGATATCTTCTTATATCCTTAGAAATTCCAGTAAATGATCGGAGCAAATCCGAAAGAAAATCAAAGGGTGCTTCACCGAATCCTGCACCGCCAATCACAGCATACTCATAAGGCTCCGCTGCCTCACGACTGGCCTTCCGGGCAATATTATCTTCATCTGTTTTTGCTTTAAATGCTTTTGCTAAAACCATCGCTGCTTGCATTGGAGAAGTGTCCAACTCCGTATACAACCGGGGTAACAAGATATCACACATAAATTTAAACGGATCTTTTATAAAATCATCGTATTCATCTGGTTCCATAGCTGTAATTTCAGGATGCTGCATTACCCCCGTCTCTGACATTACATAACTTTTTGCCCCTAAAATTTGATAAAATAGCGGATTACGCATTGTCGGACTCGTACAGGGTGCGTCTGTTTGAAAATCCTCATTTATTTTTTTAAACACTTTATACGCAATTTCGCTGTCCCATTGTCCTTGCTTTAAATCAAATCCAGCATACTCAATGGCTGCTTCATACATGATATTCCCCATAACAGGTACTCTTTCAGGTATTTTATTGTCGATAACATCATTAAAAAGCTGTTGTCGTTCATTTATTTTTTGTTGTATCATTTTAACTCCTCTCAGCTTCAAAAAACAATTATTTATAAAATTTATTCTGTTTTACACTTATTTAATTTGTTCTGTTTTTACAGCTGATGTACACTTTCTTTCATCAATTCCCTGCTGCATCTCTGCTACTTTTTTAGAATTTAACCGGAAGCCGAAAAGTATTAATAAGGAAGCGATCAGAGCACCTGTCGCCGGAAAAATAATGTATGCGTTGGCAATCCCAACCTGAAGCTCTGGCGTTGGCGCCGCTCCTGCCACAAAGCCGGCAGCCGCCAATGCGGAGGCAATAATCAATCCTTTCAAAATCTGCGATATCTTAGAAGGTACAACAATCATTCCCATAATAAAGGATGCCGTATTTTTACCAGTTTTCCACTCACCATAAACAATCGTATCACTGTAAAGAACTACCGTAAGTGCCTGAAGCCCACCTACGCAAAATTGAACCATTGATAAGCAGAACATAAACACTGGAACATTCTGATAAAAAACACGCCCTAATACCAAGAAAACAGTAATCCCTGCAAACAGAATGACACAGGACATCTTCGCCTGGAGTTTTTTACCAATAAACTTAGCAAAATAAGCGCCCAGCACTGCTGCACATGCTGTGATAAACAAGTGTAACGGAAATAATCCCATATCCTCTGCAATGTACTTATAATAGTAACCAGCCAACGCTGACATTAGCATATTAACAAGCGTTCTCCCGGTATCTGCAAGAATAATAACCATTAAAGGATAATTGGTGAGAAAATTCCTTATTAAGTCTTTCGCCTTAACTTTCTCCCCATTCGATTCTTTCCTGATTTCCTCCTGAGTTGGCTCATATCCCTCTGTCATTTTAAAATGCGCAAAATAACCTATACAGAATAACAATGCACAAAGGCCAGCCAGTATTGTATATCCTGTTACTTCATTATGCAAAGCAAATCCAAGATAAATCGCCAATGGTGGTCCGATATATGAAAAGAATACTTTCGCAAGATTATTAAACATACCTCTTCGCGATGTAAGAATAATTTTATCATCTTCATTACTTGAAAGCATCGGAACAAGCGAAACGTTTGCAACTGTAGCTAAATTCCAGGCAGCATGGCTAATAATAAATCCCAAGCAAACTATTACTGCAGCAGTTATATCTGAACCTATCTTAGAAAACTGAAATATAAAAGTCATTAAAACAATTGGCGGACAGATCAACAACCACGATCGAATTTTACCCCACTTCATTGGCTTAACCATATTTACGATTGCCCCGCTAAATAGCGAAATAATTGCATCTACAGCCCCCGTTATCGTTGTTATGGCTGCAACTATTCCTAAAGGGAATTTAGCAACATCCGTCAAAAACAGCATAAATAAAGACAACTCAGCAGCAGTCATCATACAAAAACCAAAGTCACCAACTCCATAAAACCTTTTTAGAGTTTTACTTAATGGCTTTTTCATATTTTTACACCTCCATCTTTTTTATTTGAATTCCGGCCGGAAAAACAAACTTTTTACTTTACATGTTATATTTTAACTTTACATGTAAAGTAAGGTTATGGTATCATGTTTTTATCGTAAAATCAACATTTTTTTATTTTATTTTTTAATTTTATTAGAAAAATGAAAAAAACTATGCTAAAATACTAAAATATGGAGGTGTATAATGGCCGAAAAAACCGAAATACGCGAATTATTGTTAGAAAAAGCAAAAATATCTTTCTATGAAAAGGGCTATCAAAAAACTTCTTTTGAATATCTGGCCAATGAGTGCGGTGTCACAAAACCAACAATCTCATATTATTTTAAAAACAAGGTTAATTTAGCCAACGAAGTCTATTCTCGCTATATTAGTACAATACGAAAACTAATTTCAGAAAGAATCATGATTACGTATGGAACACAAGATTTTCTTACAGTATCCGCTGTACAAATCCGTATGCTTTTGGAGATGTACCATCAGGATAAGAACGCTTACCGATTTTATCACGAACTGATCAATTGCGGGTTCACCTCTTTTTCTGTAGAACCATCTTTGAACTATAATCGTCTGATTCATCAACAATACCATCTAGATATTGATGAAAATATTGATGAAGTACAATTACTGACCTATGCTATTCGCGGTGCTGCTACTTCATTAGTTGTCGCTTTTTTTGACGGGAATTTAAACTGTACATATGAACAATTTATGAAATATCGTTTAACAATTGTGTTTAAAATTATGAATCTGCCAGAAACAAAAATCGAACAAATTTTAGAAGACGCTGATAAAATCATACAAGATTTAAACTTTAAAATTAAACCTTATTTTCAAATTGTATAATTAAAAAAGCTCTATATCCCTCTTAATTTGATATAGAGCTTTTTTAATTTGTATCTTTTTTACATTGCAAGCCACAATACTGCAATTCTTTAAGAATCTTTTATTGTTTTTCTTTTCATTTTAGAAAATTTATTATATAATATAAAAAGAATTTATCGAACCATTGGAAGGTTTTTATGCATATCATAAACGCGCAGACACTGACCCAAGAGCTTGTCCGTATCGACAGCTCAGATCCCGGCGCATACGAGGGGGCCATCAGCCTTAAAATCGTAGAGCTTCTGGAATCAGCGGGCGTTCCTGTTGTCAAAGAAGAGGTTCTGCCCGGCCGTTTTAATGTCATGGGCAAAATCAAAGGAGAAATTGACGATCCAGCGCTTATTTATATCTGTCATATGGATACAGTGACATTGGGAGAGGGCTGGAGTATTCCGCCACTCTCTGCCAAAATAAAAGACGGACGGCTTTACGGCAGAGGCGCCTGCGATATGAAATCCGGCCTGGCCTGCGCCCTTTCCGCTTTTCTAAAAGCCGCTGTTTCTGGAAAACAACCGCGCCACTCCTTTGTTTTCATCGGAACAATCGATGAAGAATACTATATGCGCGGTGTGGAAGCTGCCATCGCCTCAGGCTGGGTAACTGAAAAAAGCTGGGTGTTGGACACCGAACCCACAAACGGGCAAATTCAGGTTGCCCACAAAGGCCGCACCTGGTTTGAACTGACGGCAGACGGCGTAACCGCCCATGCCAGCACACCCTGGAAAGGGGCGGACGCCATTTCTGCCATGGCAGAAATGATCGTTGCTGTGCGGAAAGGAATTGAGGCAACAGCACCCCATCATGACCTCGGCCGCTCCACAGTCACTTTCGGGCAGATCAATGGCGGCTATCGCCCATACGTAGTCCCGGACCACTGCACAGTCACCATTGATATGCGCCTCGTGCCGCCTATCACCACTGCTGCTGCGGAATCCATTGTAAAATCAGCCATATGCCGGGCAGAAAAGCAGATTCCTGGCGTCCATGGTCATTATAAAATTACCGGTGACCGTCCTTTTGTTGAAAAAGATGGGCACTCCTACCTTTTAAAAATGTTGAGAGAAAGCTGCGCAGCCGTAACCGGCAGCCCTGCCCAAGTCAGCTTTTTCCCAGGCTATACCGATACCGCCGTTATCGCGGGAAAACTGAATAACCACAATTGCCTTTCCTACGGCCCCGGCGACCTTGAACTGGCCCACAAACCCGATGAGTACGTTCCTCTGGCCGATATCGCCCGATGCGAAAATGTACTGACCGACCTGGCAGACAGGATGCTGTTTGTCTAAGTTGTTTTTCAAAAAACAATACGCCCTGCCAATACGGCAGGGCGGTAAAATATGGACCGGTTCTATTCCACCATTCCTTTTTCCTGATAGTATGCTTCGTCAATCCCAACTGATTCCAACTGTTCTGAAATCCTCAGGGGTGTAAAACAGCTGATTATTTTAAGCATGACAATGGTTAGCACAAAGCTGTAAAGCATGACGATAACCGCGCCCGCAAGCTGTGTCAGCATCTGCCCTGGATTGCCATAAACCGCACCTGTTACAGCATTGATTGCAGGACTCGCGAAAATACCCGTCATAATAATGCCAACGGTGCCTCCGACTCCATGCAGCCCAAAAACATCCAGTGTGTCATCCAGATTCTTTTTAATACGCAGCTGAATCATTCCATAACAGCACAGCGTGCCCGCGACACCAATTATCGCTGCCGCCCACGGTTCCACAAATCCTGACCCCGGGGTTATACATACCAGCCCTGCCAAAGCCCCCATCATTGCACTGAGAACACTGGGATGTTTTTCCTGTATCCAGCTGGCAATTATCCAGGTCATAAGTCCAAAGCCCGCCGAAATCTGTGAATTGGTGATGGTCATTGCTGCAATTTCATTGGCCGCCAGGGCGCTTCCTCCGTTAAAGGCAAACCATCCAAACCATAAAAGCCCTGCGCCAATAGCGACATAGACCATGTTATGTGGAGTATAATCACGTTTTTTTCGTCCGCCGATTACAAGCACTGCCGCCAAAGCCGAGAACCCTGCGCTCATATGAACCACTGTACCACCGGCAAAATCTGCCAGACCCATCTGAGACAGAAAACCTCCGCCCCATACCCAATGCGCTACCGGAATATAAACCAGAAGGCTCCACAGCGTCAGAAATACCATATAGCTTTTAAGCGTCATACGCTCTGCCACCGCGCCGCAGATGAGCGCAGGCGTCACCAGCGCAAACATCAGCTGAAAGACAAAAAACGCAATAAACGGAATGGTCGGAGCCCAGAGTGCCGAGGGCGCGAGACTGACATTCTGTAGAAATGCAAATTCCAGATTACCGATTATTCCCGAAACATCATCGCCAAAAATCAGGCTGAAACCACCCATAAACCAAAGAACCGTTACAATACCCATGGCAATAAAGCACTGAAACATAATATCAACAATATTTCCTTTTCTCAGCAGCCCTGCGTAAAAAACAGCTAACGCCGGTGTCATCAGGCACACCATTGCCGCACAGACAAGAATAAATCCTGTATCCGCAAAATTAATCATACTTCCCTTTTCTCCTCATAAAATCATACAAAATTTATATTCAAGATTATCAGCTTTTACTTTGTCTGTCAAATGAGTTCTCTATAAATTTTATCTTTATAAATCTTATAATTATTTTTGTTGAATTTTTACTTTTCTAGTGCAAAGTTTAACTGCATATTATCTTTTCTCATAAATTATGATTTTTTAATTTTTGTGAAATTATTTTTTAAGTCATAAAAATTGATTTCCATGACCTTTATTATAAAATAATTTGAAAATTCCACCCAACAAATCTCTTTAAAGCCTTTCTGCACACGCTAAACTCCCTTTTTTTTGTGTAAAACCGCATTTTATGACAAATTTCACTATTCAGTTGCAAATACGCTGTCTTTTTACTGCTTTGCAATGTATACTTGCAATAATCTTTATCGAAACAAAGAAAGGAATATACAATGCTTAACCAATCTCAATTGATTCTCGAGATGAGCGATTACCTGGCAAATGACCCAAGACGAATCCATCATTTTCTCAAAGTACTGGGATTTGCCCAAGTTATCAGCAGTTGTGAGCAGCTTGACCCTTGCACGGCGACTATCCTTGAAACCGCTGCAATTGTCCACGATATCGGAAGTAAGATCAGTGAGGCAAAATATGGTCAAAGTAACGGCAAGCTGCAAGAGCAGGAAGGCCCCGCTGAAGCCCGAAAGGTACTTGAAAGCCTTGATTTTCCATCGAATATCATTGATCGTGTCTGCTATCTTGTTGCTCATCACCATACCTATAACACCATTGCAGGCTTAGACTATCAGGTTCTTATCGAAGCGGATTTTCTTGTCAACGCCTATGATCACAGCCTGTCTCCTGAGTCAATCCAAAGCTTTGGCAGCCGATATTTTAAAACACAAACCGGAAAATATCTCCTTGAACGCCTGTACCTGAAAGATCATCGCACTTAAACCATCAACTGTTTTCTCAGGGGGCAGATCTGCACTGTCTCTAATTCACAAAAAAAGAACCTCTTACCCAATGTAAGAGGTTCTTCTCCATATGGTATTATCCAGCGTATGTCTGTTGAATTGAAATTTACTGTCTTACTGAAAAATAAGGACCATTCCATTTTTCAGCCTGCATTTCCGCAGGTCCTGACCTGCGCTGCTCCTGATCTTGCCCTCTGTGACTCGTTCCAGATAATCCTTCTGTGACAGGCACAGCTTATCCCGCACCAGTGTGGAAACCTTGACTGGAAACGGGTATTCGCTTTGTATCTCCACCTCCGATACTTCTCCGGATGCGGGAATATCGCCTAAAACAGAGCAGGATGGCCGAAGGACATCGGCGCCGTTTCCTTTCAGAAATTGAAAATCCATGGCATACTGCCGGGCAAGCCCTTCTTCATTGCTGTAAAAGCCTTCCAGCAAATTGGCGTTCAACGCCTGTGGCGAAACACGCGAATAAACCGCCGCATTCCAGGTTGTGTCACATTTTGCGCATTTGTAAATCAGCCAAATATCCAGATATTTCCGCTGGGCATTGACACGAAATTGTCCCGAACAGCTAAACTCTGACGTTTTACCACATTTTTTGCAATGCCTCAACACCAGGGGCAGCCCAAGGGGTTCTATTTTCCAGATAATTTTTTTCATTGTCTGGCTCCTTTCACTATTATAAGAAAGAAGCCTAATAAGGTGGATTGTCACAAATTCTTTTCATCCTGTGCCTCCCTGATTCGTATTTCTTTTATGAATCCATTGTAGCATGATGCTTCTGTACGCCCTACCTAATACTCTTTTCATAAATAAACATAAGAAAAAAGCTGACCCAGTCTGTAAAACTGAATCAGCTGTCATTAGCCGTTATTCTCTTTTTTTAACTGCCCGACAATTCTCTGGATACTCTTCAGGCTCAAAAAGTATTTCTCCGCCAGAACTTCCATAGACGCTCCGGCCAGATAGTCTGCGTAAATATTGGTATTCCGGTCCTTCAATTCCTGACGGGTCGAGGTTGATGCGCCCCAGACTTTTTTATTGTCAGAAATTCTCGGAATGTAGATAAACTCTCCGTCAATATACTCCTGAACCTTTTCCAGAAGCTCCCGCGGCAGAATATGTGTTGCTTTCTTATAGCTCATTTTGCGCTCCTGATATTGTTTTTCAAACGGGAACAGCAAAGCTACCGACAAGCATTTATTCAATTTATAAACCGTTGCGACAGCTCTGCCTACGCAACCATAACGATAGGATTAAGCATAAAACTTCACCCCTCCTTCTTCATTGTTCTTTTCCTGTCCAATTCTATCACAATCTAAAAAAAGACAAAACCTCATTCTTTTTTATTAAAGGAAAATGAGGTTTGTCTTCAAGTATGATATCATATTTTATTATTTTATTTTTTCGTAGTAAAAATATACAATCAATTCCATTCCATACATAACAATCAAAAAAATAGTTAACCCCAGTACAATACCGATAAATAAAAGACTGGGCGTAAAATAATTCAGTGCAGCCGTCAAACATAAAAGAATAACACAAGCGATTTTAGCATATCTAAAGGCTAAAGCTCCGGCTTCCAGCTTCAAATACTGTTCTCGTTCATCTTTATAAATCACTATTCCCGCCCGGGCATCCATGATCCGGCTGACCTGCTCTAAACCTGCGGGAATAATAATGCATAATATCCACAACTGATTTTGAGGTGCTCTGTTTTCTATCAAGTCGCTCAACACCAGGAAAAAAGAAAAGCCAATACAAATTATTAACACTACTAACCTTATCCAAGGCATCCAGCTATAAATTTTCCATTTCATTTTTCAGATTCTCCTCCAGACAATATAATGCTTCAATCGTTGTACCAAACAGACGCGCAATTTTGTAGGCTAACATAATCGACGGATTATACTGCCCTTTTTCCAGCGAAATAATCGTCCGAGTCGACACGCCCACCGCATCTGCCAGCTGAAGCTGCGTCAACCCCTTTTCTTTTCTCAGCTCTTTTATCCTGTTTTTCAATTTATCCCCAAATTTGAAGTTCCTTTCACGTGAAGTATACTTCATATTGTAGCACGTTTTATGGGAAATGCAAAATGTTTTAATTCTTCTTAAATAAAAAAGGATGAAAATAGTATACACTGTTTTCATCCTTAAAATTCAACACACTTTTCTATGATTCTTCCCCATCAATTCTTAGTCAGGATAAAAATCAATTTATCCATTATTTTATCTCTCTCTATTTCCTGCATTTCACTATCTGTCTTTTCTTGCTTCAGACGTTCGAATAATTCTTTTACGGTATTATTTTTTTGCGTGCTTTCCATTTTTCCACCTCACAAACAGCTTTTTAGTAAGTTCCATACATTTTGACTGCCTCAATCATTGCTTTGATATTTTCAGGCTTTGCATCTCCTAAAGTGAGAATCCCTTTGTCTGTACTGATCATAAACCCGCCGTCCGCTGCGCAGTCATCAATCATCCTTTTCACGCAATCCTTCACTTCTTCTTCACTTCCGAATGCCAAGAGGCTGATCGGAACACCGCCGCACACACAAAGCTTATTGCCAAGCTTTTCTTTAAACTTTTTACAATCGCCGTTCTCCTGCAGACAGACCAGCTTCCCATCATTATCCGGAAGCTCCTGGAGCAATTCGTAGTATGGCTCCCAGTTGCCCTCCATAAACACCCCCACGGTATAGCCGCAGGTATTCATTGCATAATCCAGCTGCGCGCGGAAATAAGGAAAATAGAATTCCTCAAAATCCTTTGGTTTTAAAAATGGCGCGATATGTGTTGCGCAAAACAGAAAGTGTGCGGAATCTTCCCGCTTCCTGTATCCATCACAACTATTATGAATAAGAAAATCATTAAAGCTTTCCATGGCGTGCTTCAGCTCATCTGGGTGTCTGCGGATGTCTGTCATAACTCCGGAAAAATCTCTGCAAAAATCCATAATACTGTCTAATGGGTGGTTAATAGCTCCGTTTGACAGCACTGGATAGCCGTCTGCCTCAATGCGCATATTGGCTTCAATTGTTTTTTTCATATACCAGCCAAATTTATCAAAGGCCTCGCACAAAGCCTCGTAAGCCTTTTCTCCGGTCTCGTTGAGGACAGGATACTTTCGGGGCAGTAAATAATCACGGAAATAGGCAGCTGGATCTTTTGCAAGCAATGGATACTCATCTTCATTCATAACATTACAACTGAGGTTTGAAACCTGCAGGCCCTTTTCCGTTACGATATAATGTCCGCCTCCAAGCGCGTTTGTAGCTGGAATCGGTACATTATTCCCCATGGTAAAGAATGCGTCAAAATCAAATTCTTTAGCCAGACGCGAATGGACATCATAGGTCAATTCTGGTTTTGTGTCATAAACCTCTTTGACGCTGTAGCCATAGTAGTTTTCTGCCCATGCATAAATATTCGCCACAACAGGAACCCTGTCCGGCACTTTTCTCTGAATTGCTTTTTCACAGCGTTCAAGTCGTTTTTGATATCCGCTATTTTTATTTTCCATTTTAAACTTTCACCTCATGTCCTTAAATAAATCCAACAATACTGCCAGCTAACGGGAACCATACCGCCATCAAAACAACCAGTATTACCTGAATAAGGGCGGTTGATTTCGGCATTTCGCTCATCTTGTAAAAACCTTTGGAATAGGTAATCATTGGAACGGTATCGAGCGGCAGTAAATAGGCATTGCCAGCACAGATCCCGAGAATAATCATCAGAATTGCCGGGCTGTATCCACAGTTTGCAGCAACAGAAATCATGGCTGGTGCTAAAACAGCAATAAACGCCGGAGCGACTGGAACAACAATCAGCATCGCAAAACCAATGAAGCCGCAGATTGCAATAAGAATTGGCCCTGTGATACTCATTTGTTCCGGCATAAACGACGCAACCAGCCAGTTTCCAATCCCATTGGCTGAAATGGCCGTACCCAGTGTAAGCACCGTACCCACCAGAAAGAAGACCTGCCAGCTGACACTTTTTACAAATTCATCCCATGTGAGCGCACCAATCTTTGGTAAAAAGAGACAGAATAATCCACACAAAGCGACCATTGTCACATTAAATACAGGGAACCAGGAACTGGCGATCCAGCATACCAGCATGATCAATGTTACCAGAATAACAAATTTTTCCTTTATGTCCATCTTGTCATGTGTATTTAACGTGTTGACATAGGCCTTCAAACGATCCGGGTCCATGTCTGCCGGATGATAAACCTTGGTAATAATCAGCCAAGCAGCCGGAAGTATCACAATCGCAAGCGGTATTCCAAACACCATCCATTGAACAAAGCTGACTGTAATACCTGTCATTTGCTCAAGCATACCGATAACCAGCAAGTTAAGTGATGAGCCGGCCGGCGTCATAACGCCCCCAACCATTGCGCTGACTGGAATGGCAATCATCAGCGCCTTACCGGTTCGCTTCTTTTCATCTTCATCTTCAAAAATATCAAGGAACCCCAATGCGATTCCCATAAAAATGGCCGTCGTCGGAATATTTGATACCATGGATGAGAACAGGGCTGTGCACACCATGATTCCAAAGATAATTCCCCGGGTACTCCCTTTTAACAGTCTGATAATAACCAATAGAATTCGATGGGCAATCGGCATTTTAGCGATCGCCGCTGAAATCCCAAAGGATGCCAGAATGAAAAAGGTAACAGGGTTCGCAAATCCTGTAAACCCATCTCCAATACTTGGAACCGCTCCCAATACAGGCATCAATATCAGAGTAATGATACAGATAACCCCAGCCGGAAAGGCTTCGGTTACAAGCAAAATCAGAAAGACCAGCAAAATACTGATCGTTCGCCATCCAGCTACACCCAGATCTGCCGGTGCCGGCATAAAATACATAATAATGACAATTGCAATGCTGACCAGCATGCCAATTATCTGCTGTTTTTTTATTTTGTTATCCTGCTGCATTTCGGATCCTCCTCTTTATGCACTCTATAAAAACAAACTGAAAATAAACCGGTATAAATCTTCTTCATAGGGCTGAACATACTGTGACGCATCAAATTCATCGTCTGAATTTAATTGAGAGCTCCTACGTTTACATTCTTCTTCATAATTATGATAATATGCGGGCTGCATTTGTTTTCACCTCCTGTCATTATATTGTCTCTACCTCTGCCGTATATATTTAATAGCGTCCGTAGGTTTTCACAGTTTCAATTACGGCTTTGAGGTTATCCGCGATTTTACCTTCTAAAGAGTATATTGTTTTATCTGTATTAAAAATATATCCGCCATCCAGAGCAAGTACATCGAGCAAAGCCTTTGCCTTATCGGTACACTCTTTTTCGGTACCAGTCTGGAGCAGGGTGATCGGATATAATCCCGATATAATATGCTTATTTCCCAATGTCTGTTTAATCTTTTGGGGATCACCATATTCAAATTGAAACTCAACTCGGTTGCCGAGTTCACCCAGATGATCAATTTTATCTCCCCAGTCATGTTCCACAAAGGCCTTTACCCCTACGTTTTTCTCAGCGATATAATCCATTAATTTTTTAAAGGTTGGCCACCAAAATTGATCAAAATCTTTTGGGCGCATGAACGGAGCCATGTGCAGCGGTATAAAGGTTCTTGAATACCGGGAGGAACTCGGCACAACCGCTAATTTCTGCATGTGCGGCAGAACTGCATCACACGCCTTAAGCACCTTCTCCGGATATCTTCGTATATCTTTTGCAATGCCGCTAAAAGAACGAATGAAATCCGCCAGAAAATCAAAGGGCGCCTCGGTCATCCCTCCTGCTGGAAAAGCAGCAAACTGATATTTTTCAATCATCTCCGCCATGGTTGCTCCCATGACTGCACCCGTTCTGTTCTTCGCATGAAAAGCCCGGGCTAAATTCAGCGCCTTTTCATCTTTACCGGCGTCCAGCCCTTCATAAAGCCGTGGAAGAAGTTTTTCAACCATACATTGGTATGGGTCTTCAATAAAAAGATCATATTCCTCCGGTTCCAGGCAATATATTTCAGGATGCTGCATATAGCCGGATTCACTCATTATAATTGCCTTTGAACCAAGCAGCCAGTAATGAACCGGATTTCTCAATGTGGGCATGATCGGCGATTTATCCGTGTTAAATTCCTTGCAAACCTTATCAAAGAAAACCCCGTAAAGTTCTGTATTCCACTGCGCTTCTTTCAGTTCAAGACCGGAATACCGAATTGCCGCTTCCCATGAAACCGACACCTCGACAGGAACCCGTTTAGGAATTCTTCCCTCATAAACGTCTTGAAATAATTCTATCCTTTCAGCCTGACTTTCTGTAAATTTTCTTTCTCCCATTTCTCCTCCAATTTAGGTTTTTTATTAATTTCACCTATTTAATTATAATTAAATTATACCTATATTTCTTTTTTTGTCAATATTTTTATATTTTTTCTTAAAAAACCTATTTCAAGAATGTCAAAACAAGTGTTTTCAGGCATTTTCTTCAGATTTTTATGATAAATTATGGATAAATATAGTAATGCTGTAGTATAATGGGCTTAAACAAGTAAAAGAAAATCTGGAAAGTAGGCTGAAAAAAATGGCTGTATCGAAATCTAAGAGAGGTTTAAAAACCCAAAAGTTAATTCTTCAAACAGCAAAAGAATTTTTTTATGAAAAAGGCTATGAAAAAACAACGATAAAAGAAATCTGTGAAAAAATTGATATAAGGACAGGTAATTTGGCGTATTACTATAAAACCAAAGATGACCTTGTCAAAGCGATCTATGATGATCTTTTCTTAGAATCCTATACTTTTGTGTCAACTCATCTTGAACATAAAACTTCTGCACTCGAACGGAACACCATCAACAGTCTCGTCGACTTCCGCGCACGGCTCCGGGACAAAAATACGACAATATTCTATTTAGACAATTTGAAAAAAAAACAGTTGTCACTCTACCTTGACAATAATTTAATCCGTTTTGTAAAGCAGTTTATTACCGAATTAAAATTGGATATTTCTGAAAAGGAGCTTCAGGACATTCTATACGCCGAGTATGGCCTGCGCCGCGAACTTACGATCCGTATGATCGAAAATCCAGAGGAAAATGATTTTTGGGATTACTTTACAACGATCAATATTTTCAGATGCCGGCTCTATAAAATTGATGAAAACCTGATGCGCGCCTTCTTGTTTAACGCAATGGAGTTTGAACGGAAGAACGACTTTTCACAAATCCGGCTATTGATTTAAAATTTTCAGCTGTGGTCGGATTGCTCTACAACAATCGAGAACTCTGTCTCTTTTAAAATAATACAAGCCAGCATCTTTAGATGCTGGCTTGTATTATTTTAAACAGACAGCAAGTGCCGTTTCCCTTAACACACCTTACTTCCTGCCGGCATTGTGGAATCCTCTACTGTCAGCAGCGAAAGTCTTTTCCCCCCGATGGCGGACAAAATCATTCCATTGGATTCTACGCCGCGCAGCACAATGGGTTTGAGATTAACGCATACCACAACCGTCATTCCAATCAGATCTTCCGGTTTATAATATTCCGCAATTCCTGAAACGATCTGACGTTTCTCACTGCCCAAATCAATTTGAAAAACCAAAAGCTTATCCGCGTCCGGATGCTTCTCACAGGCTAATATCACGCCGATTTTCAATTCTACCTTTGAAAAATCATCGATAGTAATCTTATCGCTGTTTTGTATTTCAGCTTTCTTCTGCTTTTCCTTTTGCGCCGCCTTGTTTTTCTTATTCTGCTTTTCTGTCTCCACTCTTGGGAACAGCACATCGCAGTTTTCTATCTTGATGTTCTCTGGATATTGTCCAAACACCTCAAGGCTTTTCCAGGTTCTCAGTGTTTCTGGCACGTTTAAGCTTTCAAGTATTTTTCTGCCTGTTTCCGGCATCACCGGACCTACCATAACGGCCGTAAAACGCAGAGCCTCTGTCAGGTTATACATAACTGCCGCCAGACGACTGTGGTTTTTCGGGTCTTTATACAAAATCCATGGCTCGGTTTCATCAATATATTTATTGGTTCGGCCGACCAATCTCCAAACCGCTTCCAATGCTCTGCTGAAATCCACCTTGTCCATATACCCCGCAAAAACCTCTGGGGTGTCCTGTGCCAGTTTAATCAGCTCAGAATCCAACGCGGCGGCTTCCCGCTGCCCGGGTATTTTTCCATCAAAATATTTCACAGTCATTGCTGCGGTTCTGCTCAGGAGATTTCCAAGGTCATTGGCTAGGTCCGAGTTGATACGGTTTATCAGCAGCTCCTCACTGTACACGCCGTCTGCACCGTCCTTCATTTCCCTGAGCAGGTAGTAGCGCAGGGCATCCACTCCGTATTTACCGGCCAGCTCTACAGGGTTTACGACATTGCCAACCGATTTTGACATCTTTCCGCCCTTAAGTAATATCCATCCATGCCCGTAAATCTGGTTGGGCAGCGGCAAATCCAGCGCCATCAGCATAATGGGCCAGTAAATGGTATGAAAGCGTATGATGTCTTTTCCTACCAGATGCACATTGGCTGGCCAGTACCGTTCCATCAGGTCAGGCTTATCATTGAGATAACCCAGGGCTGACAGATAATTTGGCAGCGCATCGATCCAGACATAGACGACATGCTTAGGGTCAAAATCAACCGGAACACCCCAGCTAAAGGAGGTTCGTGAGACACAGAGATCCTGAAGGCCAGGCTTGATAAAATTATTGATCATTTCATTTTTCCGAGACTCTGGTTTAATAAAATCCGGATGGGTTTCAATATGCTCAAGCAGACGGTCTGCGTATTTGGACATTTTAAAGAAGTAAGCCTCCTCTGAGGCCATCTCCACTGGCAGGCCGCAATCCGGGCATTTTCCGTCGACGATCTGGCTTTCTGTCCAGAAGGACTCACACGGGGTACAGTACCAGCCCTCATATTTTCCTTTGTAGATATCGCCTTGGTCATAGAGCTTTTTAAAAATACGCTGAATGGTTTTCATGTGCTCGGGATCTGTGGTGCGAATGAGCTGGTCATGATCAATCCGCATCAGCTTCCAGAGTTCAGCGATACGCGCAGCCTCTTCGTCCACAAAAGCCTGGGCAGACATGCCCTTTTCCTCTGCCACCTTTTCAATCTTCTGTCCGTGCTCGTCAATCCCTGTAATCATGTAAGCATCGTAGCCCTGAAGCGCCTTAAAGCGTTTGAGGGTATCTGCCGCCACAGTTGTATAGGTATGGCCGATATGCAGGTCACTGCTCGGGTAATAGATGGGCGTTGTAACATAATACTTTTCTTTCAATTCTGTCTCCTCTTTACCTGTTAATTTTTGACGCCAGGCAGGCAGCGCCGAACCCATTGTCAATATTCACAACCCCAATGCCGCTGGCACAGGATGTCAGCATTCCCAGCAATGCCGAAACGCCGCCAAAGTTTGCACCATATCCAATACTCGTAGGTACGGCGATGACTGGTTTATCCGTCAGTCCGCCAACCACACTTGCCAGGGCGCCTTCCATCCCGGCAATGACAATGATCACGCCTGCACGGTTGATCCGTTCTACATTGTCAAGCAGCCTGTGGATACCTGCAACTCCGACATCATAAATCCGGTCCACACAATTTCCCATGACCTCCGCACAGACTGCCGCTTCCTCCGCCACCGGGATATCCGAAGTTCCTGCGGATACGACTGTAATACTTTTTTCACTCACCTTAAATGCCTGCCGCTTGACAACAACAATTCTGGCATCCTCGTAATACTCGGTTTCATCAGAAAGCTCCGCGATGGTTTTGTAAACATTCTCGTCAGCCCGGGTTGCCATAATATTTCCATCTGTACGCTCAATCATATCCTTGACAATGCCACGGACCTGCTCAAGGGATTTCCCAGGGCTGTACACAACTTCCGGAAAACCATTGCGCAATTCTCTATGATAGTCGACCTTTGCGTATTCCAGATCATGATATGGTATATCCTTTATTTTTTCAAAAGCGCTGTCAACACTGGTTTGACCGCTCTTTACCTCACCTAATAAATCTTTTAATTTTTTTGCATTCATTTTCTGTCCTCTGTTCTTTTTAGATGAAAGACTGGAAAGGAAAAATCCTTTCCAGTCTGTTACTTGCAAAACAACCTGTTTAGCTGAAAAAGCCAATAAACCCTGTCGCAAGGAAATATATGAATACCGGCACAGTGAGGAACTTGTATAAAACATCTTCCCATGCTCCGTATTTGACAACAGAGGTCGGATTAATCCACTCCTCACGTACCCGCTTTGCCTTATAGAACCATGCCAGGTAAACAGCAAGGCCAGTGGCAGCGGCAGTATACAGAAATGTCCCAACCAAGTAGTCGAAATGTTCCAAGAATTCAGAAATCCAGATGCATGGAACCGCGCCGATAATAGCGACAAGTGTCACGATAATAACCGCTGTTCTCCGCTTCATTCCAAAGCTGTCAATTAAAACAGTAACTGGAACCTCCCAGGCGGAAATAGTGGTGGATAAACCAGCGAATAGTAATGCAATCAGGAAAAACACCAGCCAGACAGGACCGCCAGCAAGCTGTTCAAAAACCTTCGGCAATACCATGAAAATAAGACCGCTGCCTGCGTCTGGGTTCATTCCAAAAAGAATAACCGCGGGAATCATGGCAAAGCCACTTAAAACACAGATTAGCATCTGGGTAATATTGACAGTTACCAGGTCTGTCCCGATATCCGCTTTGTCGGAGCAGTAGCTCCCAAAGGTTATGAGGTAGCCCGGCCCGCAGCCTATTGCAAACAGCGCCATACCGGCCGCTTCAACCCAGAGCTTTGGATTTGCCCATTGTGAAAAATCTGGACGGACATAAAATTCAATCCCTTCCATAATCCCTGGCAGTGTACAGATACGGACAACCAAAACGACCAGAATAACAAACAATGCCGGTAAAAGAATTTTACACGCCTTTTCAATACCGCCCTTGATACCGCCCAGACAGATAACACCTGTCAGAATATCAAGCCCGGCAACCACCAGAAACACGACGATTTTATTGTTTGCAACAACATTGTAAAATCCTTCAGGATCTGCCAGAAACGGCGACCCTGCAACAGTATAATAAATGTATTGCACAACATTCGCCATAATAACAGGATAATAGAACATTAACAAAAGCGGAATCAGTGCAATGAATGTTCCGATCACTTTTCCTTTTTTACCGGCCAGAGACTCAAGCGCACCGGCCACACCGGATTTTGTATGTCTTCCCAGTCCAACTTCTCCCCAAGCGGCCGGGATTACAATAATAATACTGATTAGAAAAAACGCCAGGACAAATGCGCCTCCACCATACTTTGCAGTCAGCATTGGAAAACGCCACATCGCACCGACGCCAATCGCCATCCCCAGGGTTGACAGAATATAGCCTATCCGTGATCCCCATGCCCCACGGCTTTTTTTATCACTCATTTTATTTCTCCTCTTCTAAATCTCTTTATTCCTTAACGAATGCGCAATTAGGGCAATACTGCCTCCACCGAGAACAACGCCGTAAAATATCAACATAATCCAAGTACCAATCGACATTTTTAACCTCCTGATTTTTAAAACACTTTACCAATTACTGTCAAATTAATAGATTTTCACTAATCATGCCGATAAAACTCGATCTTCTTGAGAAATAAAATGAATTTTTAAAATAGACTTGCTAATTATAAAAACCGTGGTATTATTAGTACAAGAGAGATTAGTGAAAGATAACCCTTAAAGAAAAGCTTTGCTGTGCGTCTATTCCAATAATCAGCAATCTGCACTGCTTTACTTTTTTGCTATTCTCTTTTATTTATTATACAAAAGGGCTCTGACCAGCTCTTTTGTATATATTCTGTGTCATACTTGAAAATATTTTTAGACTTTTCTTATCAAAGGGGAGCTTCTAAATAAACACGAAGATTTTCCAGCACTTTTTCACTCAGCCGAACTTTAGATAGTGTTGATGTCCCTGCGGTTTTATTTGGACAAAACACATTTGGATACCTAAGCAGCTCTTCTGCACCAAGCCCGCCTGCCGTATCGCTCAAGGCATAATTTTTCTCATTGCTAAGCCATCTTTTCAAAGCATTAATATTGTGTGATGGACCGATTGATGTGTTAACAAAAATTTTTCCAGCTCCAAAAATTTCAAACTCACGCTCATTCATTAAAATGACATTTTTATTGAGGCATGTACACAGAATATCTACCTTTTCAAGCAATCCTTCCTTGTTCATCCATATAAAACCTTCCTGCTCTTCAACATCTGGTTTTCTTGTCCTGCTATAGTAATGCACATTTGCACCAAAGAATTTCAAAGCTTTAGCGACCATTGTCCCACTGGTTCCCAATCCCATAATACCAACGTTTATATTTGTCAGTTCCATCGGAAAGCTCTTCCACATAGTGCCGCCAAACCCATGCAGCAAACGTACAAGCTCGCTGATTACATATTCTGGCACGCCTTCATCGCCATAATCACGGACCCCTTTAACCACAATTCCTTTTTCCTCTGCCGCAGCGATATCCACATTGGCGTTCTCCGGCGCATACAGGCTACAGCACATCCCAATATACTTAATATTCGGGCAGGCATTCAGCACCTCACTGTCAATCTGGCTTGTATAGCTCAGAAGTACCGCGTCGGCATCGCCGATCCGTTTGATAATCGCCGGATTATCCTCTGGAATACTGTAGTAAAACTGTACCTTTTCTGCATACTGTGAAAGCCTGTTTTCAGCTTCCGGTGTCAGATTTAACCGTTCAATTGCCACCATTTTTTTGAACATACTTTTCCCCTTATATAAGTCTGTCGAATTAAAACTAATTTATCTTTTCTTCATCCGCATCGCTGTATCTCCGGCCAACCTTTACTTCATCGCCGACAATACCTTGTACAACAAAAACATTTCCTGGAGGACACCCTTTTACAGAACGGCCTTTACCCTTGAGCGGATTGGTGCATTTACCGATTAGCACAGTATTTTCTGGTGTGGATTCCGGCGGCAGTTCTTCTTCTTTTACCGGCCCCACCACCAAGATTTTTCCTTCCAGATACTGGGTTAATTCCTGGCTTTTCAAATCCATCAATGAGCTGATAACGGTATTTCGACAGCCTGTACAGGCTCCTTCAGCAAAAATCAGCTTATATGGCGGCAGACCTTCAATTTCCACTTCACTTGAGCGTTTAAACCGGTGTTTAACGTCTTCAATAGGTTTTCCTTTAATCTCAATTTTATCAAGGTCCATTTCCCCAAGCCCTCTGGCATTTGCCTCAACCGTGAGCATTGGCTCATCCACCTTGTAGCCCATAATAACACTGGCCACCGCGTCACAAGCGACAACATCCTTTGAAGCAACAATGAGATCCATTACAACTGTTTCGCCAAAAATCGGCCCCAGACCCTGCTGACAAAATGTACCATCAATAACATTGAGGACAGGCTTTACCGTCTGGATAATATCGATGACACCGTTTATTACGCCAATGGAATGAAACTCCTTTTTCTGAACATCGCCGATCAGCCCCTTAAGATTTTTCAGTCCAAGGGTAACCTCTGTCTGGTCATGTGTTTTCATAACAGGCACTGTGATAATGGCGTCAGCCTCTGCCACAACATCCCAGGAGCTCAGCTCACTGATCAGTTTTCCGTCCGGCACAGGAATTTTAACTTTCTTTGCCTGCTTTTTTAAGTCGATAACCGAATAGCCTTCTTCGCGCAGCTGGTCATACCCGCACGCTTTTATGACTTCCTCGGTATCAACGCCCGCTGCGCTGGACTCCGCAATGATCGGCACGCCTCCCTCCTCCTTCACCATCTCGGCAATGGCCTTAACAACTTCCCAACGTGTAACACCACCGGACAAGCGGTCATCAGGGACGGCCACCAAATTGGGCTTAATTAGGACTTTGTACCCTGGCTTTACGATGTCACTGAGACCGCCGCAATCAGCAATGGCTTTCTGCACAGATGCCTGAATACTCGCATAATCGTTTCCTTCAGTTTTTTGAATCGATACTACTGACATTCTTTTTACTCCTTTCTGCTTTACTGGAACGCGCTTTTTGCGATTCCACTATATGGAATTATTAATTCCATATTATAGTCAAATTATATCCGGTATCTGTGCAATTGTCAATATGAAATTTATTGTAAAAACCATATTTCAAAATAGGGAACTGTTTTTAAATCCGCAGTTACATGATTCTCTCATTATAAAAATCAACTGCTTCCAACGCCTCTTCAACCCCAGAGGCAAGGTGTTCATTTTTCAATTGGTATAGCGCATCATCATAATGATTCTCCCTGATACCTATGATGATTTTCCTCATACTTTCAATGACCTGTTTTGCATAATCATTATCCCTTTTGCGGTATTTAAAAATCAAAACCATAATTCTCACAAGCTCATCCTGAAGGTTGAGGTAAATCTGATCAATCCTTTTATTGTCTAAAACACTGACCATTGTCCGGTGTACCTCGCTGTCCGCATATTCAAAGGCATAGTAATCATGGTAACTGGCCTTCATACGGACAAATTTTTCTTCAAGCTTAAATGAAAAATCCCAATTCAACTTTTTTTCAAAAATGGTGTCCAGAGCCTTGACCTCCAGAATTTCCCGGATTTCGTAAATCTCCCTTACATCCTTTACTGAAATTCCCTTCACATAAACTTTTTTGCGGAAGCCTGTCTCAATCCATCCCTCATTGGTTAATTTTTGGATCGCGATATGAACCGGCATACGGCTTACTGAAAATTCCTCAGCCAGATTTGCTTCAGTAATGGCAATCCCTGGTGGATAATCAAGTGTCAGTATCCTTTCCTTAATTTTTGAGTATACTTGCTCTGTTAGTGATTTTTCCTCACTATATTTTTCTTTCATAGTTCCTCCACATTTAAATACAATATATATTTTAGTATACTAAAACATGTGTTGTATTCATGGTATTACTTTCCTGTTTTCTTGTCAAGCTATTTTCGTAATTTATTACTTTTATCCAAATTAAAAAAGTCCTTATGATATATAATGTTATCACAAGGGCTTTTTAAGCATTAACGGATTGTTGAGGATAGCTTATCTACATCAATATATGTAAATCTTTTTTTCAAATCCAGTGAAATCTGAGATGCTGTGGACTGCATCATACCTATAATATTCTCTTTATTGCTTTCATTCAGTCTTATCTTAGGGATACTCGTGCTGATTGCCGCGACAACACGGTCATTCGCGTCCCATACCGGGGCAGCGATGCAAAAAAGTCCAGGCTGAAACTCTTCATCCTCTGTCGCATAGCCATTCCGCTCAACTTCTTCCAGCATTTCATGAAATTCGTTGATATCTTTATTAAAATTCGGCTGCAGCCTGATCATTCTCTCAACCTTATCCCACGGCTGGTATGCCAGCAGACATCTGCCAAGAGCGGTATTCAGCGCAGGATAGGCTGTTCCTACTGTAAAATTGGGGCGCAGAATATGCGGGGAGTCCACCTTTGTCAGATAAATGACGCTCTTTCCCTGCAAAATAGCCAAATTGACGGTTTCCTGTGTCTTTTCGACCTGTTCTTCCATATGCGCTTTGGCCACCTCTACCCAGTCACGGCTGTTGGAATAACGGCTGCTGATATTAAAAAACGCAATGCCCAGCTGATATTTTAAAGTATGCGGATTTTGCACCAGATACTGCTTCATAACAAGGGTATTTACGATTCGCTGCACGGTGCTGGCAGGGATTCCCGTACTCTCGCTGAGCTCCTTGATTCCAAGCTCATCCGCTTTGGAATATTGTTCCAGAATGCTCAGTGTCTTCAGGATCGATTTTGAAAATGAGGTTTCCTTTTCTGCGGTTTTCCCTTTTGCCGCTGTGTTATTTTCATTTTTAGCCGTATTTCTCACCTCGATTCTTTAATTTAGAATTCCCGATTCTATATTACTAACTATATAACAATTATTCTATTTTTTCAATTCTTTTTTTATGTCTGCAATTTACAGAAAAGCCCGAATCGTATCGACCAGTCCCTCAGCGTTATTATCGCAGGACACACCAAGAGCGCGCAGATCATCGCTGACGTCCACGGCCAGATCACTGCCATCCTTGTTTTCATTGAGAAGCCCGCCCATGATCAGGTGCGCGTCCATGCCGCTCTTTTCAAGGCCTTCCAGCATTTCCCGGGCAAAGCTGAGCGCAATGCCATTAAAACTGCTCATCACAATAAAACGGCTTTCACTTTCAATCATCGTATCCAGGATATCCTGCACCGGAACGCTTTTACCCAGGTCAAACACGTTCGCTCCGGCCTGAAGCAGAATACTTTTCACGATTTCTTTTCCAAACTCATGGCCATCGGTTGAACCGATAATCACGTTAACGTCCTGGAGGGCCCCTTCAAGATTCTGGATCTGGTCGCTGATCTCACGCTGGCGTTCATTGATGGTCATGACGATGTTGGTTGGGCGCACCGGTACGCGCCCGCGCATTGCCAGCTTATCTGCTTTTCCAACGCCAAAAACTTCTTCGAGCTGTTCTGATCCAATGGATTTTAACGCGCCCAGTATCTCTCCTGCGTGGGTAATATCCACATCTAAATCATCAAGTCCATTCATGATCCGCTCAAAAAAGATTCTGCCGCACGCCACCAGCAGGTTTTTTTCGGCGTTTATCTCTGTCCAGTTGATGTACGGCAAATAATAGCGTCCTTTTTCAATCATCATATCCACCGTCATATGTGCCTGTACAATCTCTTCAATCGACGGAACACGGGCCGCCTCTGTCACAGGAATCGGCGTTACCGCGTGGCCGGTCGGACACTTCGACTGCCCCATGCTGTCTGCCATGACAAAGGAGGACAAAGCGCCGAAGTTGCGGTCATAGTCAAAGCCGAAGTCAATGGTGTTCCCATAGATCATGGACCCTGGTGTTTTGTAGGTGTTGATTTCCCACATCGCCTGATTAAAGGTCATACGCAAAACAGGGTCGCTGAAAAGATTACCGAAGCAATGGCACATTCGGCCGCCCAGCAATTCCTCTACGATATATCTTTCCATGATACACCAGCCCACAAGGTTGGCCAGGTCATGGAACTGAGAACCGAATCCATCGTCTACATTTGAATGGATAATGGTCCCCTGGTTTTTAAATTTTCCCATTAGAACAATGGCCTTGAGCATGTCAATAACACGCTGCTCCTCAATATCTACCCCGGGATACTCATAGGTATAGTAGTGCGAAACGTTTCCAATTGTTGTTACACCGGCTGCCAGTGCGTAGCGTGTGTTTTCAAAGGAATTGCACGAGGCGATCATATGGTCGCCCAGATGCGGCTGAACAGGGACAATCTGCCCAAGCTTCTGCCACTCATCAGGGTTTTTAAACGTCAGCCCTGTTCCTACAGGCAGCTTATCACGGTATTCTGCCGGCACACCCATAACCCAGTCCAGGCAAAATCCAAAACGATCGACATAGCTGCCCCGCTTCTGAAGGGTATTATAAACCTCTTCCACACCCTTTGCGGTGGCGTCCCATGAGTTCCAGCCAATATGACTGTGCTTCATGATATGGCCCTCTTCTGCCATTTTACGCTTATATTCGGCTTCAGACGTCACTCCCTTTTCTTTCATGAACAAAGTTTTTCCAATAACGGTATCCGCGGCCACTTTATCCACTTCGTCCAAAATACTCTTCATATCCGGCAAATTCTTATACTCAAATCGTTTTTTCATTTTAATTTCCATGGTTAGTGTCTCCTTGATCCTCTTATTTTTTTATAATACTGTTCATCCCAACAGCAAACGCCAAATCTTTATCAACATAGCTCAGCAGACCCACTGCATATAGAATATAATCCCGATCCACCACAAAATCACCTGCCGAAGGAAGCAGAGCGTCCTTCTCTCCTTTTTTCCTCCTGAGGACATGCTTCAGAATCGCTTCAGGATTTTCACTGTTAATAATCGGGCCGCCTGTGCCGATAATGGTCCGCACATGCGTTAAATTCTTTCCATGCTGTATCCTGCGGCAGTAATTGCTGCTTTTATGCTCAATAACTCCCGCGTGCCGTCTGGCCGCCAGATACGCGGCGCTCTCGGCAATGATCTGGTCAATACGTTTTTCAAGGGAAGTGCCCGGCAGAAATTTAGTATTGTGCACCCTATACGATATGGACTTTTCAAGCACCTCCTCCGGCACCCCTATTTCATTTGCGAAAAATTCCATCCCAAGCTCACGCACCAGCACATCGGACGACTCGCGCATTCCCAGATCACCCTCAACCGTTCTTCTGGCATAGGGCTCGTCTGCGCCTACTAGCCTTGCGCCCTCATAGGAGGTGTGCTCGGCGTAGGAATGTATGTCTGTTGTCGCGCCTCCGATATCCACAAGCATTAACTCGCCAAGACCGTCATGCCCACTGGTACCCTGAGACAGCAGAAGGCCTGCGTCCAAAACCGCTGCCGGTGTCGGAACAATGGGGCCGTCAACCAGCTTGATAATATCGCCGAGTCCCTTCATATCTACAATACGGTTCATAAACAAATGGCGGATAATCTCTTCGGCCACATCAATATCCAAAACCCCGACCTGAGGAATAATATTGGGTGCCTGAAAACATTCCTTTTTATTTTGCAGGAGCTTCGCGCGAATCTCCTGTGCAACCTGGCTGTTGCCGCCATAGATAACCGGACAGCTGATCTGGCTCTGGGCAATCATTTCCGCATTATGTCTGATAATTGTCTGGTTGCCATTTTCATAGCCTCCGCACAGCAGAATCATCTCGGCTGGCAGTCCTTCTATTTTTTCAATTTCTTCCTTTGTCAGAGCGCCGCTTGTGACGTGAATAATTTTAGCGCCTGCGCCAAAGGCCGCATTTCTCCCCGCAGAAATGCTCAGGTTATAGGTCAATCCAACCACCACAATCCGGAGTCCGCCGGCCGCGCTGCTGGAAGCGTACTTCTCAGCCCTGTCCGCCGCGCTCCCGCCAATGGCTCTGCGGATATCCGAAAGGCACGCTTTCATGGCAATCCGCGCGTCCTCTTTCACCGTCGACGGATGGCGGGTGGTAAAAACTACTGCCTTTTCTTCTTTGCAGATTACTGCCGCCTTTGTAAAGGTACTTCCAAAATCAAATAAAATACGATACTCCATGCTGCTCCCCCCTATGTCTGATAATCTAATTTTACAGTTATAACCCTCAAAGTCAAATCTAAAAAAATAACTCTTTTATCATTCTTTGCCCATAAGCACGTAGGAAATAAGGAAGCAGGCATTTTTCTGATAAAAGAGTTATTAGCAATATATTAAAACTTTGCAACATTCTGCACGATCTTACCGGCGCATCATGTCTCTGATTTCGAAGTGTATTCGATATGGTTATTTCAAGCAGGAGGTGTCTTCTCCGATAAGATTGTTACAAAGTTACTGCCCAATAATCTTATATCATGGGAAGATACCGCGGATTCTTGTCGCCATGCTCAGGCGCTTAAGCCCAAGAATGTAGGCTGCCACACGAAATGTCACACCATCGGTATCGTGGATATTCTGAACTTCACCAAAGCTGTCAACCATAATTTTACGCAGCGTGCTGTTGACATTGTCTTCATCCCAGGTCAGATTCTGGGTGTTCTGAACCCACTCAAAATAAGATACAACAACGCCGCCGGCATTTGCGAGAATGTCTGGGATAACAGCTATATTTCTCTTTGTAAGAATTTCATCGGCTTCCACGCTTGTCGGGCCATTAGCGCCCTCAACGATTAATTTTGCCTGAATCCGGTCTGCGTTATCTGCGGTAATCTGGTTTTCAAGCGCGCAGGGAATCAGCACATCACAATCGCAGCACAACAGGCCGTCGTTATCAATTTTCTCGACGCCCTCAGCGCTGTACCCTTCCAGAGAGTGGCTGCTGCTGTTTGCAATATAGGCTTCCAGGTCACGGATATCCAGTCCGTCTGCCTTATAGTATCCGCCGGAGACATCGCTGACACCAACGATCTTATAGCCAGCTTCGGACAGAAGGCGCGCAGTGGTGCCGCCAACATTCCCCATACCCTGTACGGCAATGCGGAGAGACGGCGAATCAATGCCCAGGTATTTAAAGGCTTCCATGGCCACAATGCTGACGCCGCGGCCGGTTGCTTCATTTCTTCCAAGAGACCCGCCGATGTCAATGGGCTTTCCTGTGACCACGCCGGGAACAGAATAGCCTTTGAACATACTGTAGGTATCCATGATCCAGCCCATTACCTCCGCGTTTGTGTTCACATCCGGCGCGGGAATATCGCGTTCAGGCCCGATAAGCGGTAAGATTGCCGCGGTATAGCGTCTTGTCAGGCGTTCCATTTCTCCTCTGGATAATTCCGAAGGGTCGACTTCAACGCCGCCCTTGGCGCCGCCATATGGAATGTTGACAACCGCGCATTTAAAGGTCATCCACGCCGCCAGAGCTTTTACCTCATCGATATTGACATTGGGATGAAAGCGGATACCGCCCTTGCTTGGGCCGCGGCCGCTGGAATGCTGCACACGGTAGCCCTTGAACACGCGGATGGAGCCATCGTCCATATGTACGGGAACCGCTACCTGCAGTTCTCTTTCAGGATAAGTGATGGTAATGTATTCATTTTTATCTAGACCCAGCTTACCTGCGGCTGTGTCTACAACTTCCAAAAAGTTATCATAAGGATTGTATTCTGATTTTTGACTGTTCAATTTCTTACTCCATATTAATCATAAATTTAAAAGGTTTGGTATTTTGGTAGAGAGATTAATGGTATTTTTACATTTTTATTTTTTGCTTATTTATTTCAAGAGGGGGATAGAGGATTGTTTATCTTTAAAATAAATTAATAGTTTTTCTTAACGTATGCGTCAATTCGCTGAAGGGCTTCCTTCAGATTTTCGTCTGAATTTGCAAAGACAAAGCGCATATAGCCTTCACCCATACTTCCGAAAGCAGAACCGGGCACGGTGATGACCTTCGCCTCGCGGACTAAGTCCTCCGCGAATTCCTGTGATGTCTTTCCAAAGGCTTTAATGTTGGCAAATGCATAGAAGCTGCCTGGAGATTTTTTTACACTAAAGCCTGGAATTGCGTTGAGCCCGTCAATTAAAATCTCACGGCGTCTGGTATAGTCTGCGATCATCTGCTGCACTGCGGTTTGGGGACCCTTCAGCGCTTCGATGGCAGCTACCTGCGTAAAGGTGGACACGCAGGACACCATCCCTTCCTGGATCTGGGCCATTCTTTTTGTCAGCGCGCTGTCTGCCAGCAGACAGCCAATACGCCAACCCGTCATGGCATAGGCTTTTGAAAAGCTGTTCATAACCATCACCTGGTCTGTCAGCTCTGGTATCTGCGCCATGCTGAAGTGCTTGTGCCCGTCGTAAATGATTTTGTCATAGACTTCATCGGAGAAGACATACAGATTGTATTTTTCAACAACCCTGGCGATTGCTCTCACATCCTCTTCTTCCAGTATGGAACCAAGAGGGTTGCTGGGGGAATTGAGAATAATCGCCTTGGTTTTGGGGGTTATGGCCTTCTCAATATCTTCTGCCTGAATTTTATAGTCATTTTCTTCATATACAGGGACGGTTACCGGCTTTGCCTTGGTAATCATAATCTGACCCAGGTAGTTGGGGAAACATGGATCCGGCACAAGCACTTCGTCTCCCGGGTTAACGATGGTTAAAAGGCCCAGGGTCAGCGCCTCTAAGGCGCCGACGGTAATGATGACATTATCTGCCTGGTAACCGCAGTTGTAATGGGCGTAGCTTTGGGCTACGGCCTCACGCAGCGCCGGCATGCCAGCATTTGGATTGTAGTGGGTAAATCCATCGTCGATGGCTTTCTTTGCCGCGTCCTTTACATTCTGCGGCGTATCAAAATTCGGCTCACCAACGGTTAAATTCACAATTTCCTTTGGGTCATACTGTGCTGCTATCTCAAACATTTTCCGGATTCCGGAAGCCGGGTATTCATTCGCTACCTGCGAAAAATAAGTATTGATCTCGTTGCTCATCTTTATTCTTCCTCACTTTTATCAGAGTGGATTCCTGCCAGGTGCGCTGCAAACTCCTTCTTTTTCTCCAGATTGGAAAGCTTGGAGTACATGACCTTCTGGGCCTGGGGCGATCCTGCGCCATGCATGCTTTCCACCAGTGCCGTACCGCCGGTCATATTTTCGATCAGGCGTCCGATGCGCATCCGGTCCTCGGTTGGCACATCTGCCACGCCTTTCAGGTATTTATCCACATATTTGCCGATTTCCGGATTCCGCAAATCAGATTCCGATGGCATTGTAGCAATTATACCACCGCCGATATCCTGTGCCAAACGGTCGATGTCGTAAATCAATTGTGTCACATTGTGTTTACCGACATTGGCCAGCAGCGGGTCTACAAAATAAGCGCCGGATTCCGTGGGCTTTCCTTCACAGGAGCAGGCAAGGGAGCAGGCATAGAGGGTTTCTGTCAGGTGAATCATCTCGTTGATCTTTTCCTTAACATGGCCCGCCTTTCCATATCCGCTGTAGTCTGCCATCAGCGCAGCCGCGCCGACCACAACATCGGAAACACCGCCCTTACAGCCGCCGTAATTCTGTCTGTGGTAGCAGGCAAAACGTTCGACCAGAAGCCCCGAGCAAGAGGTTTCGCCGCACATGAACACACGCTCCCACGGGACAAAAACATCATTGAGAACCGTCAGGCATTCGCCGCCGACAATACCGAATTTTGCGTTGCCCTGGTCAATCTCGCCTTCCATTTTCCGGTCGTCATTTGTCTGGCGGCCAAAGATATGGATCACTCCCGGGGCGTCCACCGGCAGCGCGCAGCAGACTGCATAGTCCGCGTCATCTTCCTTCATTCCCATGGTGGGCATAATCAGCATCTCATGAGAATTAACCATCCCGGTCATATGCGCTTTCGCGCCGCGGATAACAATGCCCTCTTCGTTTTTGTCCACGACATGGACAAACAAATCCGGGTCTGCCTGCTGGCTTGGGCGCAAACTGCGGTCACCCTTCGGGTCTGTCATGGCTCCGGCAATCATCAGGTCGTTTTCCTGTACATACAGAAGAAATTTTTTAAAACGTTCATGGTACTCTGTCCCCATTGCCTTATCCATATCATAGGTAACGGAATAGGTCGCGTTCATGGCGTCAAAGCCCACACAGCGCTGATAGCAGGTACCTGTCTTCTGAGAGATCATGCGAAGCATCTTGACCTTTTTCACCAGATCGCTGACGCTTTGATGGATATGTGTAAACCGGTTGATTTTTTTTCCCGTTAAATGGGAGGTGGTGGTCATTAAATCTTCATATTGCGGGCTACCTGCCAGAGCGTAGGTCATGGAAGCTGCATTGACATGGCCTTTAATAAAGGGATGATCAATGACCTTATCGCTGTCGATCAGCTCTCCCTTTATATAAACTTTGATATCCCGATCGCGCAGGCTGTCAATATAATCGCGTGCTGTTTTCATCTTTTTCTCCTATTTCACCCAATCTCTGCGTATTTTTTCCCAGGTTTCATCTCTGCCTTCGGTGATAAGTGCAATGTCATTTTCATCGAGATGTGAAAACCGGCCCTGCTTTGAGAGATAATCCGAAATATCGGTAAACTCTTTAGGGTTGCGGTTGAGTGTAAATTCCTTGTTTTCATATTCTGCCAGATACCACAGGCCGTTATCGACAGCTTCTTTTGCCAGCTCGATTGAAATATCCGTGGGTGTCTGCCAGCCTGTCGGGCAGGGGGCGAGTACGTGGATAAAGGAAGGCCCATCACAGTTCTTGGCTTTTTCCAGTTTTCTCAAATAATCTTCCGGATAGCCGACACTGGCAGTAGCCGCATATGGGATTTCATGGGCTGCAATGATCTCAAAGATTTTTTTCTTTGGCCGCGCCGCGCCGTGAATATTTTTTCCTGCAGGCGTGTTTGTGGTCTTTGCTCCATAGGGCGTTAAGCCACTTTTCTGGATTCCGGTGTTCATGTAAGCTTCATTGTCGTAGCAGATAAAAATTTCCTTATCGTTACGGTCAATAGCACCCGACAGAGCCTGCAGGCCAATATCGGAGGTGCCGCCGTCTCCGGCAAAGCCAACGACATGGTAGTCCTCAAGCCCCAGGGCCTTTGCTCCTGCCAAAACACCGGACATCACTGCCGCAGTTGCGGCAAAGGGAGGTATAATCCCATTGACAAACAATGGCATATGCGGATATACGAAAGCAACCGTTGACATGCAGTTCGGCGGAATAACCGCAATGCTTCGTTCTCCCAGCACCTTAAGGGCCAGACGAATCGCAAGGGCTCCGCCGCAGCCGCCACAGGCCTTATGACCATAAAACAGTTCTTCATTTGGGATTGTTTTTGCATTAAGCGCCATAATCAATGTCCCTCCTTACATTAATGAATTCAACAGGCTTTTCAGTATTGCCTGCCAGCAGTGCGTCAAAAATACCGCTGATATCTTCCTTTGAGATGCTGCGGCCGCCTAAGCCCCCAACATAATTACAGGTCGGTACATCCACACCCTGCTGTTTGAGGGCAGAGTTAAAATCAGAGTAGACTGCGCCTTCAAATCCAAAGCTGATATCACGTTCCATGACACCGACCGCTTTAGCGTTTTTAACGATCTCTGCTACCTTTTCCGTTGGGAATGGGCGTACACAGCGGAGCTTCAGCAAACCGACCTTTTTACCTTCTGCGCGGCAGGCATCCACAACCACGCGGGCTGTTCCCGTCACACTGCCGATTGTCACCAAGATTGCTTCCGCATCCTCACACTGGTATGCTTCTACCATACCACCGTAGGTGCGTCCGAAAAGCCTGCCGAATTCCTCGTCACTTTCGTCAATCACTTTCTCAGCCTTCAGCATTGCGATCTGCTGCTGATAACGGAACTCTGTATTATAGGTCGGTCCCGCAGTAATACAGGTGCTCACCGGGTCCTCCAGATTAAGCTTATTGATGTAGTCCTGATAAGGGATATACGCATCTACTGCCGCCTGATCGGTCATCTCAAGAGGCTCGTAGGTATGGGTTAAAACAAAACCATCCAGGTTGACCATGACCGGCGTCATGACCTCAGGATCCTCGGCGATTTTGAAAGCCTGAATGGTGGTATCAAAGGCTTCTTGAACGTTTTCAACATATAGTTGAATCCAGCCTGATTCCAGCTGAGATAAAGAGTCTCTCTGATCACCGTAAATATTCCAGGGCGCTGCCAGTGAACGGTTTGCGTTCATCATAACAATTGGAAAACGGGAACCGCTGGCATAGTGCAGGCCTTCAACCATGTATAAAAGCCCCTGGCTCGATGTTGCGGTAAAGGAGCGGGCGCCCATGGCTGCGGAGCCGATAACAGCCGACATGGCGCTGTGTTCAGATTCCACATACATGTACTGGCAGTCAAGACTGCCATCCTCTACATAATCCGCCAGACGTTCTACTACAATTGTCTGAGGTGTGATGGGGTAAGCGGCAATCACATGTGGTTTTGCCTGTCTGACCGCCAATGCGACAGCCTCGTCGCCGGATACAAATAATTTTTCGCTCATGCGTCTGCCTCCTTAATCATCGTAATGGCCTCAACCTTACATGCTTTCGCACATACGCCGCAGCCTTTACAGTAATCATAATCTATTTCAAGGATATCTCCTGATTTATCAATGGTGCCATCGGGACACACTAAAAAGCAGCGCAGGCAGTTAACACATTTTTCCGCGTCGATCACCGGCCGGAATGTCCGCATCCCTGAGCTCACGTCAATCAGATGGCCCGAACGTGTCGACGGCCCCATGGGCAGCTGCTCGATCGTGCCTGACGGCTGTGGCGGCGATAATTTAGGTCGGTTCATTTAGAGTGCCTCCTTTACAGTATTATAGGTTTCTTCCAAAAGCGTTTTATTTTTTGCCCGCACCTTTTCAGGGAGCTGCGTATCAATGGCCTTATAGATGGAGTCAAGGCTTGTCAGCTCTGTGGCCGCTGTCAGCGCGCCCAATAAAGGGACATTTGTGATGGGCCGTCCAAGGATTTTCAGCGCAAGGCCTGTCGCATCGACGGTAATAACCTTGCAGTCCTCACAGTCGCTGAAATCAAATACCTCTGCAGGCTTCATTGTATTGATAATCACCTTTGCCCCAGGCTTTAACCCCGCCTTAACCGGCGCGCCTAAAAGCGTCTCATCCAACACAATGGCACAATCACAATCGACAACATCGCTTCTATCCTTGATTGGCGCATCATCAATTCGTGTAAAAGCTAATACCGGAGCCCCCCTGCGTTCTGGTCCGAACGATGGAAAAGCCAACGCCGATTTATCGTCGCACACAACGGCATCTCCCAAGAGCCGGGCTGCTGTGAAGGCACCTTGTCCCCCACGACCATGCCAACGAATTTCAATCATTTAATACTTCCTCCTGTATTCCATAATACGGAATCATTAATTCCATATTTGTATTATAATTCCATAATCAGGTTTTGTCAATTCCATTTTCTAAAAAAATAATAAAAAATTAAGGCACTTTTTTAAAGGTACCATTTGGCTGAAAAATGTATTTAAAAAATAAGACTCTTTATAATTCTATAATACGGAATTAATGTTTTTATATTATAGAATTTTAATCAATTTTAAATGCTATAATTTATATTTAAATCATAATATTGTTTTTTAATTGATTTACTTGCTATATTTATTTTGTTATAATAATAAAAAATTGCTGGAGGAGCGTATGGAGAAAAAATTCAATCTGATTGCAGGCATCTTCATTATCCTGTTTTTTTTAATGATTTTAATTATTACCTCAACGATGAAAATACAGCCTGGCACCTGGGAGTCAGAAAGCGACTCTACCCTCCGCATTACCCTTTACCCGGATGATACCTTTGAATCCAGCATTTATGGAAATGGAACCTACGCGGTCCAGAAAACCGGGGTCACCCTTCACAGCAATACTGACATTACCCTGACCGTCATCCGGAAGCCTTTAAAGCTTGTGCTTTATGACAGACAATCCCAAAATTATTTTTACCCTGCAAATACAGATCTCAAAAAATAAAAAAGCCCTGGAAAGCATTCCAGGGCTTGCTTAATAGAGCAAAGCATTGTTGCCAATCAAATCATAATTTCATATTTTCTGCCGTCACCATCATGTTATCAAACTCTAAACGGGCCCTTTTCCAGAATTTGTTCGACAGCTCCGGCTTTTGTGCTCCCCTTTTGAAGTTTTTAGCTGTTTTCAGACGCGCGCTTTCCCAAAAACGGATACTTATGTTTTAAACTCAAAAACGGATCACATTGTGCCAGCTTTGTCGCACTGGCTAATCTCTAAATCACTGTAAACTACACATCCAGCAAAGCGCTTTTTCCAACTTGTCTTTCCATTCCCCTTAACGCATTCGGCTGAATCAGCGTATTCGTTTTTGGCGGCTGGCTTAAAGCTCATCTTCAGCGTCAATGCCTGGCTGCTTTATTCTTCATTGATTTAACTTAATCATACGCCATCTGCCTCCTGCCTGCAAGCCCATTAAGAGAGCAGTTTTCTCTAAACCCCATTTTTTTCGCAGATGTCTGCCAGACAGCAGCGGTCACAGTGCGGCTTTGTCCTGGCCGTACAGATTTCCCGCCCGTGGAGGACCAGACGGTGGCAAAAGCTGTTGCCTTCTTCCGGCGGGATAAGCTTCCACAACGCCATCTCCACTTTTTTGGGGTCCTTGGTGTTTTCCACCAGCCCCATCCGGTTAACCAAACGAATACAGTGTGTGTCTGTGACAATGGCGGGTTTTCCAAAGACATCTCCCACGATCAGATTCGCGCTTTTTCTTCCTACTCCGGGCAGCTTTAAGAGCGCGTCAAAGTCATCTGGAACCATCCCGTCATACTGGTCCCGGAGAATCTTCATACAGGCGCTGATATCTCTGGCTTTGCTTTTACCAAGACCGCAGGGCCTCACAATGGCCTCGATTTCCTCAGGCTCTGCCTGAGCCAGGGCCGCTACATCCGGAAATTTTGCATAGAGCTCCTTAACCACCACGTTGACGCGGGCATCCGTGCATTGAGCCGCCAGCCGCACACTCACCAAAAGCCGCCAGGCTTCTTTCGGGTCATACTCCAAACTACACTCCGCATCCGGGTATTCTTTTTTGAGCCGGTCAATGATCGCCAGTGCCCGTTTCTCTTTTGTCATATAAAGCTTCCTTTCTTTTTATTCCCTGCCTTAAAACCCATCGGTTTTTAAGGTATTCATATTGCGATGAATTTGTCTGTTCTTCTTTTGATTATACCAATATTTTGATAAATCACAAGACGCCGACCTTTTTAAATCAAAAAATTCAGCTTTTATATTGAAATAATACGCAATTCTTATTTGTTTTTTCAGGTTAATAATTTTTTCCTGCTTCAATTCATTTATTATCGTTATTTTTCTCCCAAGAAGGTCCCCCAATTTTTTCTGCCCTCATTATTTTAAACAACATCAGTATTAAAAATTATTTTTAAGGTTTGCGTGTTCTTTTTATTTCTGATATACTGAAAACGAATCCATCTTTTTTATTTAACGTATGTTAATAACCAACATTTAATGCTATTTATCACTATCTCAAACCTACAAAATATACGAGGAGAGCCATATGGAGTTAAATACCGATATTCTTTTTGAGGCTTTAAGTAAAATATATAAGGTTGAAGCCGCGGGCTGCACCTTGACAAACTTATCTCTAGATCTTCCTGAACATTATCTTGGGGGCGGGTCTGCCTTTAAAAAAGACCACGTTTATATCGCACGAACCGACCAGCTGCCGCCTTCTCCAGAGCTTGAAGGACCAGCTCTGCTCATTTGTTTGGGCGGAAGCCCGCCCAACTGGTATTTTAACAGTGAATTCTCTTTGCTCATCGTCAAGACAGCGCCGGATATCCTTACCTTGTTTAATAAAGTACAGGCTATTTACCGAAAGTACAATGAGTGGGCGGATGCTCTGGACAAGATTTTGGAAACGACCGCCGATATTCAGGAATTGATTGACGTGAGCCTGCCAGTTTTTAATAATTTTATGGCTGTCATTGATGGACAGATGAATTATCTGGCTTATACAAGGGAAATGTCATGCAAAACCTGCAAAAGCTTTCTGCCAGATTATAGCGGTAAAGTACCCATAATGATTTTCAAAAATCTGGCAAAAATACAAAAAGCGGAGACGTTACAGCCTGAATCAGATTTTATTCCCACGGGCTCCTCATTTTCAACGGCAAAGTTCTCGTTGGTATCTTCGCGATTTTCCCTTTACACCATTCACTGACTAAGGGCGAGCTTATTCTTGCTTCATACCTTTCAGGTAAAATCTGTTTAGCCCTGTCACGCCACTCAAAAATTCTGGGAAGCAATATCAACACATTTCAAAAACTTTTGAGTGATTTACTTTGTTTGCTCCCTGTAGACCGCAATGCCCTTGAGCATTGTCTTCGACAGCGCGGTGGAGATCTCACAGATACGTTTGTCTGTATCAAAATCAAAGCTTTTTATGAAGACACTGACATTTCCGTTGAATACATCTGCTCTGTTTTAGAAGCATCCTTTGAGTTCTGCGTAGCTTTTGAGCACGAATCAATCATTGCTGTTTTTATAAATTTGAGCCGTACCTCTTATAAAAACATAGCCTCTCTCAGAAGCTTTGGAAAAGATCACAACAAATCTTTTATTAAAAGCCGGCATCAGCTATCCCTTTAATGATTTATTTCAGGCTTATTTTTATTATCGTCAAGCCTGCTGTGCTTTTGAGATTGGGTATGCTCTCAACCCCGACAAAATGATTTTTAATTTTTCGGATTGCCTGCTCAGTTATATGACCACAAAATGCATCGGAGAATTTCCACTGGACGTGCTCTATCCTCCTGAGATACTGGAACTGATCGAACACGATAAGTCCTCCAGTGTCAAATACGTCGAGACTCTGAAAGTCTATCTCGACAGCAGTCTCAGCATCACGAACACTTCTAAGACACTGGGTATCCACCGCAGCACCCTGATTGCCCGAATTAAAAACATATCATCGGTCCTCGCCGGCAGTTTAGATGATCCGGATTATAGACTTTTGTTAAATATTTTGTTAAAGGCCTATCAAAAATAGCGCAGACACCTCTACCATCTAAAAGCTGCCGCTAGGACAACCCGGCGGCAGCTTTCAGATGCTTATACCCTTATTTTTTCTTATTTTCCCCGGACTCGTCTATTCTCCGGATCATAGAATACCCGCTCAGAAAGCACAGCATCTATGCCATCACCGACTACGGCAGCATCACCAATTTTTGCTTTGTCCACATCAACCAATGCAAATCCAATGTTTTTCTCAACAGTGTATCCATAGGTGAACATTGTAACCTTTCCTGCGACGATTCCACCAACTTTAACATCAGCTCCAGGTTTAACCTGAGCTGCATCATCTTCAACAGTAAACCCGATAAGCTTTCTTTTTGCTCCATTTGCTTTTACTTTTTCCAGGGCACTCTTCCCAACAAAATCTTTATTCCAGTCGACTGTCCATCCGAAATCAGCTTCCAGGGGATTCGTCCCGGCCAGATCACTCATCAATACAAATCCCTTTTCCCGGGGCAGGCTTGTTATAATAACATCCGTTGTAATTTTTTTAATATCAAATTGCTTGCCACTATCAGCAAGCTTTTCTTCAATGAAAGTCTTGTCTTCAGGAAAACAGTAAATTTCAAACCCCAGTTCTCCAGTATATCCGCTTCTTGCGATCTTTACTGGTATATCACCAACCATGTTATTTTCAATGGTAAAGTACTTCATGCTGTCAATATTGTCTTTTAGAAAATCATTCAACACAGCCCTGGAGTCTGGTCCCTGAACCGCATACATTGTGGTTTTTTCTGTAATATCGCGATATTCTACTTTGGCATTTTCTTTGTGGGCATCAAACCAGGCGATCAGTGCATCGATATATAAGGTCGATATCCAGAGCACTTCTTTCTCGACGCGAAATACAATAACATCGTCGATAATGATTCCGTCATCGTTGAGCATCGTGGTATATTTAGCCTCTCCTATTTCCATTTTTCCAATGGATGCAACCAACATTTTATTGAGGAAAGCTTGAGCGTCGGGCCCCTTTACCTCCAGTAATTGATGTGTAAAATCATAGTATCCTACGCTATTTCTGATGGCTTCGTGTTCTTTTCTTACATTTGTTTCATTTTTGCGCATTGGTTTTTCCTCCATATTCTTAACATTCACCTCGCGTTTCTTTTGGGTTTCTTTAAGGAATTTCCAGTTTTAGCCACCAGGCCATCACTCCCCAGATTCCGAATCGCCGCGATGTTTTGTTTGAATATATGATAGCGAATTTTGACAAGCTTTTCAATTCTGCGTTTTATAGGTTCTTTATGGGGAAATCCCCTATAAAATGTAGGCTAAAATATACTTCTTTTTTAATGAATTTCTTTTTTGTGTTTTTGAAACCAGAAAATCACACCTGCGCTTGACACACTCAGCAGTACCATTCCAATAATGCCCCCCCAAAAACTATCTGAATGAACTTTTCCCGACATTTTTTCATCTGTTTCCGGTAAATATCTTGTTCCTCGTACCAGCAGCCGATGCGTATTGACTCCATAAGGGGTACAGGTCATTAAGGTAATCTTGTCTTCGCCCGGCAAAATGGCAAGCTCTTTTTCCACTTCTTCAGGAAGAACTATTAAAATTTGATCAATTCTATAATCGTATACCTGTGCAAGAACCGTTACGCGAAAAACATCATCTTTTTTCAACTGATCAATATCCGTAAAAAGCTTCGCACTTGGCAATCCATTATGAGCAACCAGCACTGAATGCGTTCCCTGTCCACCGATCGGAAAGCTGCTTCCTTTTAAATGTCCCACAGCAGTCTGGAGGGTTTTTTCATCTGTACCATGCCGAATCGGGAGATGGAGCCCCAGCTTTTCGATGTCGATGTATCCAATAATACCAGAAGCTCCTAAGTCTAAAATATCATCACCCTCTGTCAGATCACGCTGAGCGGACACAAGAGGCGATGGCAGCTCCAGAAGCGCATTGTTATATTCCTGCGCTTTGGACGCCATCTCTGACAGCTTATTCGAGTCGGTTTCTGCCACCTGCTTTTTATAGCTGGCAATGGCGCTGCGCTGCTCATACTCAAACAGAAAATTGGAGAGGGCTGGATAAAGAAAAACAGCCAGCCCTCCCACCATCATAAACACTGCCACGATTGGTATTATCCAGCGTTTTATGGAATAACGCCGTCTCATTTTTAGACTTTCCTTTTTTTAATTCGGCTGACAACCAGCAGGACAACCGCACTTCCAATTAGAACACCTCCGATTAACAAGTACATTATTGTACCGCTGCCGCCGGTGTTTGGCAGTTTAGAACCTGAGATGTTTACGACTGTCATTTCAAGAATTCCTTTATCTGCCGGGGTTACGTCAATGGTATATCCGCCAGATACATTTTTAGCTTCTACCGTGACCAAAGCACCCACTGTGTCATACTGCGCTTCAAGATTAAAGGTTATTGGCGCCGTGAGGGGCTTATAACCTGTTGGATTCCCCGTTTCTGTTAAGGTATAATTTTCAAGACTTTTAAGACCATAAAAGGTAAAGCTTCCATTTGTACCGGAATTACCAGACCAGCTTGCATAGTAGGGTGCTTGACTGCTATTTCCGCTTAATGTAAAAACAGCACCATCCAGCGGATTTCCATCTTGATCAATCTTATTTACGTTCAGCCCAAAACTATAGACCTTTGGAAGCTCTGGTATTTCATAAATCTCGGTTAGACTTTCATCTCCTGGGTCATTTGAATAAACAAGCTTGGCATCATTATTGTTTCCACTTTCTCCGATTGCTGCGTTTTCATTTACAGTTGCTGTATAAGTAATTATGACCTCCTCACCGATTGTGTATATCGCTGCCCCTGTTCCATTAACCATTGGGACAGCCACAGTAAAGGTATGGGGCGCATCTGGCGTGGTAACAACGGTCGTAGCTGTCACGTCAATCCCACCCACACTTACTTTAAGATCGTTATTAAAGCTCAGTCCTTCAGAAAATGTATCGAAAATTTTATAGGTATAGTCCCCAAAGCCTGTCGTATTTGGTACCTTGCCCGTAATAGTATAATTTACGGTATCACCAATCTGCGCTGAAGTCCCCCTTTTCCCATTGACGGTTTTATCAATGGCAGGCAGGTCACTTTTTACATAGACTGTTTCATTATTCAGATGAAAGGAATGCAGTATCGGAAAGGAGGCCGCCATTCTGCTATTTGCACTTATGTCATCTGCATCTACAATCAAATAATAGCCCCAGTCAAGGCCGGAAAACTCAACATTTGTTGCACCAGCCATACCTGTTACAGTTACTGTTGGTTCTGCCACACCGATTTCGCTCTTCAAATTTTGGGCAAACTCTTTAATTTCCTGGCTGTTTGAAGGCATTGCGCCTTCCAGCCAATCAACCAAGGCTGCATTAATTTCCGCATCTGTTTTTCCTGCTGTTTCAATATTTGTTACGGCAATCAGCGCTGTTTTAAATTCTGGATTGACCTCATAAACAATATTCTCACCGTTGACACTTGTAATTGTAAACAGATTGTAAGCATTGATGGTTCGATTTTCAAAGGACTGCTTTGTATTTCCCATACTGTCAATTGTCAAATTCCCATTTCCAGCAGTAACCGGAGCCGCAAAGGCTGTCAGTCCAGCGGCTAAAAACAGGAGGACTGCCAAAAAGCTGGAAAAGCTTATTTTTTTTATTTTTTGCAACATAATTTTCTCCCTTTTTATTTATATAGAATTATTTTTAATTCATCCATTTTATTATTTTATTGTGTGTATGTTTTGCTTTAATCACATTCTTCCGCTCATTTTAATCACCTCAAATTACTTTTTTATTTTTTAATATCAGCAATACCATACCTATTCCAGCAATGCTCATCAAAATCCCTACCGCTGCAAAGACTGCATTCCCGGGGCCTCCCGCTTCAGGCAGCTCTGCGCTGACACCGTTATTTGCTTTTGAATAAGCTACCACAAACGGTCCAAAGCCTTCCATGCTTCCATTTGTTGTAAACTGAATTCCCCCTGTAAGCTTTGTAATCGCAAGTGGTCCGCTGCTTGTATAAACCGGAGCCTCTCCTGCGGCCCGGTTGGTTTCATAGAAATGGAAAACCATAAAATCATCGTTATGGTTCATCCCCTGTGGATACGGATAAAAAATTATTACATCTTTATTCGATTCGACAACAATATTTCCATCTTCATTATCAACCAGCTGTAAATACTTCATTTCATAAGTTTTATTTTCCATATCTGCCCTCTGGCTCAAAATGCTGGCAATCCCATTGGCTTCATCCGGTAAAACACCATCTGACATCAGTGTAACATTGGCTATTTGTGATGCGTTCAATAAAATGCCTGCTGTATTGTAAAGCTGGGCCTCCGCTTCCACAAACACTGCCGGAGTTGCTGATTCAAAATTTTCCGGCAGTGGTCCTGCTGTATAAGGTGTGTACTGTGTTGGCGTTTCACTTTGCGCTCGAACTTCCAGCCTGCCCTCCTGTGATAACCTAAAATCATACTGCTTTCCCTGTGTATCAAAAGCATTGACAGTATAATGATGTGCTGTTTCAAAATCCTGTGTCGTAAGCTTGATCTGATAAATTCCCGGTGCTTCGTCAAGTGCCCGCGGGTCATTGTGCACAATCCCAGTCTGCTCATTAACATATTGAGATCTGAATGGGTAAGGATAGATAAAAAATGTGTGGCTGCCTTCCTCAAAGGGCTGACCGTCAATAGTATAGTTTAGTGCATTGAGCTCTTCCGATATCAGCGCCTTTCCTGGCTGCCCGTTATCATCCCAGAAGAAAGCGAAATAAGGACGTGGAAATGGGTCGCCCGAAGTGGAGTTTCCTTCTTGATAGGCAATCATATCCAAAGCTTTAACATGGATGAGATTCATGTTACTTGAATCCCCCCTAACGATGGGGACTTCGAAATCTACAGTATTGGATTCCGTAATCTCTCCTGTTATCTTTTGATATGTCAGCGTTGTTTTTCCATTGGTTGGATAGTCGGTTCCGTTTTCAAATCCTTCATCATCAGATTTCAGAAAAACATTATAGGAAAGCTTATAGCGGAACCTTCCAGCTTCCTCCGGGGTACCATTAACCGCAAGAAGATTCCATTTCAATATACCTGTATCCGCATCAAAGAATGCTTCCGATGATGTTTGCTCATCGGCAAAACCCGCAAACTCAATATAATCGGCCATAGGATCTTCAACAAACCATGGGGCAATTGATTCCTGAATCTGTTTTTCGATTTCTGTAAAAATTTCAGCAAAAGCACCAGCATTTCCCGGTGAAATTTCTGTATATTGTCCAGAAGACGCACTGTTTTTCATAACAAATACTCCTGCTCCGTACTCTAAATCATTTAGCGCAGGATTATGATAGAATACGCTGTAAATATCAATTCCCTGATCCTTGGCAAGCAGTGCTTCTGACACTGCGGCCACCGTATGGGCATTGACATTTCCATTAGTTGTGTAAACACCATCATTATAGACAGCGCTGCCCTGTGCCCCATAGTCAAAACCGTCAAACTTAAAAGTCATATCGTATATTTTGTCCCCAAAGGTGCAGGGACTTATATTTGCACCACCAAGCTCACCGGCGGATGTTGGGCGGGCTGAGCGGTTAGTCGCACCATCGCTGAATACCAGAATAAACTGCGGATTGCCAGATGTGTCTGCTGCCAGAATATCTCTGGCTGTTTTTATGCCCATCTGTACATCCGTTTCACCGCTTGGTGTCTGAAGCCCATCAACTACCTGCCCGAATATATCGGAATTTTCCGTCATTGAGTATCCCTGGACATATTTAATCTCATCATAAGCATCATAGATTGGAACTCCAGAACCACTGGAATAGGTAACAAGCCCAAGTTTGTTTCCTGAATTACCATTTTTTAAAAATTCATTTGCAAATTCTTTTAAAGCGTCCCGGGCATAATCCGCCGGTGTGGGCGAACTCCCCCACCCCATGCTTCCCGAGTTATCAAGAACCAGCACAATTGATCCGCTTTTTCCGCCAATGGTTTTTATATCTTGACCGGTAACTGCTTCCAACGTAATTCTGAAAGTATCTTTATCACTCTGCTCAATGGATTTCCTATAAGAAAGTAATGTGCTGTCCGAAGTCTGGAATTCCGGATTGTAAATCACCTGATTCGAGTAAGCTCCTGCCGCATCGGCATTGCTGGCCGCACTTAATAAAAACACAAAACAAAACAATATTATTGTTAGCATTGCGATGCTTCTATTTATCCAAAATTTTAATTCTGAAAAAATATCTTTTGGTTTTTTTCTATTATAAAACCGCATACGTAGCACTGTAATCAACCTCCATTTCTTTAGACTGTTTTTTTAACTCTTCTTTAAAAAGCGCTTCTTTCATTGGCTTTGCATAATAAAATCCTTGAACCATATCGCAGTCAAAATGCCGCAATAGGTTTACCTGCTCTTCAGTCTCAATCCCTTCAGCCACGACCCTTAAATCAAGCTCATGTGCCATCAACAGAATATGCTTAATAATTGTCTCAAACTTCTGCTGGTTTTCAATCCTATCAAAAAAGGATTTATCTAGCTTCACTGTATCAATGGGCATATTCTTAAGGAAGCCAAGAGACGAATAGCCACTTCCAAAATCATCTAAAGCCACAGAAAACCCCAATCTCCGAAGCGCTGCGAATGAACGCTGTATCTGCACGATATTTTCCATTGCTATACTTTCGGTCACTTCAATTTCCAAAAGACTTCGCGGTACTTTCCAAGAGTCAGCAATTTTTCCTAATTCTTCCGCAAAGCCTTCGTTTGCCAAATGTCGTCTTGAAAAATTAATTGATACGGCAACCTCTTTAATTCCCGCACTACGCCATGAATGAATAATCTCACATACTTTTTCAAACATATATAAGTCCAAATTGATAATAAACCCATTTTTCTCAAAGAAAGGGATAAAGTTATTGGGGTAAAGAAAAATTTCCCCCTCTGTAATCCAGCGCACAAGAGCCTCAGCACCAACAATAGTTTCACCTTTAAGCTCATATTTAGGCTGTAAAAAAGCTTCAAAAGCTTTTTCTTCAAGAGCGGCATTCATTGAAACGTCTGTCATATATTTAATGAATACCTCCTCGTCCTGTCTGCATATGTTAGTCTCTCTCACTTCATTCGTAACATTACTTGTCTTTTCTTTCTCTGGCATATTTTTTCTTGATTGCCTAAAATTTAATCCTTTTTTATGTTTATTTATTTTTACTGAGAGTATATAGAAAACAAAGAACGTAAGTATAAATGTTATGGTGCTTGATATAATGATTTCTTCCATATCATAAATGTCTCCTTCCCTGATCTATTTAAGATCCTTTCTTAAAAAAGAAACAGCCTTATCAAGATCATCTGATGTTATTTTACAAAAACAAACTCGTTTTGAATATAGAAATATAGCACTTGGCAATAAATTGGCAATATTTTGTTTGGTGCCATTTTTATCTGAAAAATGGCATTAACACCATAATTGACATTGAACATTGCCAATTATGGTGTTACAATATGCAAAAGCTACCAAAAACCCGAACGCTAAAAAAGAAAAGAGGATCTGATAATGGCAAAAAATAGAACACGATTTGGCAAGGTTATGGCTTTACTTGATATTACCCTTAATGAAATTTCAGAATACCTGCATATTGATAAAACAACGGTCAGTAAATGGCGCACAGGCAGTCGTAAACTTACACCGCGTTCCCCTTATTTTGATCCCATTCTGTCTCTGATCATTGAACGGAATAATGCTCTGCCGCAAAGGCCACTCGTAGGTTTTTTATACGACTTATATCCCGATGAACTTTTTGATAACCCTAAGCAAATCTATGATTTTTTAAAGCTTTACCTCAGCACACCACTAGATGTCAAACAGGATTCTGAAGCTGCTCCACAGGAAAGGAACCTTTCACATCAAGTGCTTACAGGCGTCGAAGGAAGACAAAAGGCCCTCGATCTGGTCTTAAGTCAAGCTGAAAAAATGGTTGTTCCGGGCACTATTAAAATACTGGAGCTGGAGCAAATATCCTGGCTCTGTCGTGACCCCGTTTATTTAAAAAGTGTTGTCACACGTTTGAAACAGTTGGCTGAAAAAAACTTCCGCATTGATTTCGCTTTTTCTTCTGCCCAGCTCCGCCCAAACTATATCGGTTTTATTTCAGCTGTAGGGGGGCTCCGCTTTCACAAAAACATACATAAATACATCATTGACAATGACCGCATTCAGGGTCTCTTACCATGCATCTATTTGGTAAGTGACGGATGTGTATCTATCGGCCTGGATAGCGATGAACCTTCTATCCCTATACATACCAACTTCTTTTCAGATCCTCTTAACCTGCATAAGTATTCAAAACTTTTTGATAAAGTCGTTCAATTATATGGAAACAGGGTACTTGTAACTAGCTCCGCAAAAGACGTTGATCACATTTTAGAAAACATAAATTTTTTCAGCACAAAAAAAGAAGACTTTCTTTTTTATGGCAGCTATCCCAGCGTTACGACAATGAGTGCAGCGTTACTCTCTGAAATTCTAGATAATAATAATATACATGGCAATGTTCGAAATCGATGCATACATTACTATACTAGCCTCCGTCATATCATGACTTCAACACCAACAAATTATCTTGGCGTTTATAACTTGATTTTGGGTTCGCTTGAAAAAGCCCTTTCTTTTGAATACCATATCGAATATGAGCTTTCAGCTATTACGAACCGGCAGATTCAAAAAACTCCTGACCAATATAGAAAACATTTAAGCGAAACCGTTGAATTTTTAGAAGATCACCCCAATGTCAGGGCAATGCTCCTTTCAAATGGTTATCAAAAGGGGACTCCCTGCGTCTGGGTAAAGCGAAACTTATGGAGTCTCATCTTTAACACCACTAATCTTCCCAGTGAATACCAAATTATCTTTTGGGACGATGTCAACCTTGTTAACATGGCTATGGATGCAAGTAAATTCTTTGTAACAAACAACTACTCTATTGAACATCGTCAAAAAGAATATAATCTTCAGATTCTACAGGCGCTAAGTGAAGGAAAAATTATTTAAAGCAGTAAGTTTGATTAATTGAAAATAAAAGCGTTATAGTTTACTTCTGTAATCTCAGTGACAGTTGATAGTTGATGGACTTCTTTGCATTAATAAAGCTCTTCATTTGGGGTACAAAAAAGCAGGCCAACCAAGCAAATTTGCTTGATTGGCCTGCTTTTTTTCATTTATTGGTTAGATGTCTATTATTTTATTTAAAAGGCTCACATCATTTTCTTTTTTAGGCTAACGTTTTATTCTGCACATAAAAAACTGGGTTTCAGAATCTCTGAAACCCAGTATTTATACCGTCTGGCGGAGAAGGAGGGATTTGAACCCTCGCACCGTGTTAACGGCCTATACCCTTAGCAGGGGCACCTCTTATAGCCACTTGAGTACACTCAGAGTCCAACAACTTTGGAGAGTCCTGAACCCCGCATAAATACTAGGTTTTTGAAGTTTTTCTTTTTTTAAATTTTAGCTTACTGACTATTTTTTAGTTTATACTGACTATTTTTATAAACCTTGAATCATTTCGACCGCAGCCTTACATGCCTGTTTCTTATCTTCTTCATTAACATCCGTATATACCTTTAAAAACATATTTGGATTGGAATGTCCCAGAACTTTTGCACCAACAGTAGGCGATACCTTTCCACGTGCCATTGCCGTTGCAAAATTATGCCGAAAGCGGTGGGGATGAATCCCCTCAATTCCGCAACGCTCCGCAAAGTTTCTAAGTTTTAATGCTAGCACATTTGGTTGTACAGCGGTTCCCCGTTGGCTAATAAAAATAAAATCTTTATTTCCTTTCTGCCTGATTTTTTCCATAAGTTTTTTATCTTCACGATAACTTTCATGCAGTTTGATAAAATTGTCGATAATCTCATCCGGTACATAAACGAATCGGTTTCCCGATACTGTCTTAGGCGGAACGGTAATGACACCACGTTTTGTAATGTTAAAGTCCTCGTCAATTTCGATATTATAGGTCAATGTCTTTGTAACCGCTATTTTTTTATTCTCTTTATCTATATCCTGTATCTTAAGGCCTGCCAATTCTCCAATACGCAACCCCGTTGCAAGCAAAGCCGTAACCATGACATAAACAAAGAAATTTTCTTTTCGGCTGCATTCTATAAGTTTATGGTAATCCTCAACACTTACCTCTCTTACCACTCTCGATTTCTTTTTACACAACGGCAATTCAAGTTTTTCTTTTTTCAAGATATTGCTTTCGATCAATTTTTTCTTAACTGCATAATCCAATGTCTGTTCAATAAAATTTAGTTTTCTTAAAAAAGTAGTCTTTACTATCGGCTTTTTTCCAAGCAGTAAGTCTTTTGCAAACTTTTCAAAGATTTCAATATTATCAACCGTCTCCTGTAATGTAACGTTCTTAAGATATTTTTGGATTGTTTTATAATTATCAACATAGGTTCCTAACGTCCGGTCCGTCACATAACCACGCTTTTTTTGATTGACAAATTCCTTGTAAAATTCAGATAAGAGAATCCCATTTTTATTTATTTTTTCTTTTTCAATCTGGGATTCTATTTCAAGAAGTTCTTTGTGAAGCGTCTCTTCCAATTTGGAATAATGGTCCATTACTGCTGTTTCAAGGTTCTTAAAAGCGATTTCTTTTGTTTTTCCAGTACGCACCTTTCGGATTCGTTTTCCATTTGAATCAATCCCTAAATCAATGGAAGCTTCCCATATTTTACGCTCCTCACGATATCTTAATCCACCGCTCCCTTTTTCTCTTCTTTGGTTATCAATGCTTTCCATACTCACGATCTTTTTTGATCTCAATATTTCAATCGCACTAAGTATTGCATTTCTTCTAGCTTCCAGTACATCTGACATTGTCATTTTTTAAATATACGGTACACCAACAGTGTATAATATATTTTCATGCAATGCAATTATGTATTAGCCAGTGTATATACAACTAACCTTAGCGGCGTTATTCCTTTACGTTTCGACGTGATAAAAATCGAAGGAAAAGTAGGGTCGTGGTAGAGTTTTTCCTGAATCGTTTTGTCGCTAACCTGAAAGAAATCTTTTAATTCTTTGGAGCCAAGTATTTCTTTATCATAATTTTTCTGAAGTCGGCTTGATTCATTTGTGATTGTCACATTTAACGCTTTAAGTAAGTTAGAATAATATTCTTCTTGCTCTTTTTTAACAGCATTTTTTAAAGTCACGTTATTTAATTCAATTGTCGCGCTCTTTTTTCTTATAATAAGCTCGTGACAGATATTTTTTCTGCTTAATATTTCATTCTGTATCTTTAAAATACTGTTGTCCATTTATAGGCACCTCTCATTATTAAAAAGATGTTTTAAACAATTTATTTCTATGTCGGTTTGCCATACACCACCGACAAGGCATTATTAAGGCATCGGTTTTGGTTAGAAACCGACGAAGGTAAAGCGAACCCATCTTCCCTCTCTCCATATTGCATAGAGAGCAGCACATAACCGTCGCATTGCCCTTTCTCCAGTATCCTTGCAAAAAATACTACCATGAATTTTTTATAGCCGTAGTTGACCGCAAATGCGCCTGCGCTAACGTCGCTCACTGCCGGATCAAGGGGTCTACCTTAATAATCTTAATTCAGTTTTCAAAGACCTAAAAGGATTTGAAACAATTGTTTTCAAATGGATATTGTGATCATTTTAAAATCAATTTTCTGATCTTAATATTTATCCTCTTATATCTATATAGGAAAAAATCTGAAAAGCGTCGAAGCTTTTTTGATTTCTTAAGAAACGAGCCTAAACCAAAAAGGTTTAGGCTCGTGAATTACTTACTTTTCAATAATGCTCTTTAACTTTTTGAGAATCTTTATTTTTCGACTGGTAATCGTTGATCTGGGTATGCCTGTTTCCCGGGCAAGTGCTGTATCTGTTTTCTGCTCAAAAAACAACGCGTTAATGATGAACATTTCCTGCTCGTTAAGCTGATTTAACGCATTTTCTAGCGATTCCAATAACATTCCTGTCTCAACAATTTTAAAAACATCTACATTTGCCTTAATGAGCATACTCTTGTCGTTTTTTAATTCATTAAGTGAAATAGGATTATAATAATCATCTAAGTTTTTTAAGTATCTTTGCCTTTCTAAATCTCGATATAAAGATTTATACTGTTCTGGTGTTACTTCTAAAAGCATCCCTTGTAATGGAAAGAATTTTTTGCTTGCATACTCCTCTGGGTAAGCTTCACAATACTTACAAAGCTCATCGTAAGTGATTTCGTCATACTGGCCGACCTCATTCTTAACAAAACATTTTGCAGTTGCTTTCATGGTTTTATCCTCCGTTCAATTTGATTTTTAAAGTTCAAATTAAACGGAGGCGGACCGCGAGGGTAACGCAAAAAAAAGGCACGATATTTCTCAGTGAAATAAGCGTGCCCTACACAATGTAAAAATTTTAGTTTTAGAAAATACTTAGAAGCGTTTTATTATTACATATACAACAAACAGTTAAAATATAAAAATAATATAGAATATTTCATTTTGTTGTTTAGGTATACCTATTTCTACTCCCTCTTTTCTTTAAGCATTTCTTAAGATACTATTATTCTACCATTTTTAGGTGGGATAAGCAATATTTTTAAGCATAATATAATGAATAAAGATATTTATTATATTAATTATTAAAATATTTATTGATTTACTTTTTGATTTACTTTTTTCTAAAATAAGATATCGAATTTAAGCGCAATCATAACAAAAAAATACATCTAAAATATATCCTCAGGTAGCCAATCCTCTCGGATTCGTGTTCGGATAACATCATAGACAATCTCTTTTTCGTATTGATCAAAAGTTTTTCCGATAACACCCATATTAATCGCAAGCATCGGTTTTAAACCACGTCGTATTGTTCTCAAACTTCCCATGATTCCCCTTAAATCCACCGATTTAGTTGAAATTTCTGAGTTCATTGCCTTTTCCTGCAAATCGAGGAATATTCCAGCAAATTGTCGCAACATATCCTCTTTTGCATCAGAAAATTCTTGTTTTAAAATAACCATTAGCGTTTCTTCATCAATCTGAGGAATATCTATAGTCATAAAACGGGATACTAATGCTTCGTTCAATTCTTTTGTTCCTGCGTATTCGTAATTCATCGTACCAATAAAGCGTGTCGCGGGATCAAGACTAATTTTTTCATATCCTGGCACATCAATAATTTTTCGATAGTCAAGTGCAGAATGGAGCACAACAAGCGCATCGTTTTTTGCCATATTAATCTCATCGAAAACACCGAATCCGCCATTCGCTGCACATTCATAAACAGATCCGCGGCGCAGACGCACTTCATTGTCAATGAATGTATCCGTTCCAATAAGGCTTGTACTGTCAGTATTAACATGAAATGATGTGTTCCATTGAGGTCTTCCAAAAACCTCACAAAGATTATCGGCCAAAACATTCTTACCTGTTGCCTTTGGCCCACTCAAAAGAATATTTTCACCCTCTAATATAGCGGTAATACACATTGACCATATATCCTTTCCGTAAAAAATCGTTTCACATTTTGGTATACGATCTTTAAGATTTTCAGCAACAAGATACTCTTTTCTAAAGCATTCAACATCCTTGATTAATTTTTCATTAACGCCTTGTTCTTCTAATTTTTCAAAAATAGTCATTTTCTTTTATCCTTTTTCTAGTAATCTTAATTTGTAATAACTCTTTTTAAATAGGTCGTGACAATATCCGCAAAATGGTTAATATTTCGGCTAAAAACAAAATCTTTGCCATATATATGTTTTTCTGCTTCCAGATCACGCTCATCGCCTGTAAAAACGCCTAACACTGAAATTCCTCGCTGCCTGGCAACACGGACTTCTTTTGCCGTATCTGCAACGCCCAATCCTCCATTATATGCTAATATTCCCCTAAATGGATTTGTTCTATCCGTTGATTCCATATGAACATCATTGGGCTTTCCATCGCTTAAAATAATTAATATTTTATTTTCTTCACTACGTCGGTATAATCCGTCACAAATACTTCGAATTGCCAAACCATCCCGATTGCTACCCTCGCAGTAATACTCAAATATATTTTCTGTCGTTTTTATTGAATCGGAATAATCTCGGAAACGCTTCATGACTGTAAAATTCATAAAACAATTAAAACCAGTCACCCTGCAAGGTATTCCAGATTCTAGTAATGCCATTGCAATGATATAGGCTTGAATCGCCACTAACGGCTCACGCCCTTTTTGAGACATACTGCTATCTAAAAGGAGGTCAACAACAAACCCGCCTTTATCATTACTTTCAAAATGCTCAAATAGACGACTTGTCGGAGTTTTTCCAACTCTCCATACTGTTCTTGCATTAATACTTCCCCAATCGCTCAGAACAGGATACTTAGAACGCTCCATCGTTAAAGTACGTAATAACGCGTCACGGAGTCTTTTTATCGTCCGCGTATAAATACGCAAATTTTCCTGATAAACATTGATATTGCGGTGTTGGTCTCTTAATGCATATTTTTTCTTGAAATCACTATCACATTTACTTCTTAAAACACCATCCGTAAAATGCAAACAACAATCACGATGTGCCCCCTTGCATAAAGTATTTTGAAGTTTTTTAGTCTGATAAATTTCTAAATAGGGACTTCCGCAAAAATGCGCGACCTGTTTCTGCATATTATCAACATCATTTTGATTAACAAGGACTACCTCCGTTTTTCCAATCTCCCATTCTTCTTCCTCACGATTATCTTCTTCCCGCTCCACTTCTCTCAGCTCTTTTATTTGAAGCAGATCATCAACAGACTTATTAATGAATTCTTCGGTGTTAATAACTTCTTTTTTGCTGTTTTCATCCAGTAAATACTGGATAGGTTCTACCTCTTTGACATTCTGCCATTCAATATAAAGGTTATCCACCCCATTAATAAATTCTTCAGTGGTATCCGATCGTGAGATTTCTAAAATTTTTTGGCTCATTGCCAGAACGTTTTTTTCTGCTTTGCTGCTAATTTCGGCTAATGCTTCAAAAATCGCAAATTCTACCAAATCTAAAAACTGTTGTGATTTTGGATTTTTAAGCAGTGTAACGATTTCGGAACACGCTTCTTTTTGAATGTCTGCTACACCCGGACGCTCTTTGGATATCTGTCTGATTACCATTGGATTCACCGCTAAAAAGATTAAAGTTTGAAGTTTTTCAAGATTGAAATTCTGTCTGATTCGACCTTTTACATAACCGTTTACTTTCAGCCAATCAATAAATTTCCGACGACCGCCTGCCATAATCCCATAATAGAGTGCAATATTTTTTGATAAACTTGCTTTTTCTTTTGGCCCCATTTGTGCTGTGTAATCGCCGCAAATCGTCCACATCAGATTTGAAACCCTGTTATCAAATTCACAGTCATCATATTCCCAATGTATATTTTCGTTCATATTGAACCTCTTTTTCCATACAACAACTACTTTAAAATTTTTTTAACAATTCAACAATATCCTCAATTTCAAGGTTGCTGCCATTTTTTATTACACAATCATTAATCACTAATACCGCCTGACTTGTTACTTTACATCCAGCAATGTTTTCAGAATCTTTAATTCTCTCGCATTGTCCTTCTTTCTTCAAAATTGCCAAAGCATCCTGGGCTTTTTGAAGCAATCGGGTGCACTCCGGTTCTTCTGCACCTAATACTTTTATATAAAAAAATTGTTCACCCATTTCTTTCATTGCTTTTTCCATAGAATCTTCATTTCCAAACATATTGTCCAAAATCGACATTTTATTTCCTCCTGAAATCATAAAATTAACGTTGAATACTTGATTTTATATTAGTGATATAATAATATAATAATAAACTTATTTAAAAGGAGCACTAAATGAAAAAAGTAGCCTTTATATGTGTACATAATTCTTGTCGTTCTCAAATTGCAGAAGCCCTCGGAAAGCATCTTGCCAGTGATGTTTTTGAAAGTTATAGTGCTGGTACCGAACCAAAATCAAATATTAATCCCGATGCTGTCCGCATAATGAAAACCTATTATCATATTGATATGGAACAAACCCAAAGACCAAAACTCCTCGAATCCTTACCCCCAATTGATATTGTCGTTACAATGGGCTGTAATGTTACTTGTCCACACATTCCCTGCTCAATTCATATGGATTGGGGACTGGATGATCCAACTGGTAAAGATGACACGGTCTTTCTCAAAACAATAAAAGAGATCGAAACTAAGATACTCTTACTAAAGTCAAAACTTAAGTGACAATTCATTTATAATTATATAATTATTTTAGCATATTCTCAAATGCTTTTCTATAGCGAATACGGGTAATATTTTATCGCAAAAAAAGGAAGCAACGCTAACATCGCTTCCTTTTGCATTTTCATTTATTCATTTTAGTTAACAACAGCCACTTCCGCCACTGCAGCAGCCACCGTTTTGTGCCACTTTTTCCTGAATTAATAATGTTACCAATTCTTCCTTTGACATCCCACTCCAATCAAGTAATTCATCGTTTGTCGGATACTCGCCTTTTTTCAAAACTGCGCCATCCACCACTGTAACTGGCAGTGCATCTGCTCCTTCCTTCAGAATCACATCATTTACTGCTGCATTATCAATGTAAGCCTGCGGTTCTTCGGAAAGATTATGCCGCTTAATCTCCTTTCCTGCTTTTTGCAGATTGCTGACCATGGTGGCCATCCGCAGCAATTCAGGATCAACACCCGGGCCGCAAACACCTGTTGAACAACACATTGCCGGATCAAATATTTCGATTTTCTTCATTTTAACTGCCTTCTTTCTGTTCATACTTTTTTTCCAAAAGCATTTTTGTCACACATGCGCAGGGAATGTTTTCCGCTATATACGCATTAAAATTGTCCAAATCTTCCTGTAATTGCTTTTCTTCGGTCAATCGGTCAAACACTTCCATAATAAAAGGATTCGCCTTTACAAAATCCTCGTTTATTTTATAATAAGCAAATTTATTTTCGCGCCAGGTATCCAGTAACCCCAACTGGTTCATATTTCGCAGATGTCTGGAAAGATTCGATTGGTTTAATTCCAACAGATACTCTATTTCGCACACGCACAAAGGCTTTTGATTCAAAAGGTTTAAGATTCTCAGACGATTGACGTCAGATAAAGTTTTTAATATATTTATGATCATGATTTTCTCCATTCCAACACACATGAATTTATACTCATATTATTATAAACTATTTTCATATGTTTGTCATCAAAATGGTGTCCATCTTATTTTTGCCATGGAATAACGACATAATTTCCTTTGGTTTCTTCTGCAATGCGGTTAATCCATTTTTCTTCATTTGCTGCACGTGCTTTTAAAAATGGATCATTCGTATCCGCAGCCAATAAACTGGCGTTGATGACCCACCACTTATTGTCAATATCGGCTCGGTTCAGGTCTTCTTCCAAACGGTAGGCTTCGAAATAAGGTGTTGCTTCTGGAAGAGCAACAATCACTACTTCGGTTTCGTTTTTATTTTTCAATCGTGGCAACAGTTTCATCACTGACTCAGGAATCTCCGCATTCGAGCGCTCCATTTCCTTGTGGTAGCTTTCTGTTGAGTTGAGCAATAATAAGGTGTGTCCGGTAGGTGCCGTATCAATAACGACGACTTTTTCCTCTGCTTTTTCAACAATATCCGCAAAAGCCCGGAATACAGCAATTTCCTGAGTACATGGAGAGCGCAGATCTTCTTTGATATAGTCTAAATCTTCTTTGCTCACACCGCCTGCAATGGCTTTACTGATTACTTCATCTTTATATTTCTGTAATTCTTCGGCTTCGTCAATATTGCTGACTTCCACATTTCGGTTGGCAATGGCCTGTGCACTGATATTTCCTGCCGGATCAGTAGTGGTCAAATGTACTTTTTCGCCAAACTTTGCTAATCCCAGAGCAATGGCCGCTGCGATTGTTGTTTTGCCGACACCACCTTTTCCCATTGTAAAAATAACTTTTTTCTTGCTTTTGTGCAGATCGTTGATTAATGTGGTTAATCCGGGAAACTCAAAATTGTTATTAAAATCATCCAATTCTGACAGATCATCGCTTATCAACATTCTCCGGATATTGTCAATACCGCTGACATTATAGGAGCGGAGTGGCAGCACAAAGACCGGCATTGCTTTTAAAGATTCAGGAATTCCTGCCATAGCCTTTTGCTGCTTTTCAAAAAAGCTTTCTGAAACTGGATCGCTGTTATTTACTCTTTCCAAAACACCATTAATGATAAGCTCCTGATTATTTACACCAATATCGGATAATTCTTTTGATGCCCTGGCGGCTTCGTCAAGCGGTGCTTTTTCAGGTCTAGAAACCAAGATTAAAGTCGTCATATCTTTATCGGACAGAGTTTTAACCGCATGGGCATACATTTCTTTTTTGTCTCCCAAACCAGAAAGCTGTCCTAAACAGGAAGCCCCATGAGTGCTTTCGTCAATAAATGAATCCCAAGCAGATGGCAATTGAAGCATCCGCAATGTATGACCCGTTGGTGCCGTATCAAAAATAATATAATCATACTGATTATTGATTTTATCGTCAGTAATAAAATGCGCAAATTCATTAAATGACGCAATTTCTACTGTACAGGAGCCAGATAATTGTTCTTCCATATTCGCAATAATGGATTCCGGCATTTTCCCTCGATAAGGGCCAACCACAGACTCGCGATATTCTGCTGCCGCTTCTTCTGGATTAAGATTCGCAACCACTAAATTTGGTACTTGTTTGATGGAAACGCCTTTGTTATCCAGCTCTGTTTCAAAAACATCCTGTAAGTTTGAAGCAGGGTCTGTACTGATCAAAAATACTTTTTTCCCTTTATCTGCAAGGGATACTGCTGTCGCGCAAGCTGTTGATGTTTTTCCAACACCACCTTTTCCTGTGTAAAATAAATATTTGGTCAGACCGGCATTTTCCGGATTAAAAACTTCATACATATTAACGCCTCATTTCTGTTATTATTTACATGATCCAAAAATCATATGTTTTTATAATCATATGATAATACACTCATATGATTTTGTCAACGATTTTTTGAATTTTTTTTAGATGCTTTTATAAAAGCTTTAAAAAGCTTTTGTGCATGAACATTATCAGAATAAAGCAGTTCTGGATGCCATTGCACCGCTAATCCGAAATCTAATGTTTTAATCTGAACTGCTTCAATCAGTCCATCATTACTCCTAGCCACAACTTCCAGATGGTTCCCAAGTTTTTTAATCCCCTGATGATGAAAACTATTTACATCTATATGTTCTTCTTTTGTAATAGCGTATAATAGTGAAGCCGCTTTGATCGTAATACTATGAACCGGTACATTCACTGCTGCTTTTTGTTCATGTTGTAATGGCATTTTCCTTTTGTTTTGAATGTTTACATCTTGAAAGAGCGTGCCGCCTAATACAACATTAATGAGCTGCAATCCACGACAAATACCAAGCACTGGCCTATTCACTTTGAGAATTTCTTTAAAAAGTTGTGTTTCCAGCTCATCCCTTATCGGCAGTATCTCATTAGAACAATGACACATATCCTGATGATATAATTCCGGGCTGACATCCTGTCCGCCGGTAAAGAGAAAACCATCTAGTTTTTGCACTATTTTTTTTAAATCCTTTTTACGTCTGGCAAAGGGTAAAAGAAAGGGTATACCGCCCGCGTCCATGATTGCATCCATATATTCCGGAAAAATTCTAATTTTGTGTTCTGCAACCTGATATTGTGGTAAAACACCAATTAATGGTTTTTTATTCATCCAATCCCTCTCTACTTTCACGCAACTCACACTGCGGCAAAATCAAATCCAATTCACAAGTTTAACAGCACGTTCCGCAGCTACAACCTACCCCAGATTCTTCACGGAAAACTTTAAGAATATCAAGTAATTCTTCTGAGTTGAGCTGTAGCCATTCACCAATTTCCGCATTGTTTGGAAAAGTACCCATTCGTTTTACTTCGCCATTGATTAACGTTATTGGCAAAAGTCCTTCACCTTCCATTATGAGTGCTTGTCCGATAATTGGGTGATCTAAAAATTCCTCTTCATCGGTAGCAAAATTAAAAATTGAAATAGAATAATCTCTCTCGATTAAGGCATCTAACAATGGGGTGATCTTCCGCAATTGTTCTTTTTGCTCATTTGTCATACGAGCCGGTTCATAAATTTCAAATTTTGTTTCATCTTTCATTTTTTATTCCCTCACATGATTTTAAATTCATATGTGTTTATAATCATATAATATATCCGACTTCCCTTTTTGTCAATACAATGATTGACTTTTTC
>ERZ894183.162-NODE-162-length-61814-cov-13.614259_pt1 | contig 61814 bp, 51 predicted proteins | sample MGYA00380279_ERZ894183 | MGnify/ENA primary metagenome ERZ894183 (study PRJEB32331, sample SAMN06328422) | human gut metagenome | biome: human gut microbiome; feature: stool | host: Homo sapiens | collected 2013-06-26 ... | reverse complement strand
TTTCTTGGTCTTGCCATATAAATCACCGCCGTTTTCTTTTATTTTAACATGAAGCGGCTATAATAGCTATAAATATTTAGTTAAATATCAACAATACAGTACACTAGACCGCGGCGTACTTATATGCCAGAATTCAAACAGCAACTTGTTGATTTATATCGCAGTGGTAAACGTAAATGTGATATTGTCCGGGAATATGATATCGCAAAATCCCTTCTGGATAAGTGGATTGCTCAAGCAGATAATTCAGGTTCTTTCAAAGAAAAGGATAATAGAACCCCTGAACAGCAGGAACTCATTGAGCTACGTAAGCAAAACCAACAGCTTAAGATGGAGAACGATATTTTAAAACAAGCAGCGCTGATCTTAGGACGAAAGTAAATGTGATTAAAGCAAATGCTCACAAATACTCTGTATCAGCGATGTGCAAAGTCCTAAAACTCTCCAGAAGCACTTACTGTTATGAAGCAAAGCAAAAAGCGGATGAATCCCAATTAACTGCAGTCATAATTGGTATATTTAAAACCAGCCATAATAATTACGGAACCCGCAAAATCAAGCGGGAACTGGCAAAGCGAGATATGATTGTATCACGTCGTCGTATCGGTCGCTTATGAAGCAGGAGGGACTTGTATCAATATATACAACAGCTCAGTTCCATCCACAAAAGGATGCCTGTAATGAATCAAAAATCGCAAATGTTGTAAATCGAGAATTCGATGGACAACCATATAGGAACGTAGTAATAAGTGATTTGACATATGTCCGGGTTGGAATGAACTGGAACTACATATGCGTACTTGTGGACCTCTTTAATCGTGAAATCATCGGTTACAGTGCCGGACCCCATAAAACTGCAAAGCTTGTAAAGCAAGCATTTATGACTGTAAGCGGCAGTCTGGAAAAAATCAATATTTTTCACACAGACCGTGGCAACGAATTCAAGAATCAGCTAATAGAAGAGACGCTGGAAGCATTTGACATCACCAGATCTTTAAGCCATAAAGGATGCCCATATGACAATGCTGTAGCAGAAGCAACTTTTAAAATCATCAAGACAGAATTTGTAAAAAACCAAACATTTGCAAATCTGGATGCATTAAAACTGGGGCTTACTGATTATGTGAATTGGTTTAACAATCACAGACTTCATTCCTCGCTCGGTTACCTGACACCAGTTGAGTACCGGGAGAATAACCTTAAAAAAGTTGTTTAATTTACTGTTGGCAATCCAAATATAAACCACCCGCTATTGCGGGTGCGCGACGTTAGTTATACAAAAAATCACCTTTCCGTTATAATAGAGGTGTTCAGGCCACTATTAAAGAAAGGAAAGGTGATTTTATGGCAAAGCAAACGAATTCGCTCGCGCATACGAAGTGGATGTGTAAGTATCACATTGTCTTCACCCCCCAAGTATAGAAGAAAAATTGTTTATAATCAATATAAAAGTGATCTGCGTGATATATTGAAACAGTTGTGCAGTTACAAAGGAGTGGAGATATTGGAAAGACATCTAATGCCAGACCATGTGCATATGCTGGTAAGTATACCGCCGAAGATCAGTGTATCATCATTTATGGGATACTTGAAAGGAAAAAGTGCCCTGATGATGTTTGACAGGCACGCAAATTTAAAGTATAAGTTTGGAAACCGTCATTTTTGGTCAGAAGGATACTATGTGAGCACAGTCGGATTAAATGAAGCCACATTGCAAGTTACGGTAAAACGGGACAGCTGCTCCGCGTAAACGGTGCGGCCATTCCATTTCGAACGGTGCGGAGCATCGCTATGTTGGCGCGCAGTGCCACTGGTGAAGTTAATACAGTTATTTATCGGTATCCCGCATGCTGATTCCATTCATTTCCAAACGATAACAGTGCCGTTTGTCAGTGATCCGGGCAAGGCATGCATCTGCATAGGTATGTTCCTGAAAAAGGTCAAACCAGGATTTTACTGGAACTGAGAAACAATAATCGTTGATTTCCGTCCATCCCGACCATTGATAACTTCGAAAAGATCCCGGCATTTATCAAGGTCAAGTTCCATCAGACCGAAGTCATTGATCACAAGCAAATCCAGTTTACTTAAAGCAGATACATGCTCAAGATATGTTACAACTTTATTATAGCACTACATCCCCTAGACTCGGAAGACTGTGCTAATGTTCTTGTCATTGATGATTCCATGTTTGAACGTAACCGTTCCAAAAAGGTAGAACTTCTTGCAAAAGTCTATGACCACGCAAAACATAAGTATCGTTTTGGATTCCGAATGCTTACTCTTGGATGGTCAGATGGAAGTACATTTCTGCCGGTAAACAGCATTCTTCTTTCTACAGAAAACAAGAAAAATTGAATCAGTGAAGCTGTAAAAGTTGACAAACGAAGCATTGGTTACAAACGCAGAAAACTGTCCATGGAAAAAGGAACATCTGCCATGCTTGCGCTTTTGGAAGCTGCCCAAAAAGCAGCACTTCCTGCGAAATATGTTCTCTTTGACAGTTGGTTTTCATCTCCAAGTACGCTTCATGCCGTAAAAGAGCTTGGATATGATGTGATCGGCATGGTTAAGAAAACTCCAAAGATGTTCTTCCGTTACAATGGTGAAGATATGTCCCTGGTTTCCATCTACAACAGGAATAAAATGAGACGTGGAAAATCAAGATATCTGTTCTCTGTTATGGTCGATGTCGTAAAGGACGGTGAAATCATTCCTGCAAAGGTGGTTTATGTCCGCAATCGCAACAAACGCAAGGAGTACCTCTGTCTTATTTCCACAGCTATAAATCTGGATGAGAATGAAATCATTCGCATCTACGGAAAACGCTGGGATAGAGGTATTCTTCAAAGTATGCAAAAGTTATCTTAATCTGAGCAGAGAATGTAATTCTCTGTCCTATGATACAATGACAGCACATACCGCAGTTGTTTTTACCCGATATATGATGTTGTCACTGGAAAGCCGGGAATCTAACGATAACCGTTCCCTTAGCGAAATCTTTTTATACTTTTCTGATGAGATGTCTGATATTACTTGGATACAGGCATTTCAAATGTTGCTTCAAATGTTCAGGACAATGCTTACGGAAAATACCGAGTTGTCAGATGAGAAAATCAGCGAATTGGTGGATGCATTTATGAATACACTTCCCATGATATTGAAAACTCAGATGCAGGCGGCATAAAGCCGAACATTAACAATCGAATAAGTGCCAGGTATTGAATTTTCAAGGTGCATAGCTAAAATTTATGTGCGAAGTTTGAGTAAATGATTTTATTTATCCTTAGCCTAAATTATTAGCTTTGTTGATAGTAATTATGCCGATAAAGATGATCGTCTACCTGCTCCGCCAGGTAATTCATTTCTTTTTGTACATCAGCACCCATTGCGATATTATAAAAAGCGTATGAAAACTGCTTACTGAAGAAAGGATATGCGGGGGTCTGTGGTCTGGTAAAAGAGGTATTCCGTAATTGTGAAAATAAAATATTGCTGTTGCCGGAACCAGCCTGAAAGCTGTCCATTACGTCATAAATCTCTTTTAAAACGGGAATACCCGTTAACTGACTGATCTTTAACTGGTTCTGCAGACTGAAAACATAGCGGATGAATTCACAACATTCCCTGGGATATTGTGTCTGTTTGGACATGCATAATCCCCAGCTTCCATGGGGAGAAGCTGCTTTTATACCATGGGGAAGAGGGATTATGCCGATATTACTATTCCTTTTCTGTGATTGAAAATAAGCACTGGGCAGGGAAAGACTCATGGCAAAGTTTTCAGGAAAATCGACACTGAGATCCTCCACGTGGGTATAATGATATTTATGAAATAATTCGCCCAGCCAACTCATAGCAGCGACGGAAGCCGGAGAGTTAAGATATCCAGAGGTTGTCGTCAGCGTATCGTTAAAAAAGCTGCCATTGTTCTGCACGATAAATGGCAATCCAGCGTAGCTGTTCCATTCTCCGGATTTTGGAGAAAGACCGCGTCCGGAGTCCATAAGCAAAGGATAGGGAAAAGAAGTTTTGGTCTGTATTGTATGACAGACATTCAGAAACTCATCCCAACTCCAGGCATCTTCCGCAGAAGTCGGAATGCGGATACCAAGGGAATGGAACAACTCCTTGTTATACAGAATACATAAAGTGGATTCCGTATAGCCCAGATGATATAGTTTTCCCTGATAGGTCCCCTGTGTCAGAATGGGAGACAGAAAAGAGGATAGGAAAGACGAATCCATATATCCATCAAACGGCAACAGAGAATTCATATATGCCCAATAGGGGACATCAGGACCGTCCAGGGACAGAATATCCGGTGCATTTCCACTGGTAAAGCTTTGCAACAGCGAGTCACGCAGAGGGGCCTTATCGTTGGTGAGAAAAGTCGGTGTTACGAAAAAACCGGAAGATGTCCGATTAAATTGTTCGATCAGAGAGATCCAAAAATGTTTCTCATTATCTTCCATAGGACATAAATAAATAGAAAGATTTATTTTATCTTTGGAGCGGTCAGCTACAAAAGTACCCTTTCCTTGCTGCCGTATAATATATCCTTCAGCTTCCAGACATTTCAAGGCTTGTGTAATAGTGCTTTTACTTACATTTAAAGTACGCATTAATTCATTGTCGGAAGGGATGAGATCGCCGGGACGATAATATCCGCTTTCGATTTTCAGGACGAATTCATTTTTTATAAGCATGTATTTTGGTGTTCTGGTATTCATAAAATCCTCCATATTTTGAAAAGTGATTGACAATATATTTTTGTTATGCTAATATCATAGCATAAGTTATTCGAACAAACAAGATTAAATAAAAAACTCTCTGTAAAACGCAGAGAGTTAAAAAATAAAACAAGTTATTCGAACAACCGAATAACCAAAAAGGAGGAGAAGATGAAAAAGACATTTTCAAAAGAAAAATTATTTGACAGAACACCGAGGGTCTTTAAGCGGGATGCAACGGAAGTCCGTTTTCTACTGGGCGGAATCGGAACAGGTAATTTCTCTGTAAATTCAAGAGGAAAGTTCCTCGACTGGGAAATTTTTAACTGGCCTTCAAAGAATACGAAATTTCCCCTTTCCTTTTTTGCAATTCGTACGGAAAACCAAGAACTGGAAAAACCTATATCGAAAATTCTGGAATCGAGAATGGTTCCGCCATATACCAGCTCGCACGGATATCTTCAGGCTGAATTAGTAAACCTGCCAAGAATGGAAGATTCCGAACTGATTTGTGAATATCCTTTTGCAAAGGTGAATTTCAAAGATTCCGAATTACCCGTAAAAGTGTCAATGGAAGCATATACACCGTTTATTCCGTTAAATACGGACGATTCCAGTATTCCCTGTGCAATTATTCGATACACGGTGAAAAATATTGCAGACTGTCCGACCAAAGTAAGCCTGGTAGGCACGCTTCCCAACGCATCCGGGTTTGAAGGATATGATGTTATTGAGAACCTGAAGCTGGCCGACAGCGTAAAAAATGAATATCGTGAATTTGATGATGTGAAGGGCTTGTATTATTCCCCCGAACATTTGAAAGAGGATCATTTACGGTATGGAAATATGGCGATTCTGACCAGTGGATCCAATGTAACCTATAAAACACAGTGGTTTGACGGCGAATGGGTAGATGGAATACAGGATTTCTGGGATGACTTTACCAGTGATGGACTTTTGGAAAAAGAGACCGTATCTGACAGTGTGGGATGTGAATTTGCCCAGTTTCATAATTTCAGTTTCCTGAAAAGAAGAGAAAAGATCGGATCCATCGGAGCCTGGGAAGAACTTCAGCCGGGAGAAGAAAGAACCTTCGAATTTGTCATCACATGGTATTTCCCTAACAGAGTAAAGGCATGGATCGAGTTTGATGAGGACTACGAGAAATTCCAGCGCGGTGAATACGGAACAGTAAGAAATTACTATGCAACAAAATTCACAGATGCATGGGATGTAGCAAAATATGTATACCATAATAAGGAACGACTGGAATCCGACAGCAGAAAATTTGCCGATGCTATGTTCCATAAGACTACATTACCTTATTATGTGATTGATGCTCTGACTGCAAACATTACGAATCTACGAAGTAATTTATGTTTTCGGCTGGAAGACGGAACATTTGCCGGATTTGAAGGAATACGGGACTACATAGGCTGCGGTTACGGTAGTGTGCCTCATGTATGGAATTATGCACAGACGGTTGCTTTTCTGTTCCCGGATCTTGAAAAAACCATGCGTAATGTAGAGTTTTTGAGAGAAACAGATGAGGCAGGATGCATGTCTACACGAATGTTTTCCGTATTTGATCAGGAACGGTATGCAATGGTTCCGGCCTGTGATGGAGAACTTGGAAGTGTTGTTCGTGTCTATCGGGATTTCAAGAATCTCGGGGATGTGGAATTTTTGAAGACCATTTGGCCAAAAGTAGTGCTGGCAATGGAATATGCTCTGAAACAATGGGATCTGGATGGAGATGATGTACTGGACGGTCAGCAGAATACGACTTATGATATTGAATTCTACGGACCGAATCCCATGACGGACAGTATCTTCTTGGCAGCACTGAAATGCTGTGAAGAGATGGCAGAGATCGTAGGGGATGAAGAACGTCACCAGCTATACGCAGATGCTTACGAAAAAGGAGCTGCAAGAGCCGATCAACTGATGTTTGACGGAGAATATTATATTCAGGTACAGAAGGAGATTGATAAATATAAATATCAATTCGGAAAAGGCTGCCTGTCAGATCAGCTTCTCGGACAGTTCCTGGCATATATGGCCGGAATCGGGGAGATTTTACCGAAAGAGCATGTAAAATCTGCAATGGAATCCGTATTCAAGTATAATTACAAAACGGATTTTTATCATACGGACAGTGTACACAGAGCATATGCGATCAATGAAGAGCATGGAATGGTAGTAGCTACCTGGCCGAAAGGCGGCAGACCTAAATTCCCGTTATCCTATGCCGGAGAGGTGTGGACAGGAGTAGAGTATGAAGTAGCCGTTAATCTGATTTATTCAGGTTGTGTAGAGGAAGGCCTGACGGTAGTAAAGTCAATTCGGGATCGTTATGACGGATATAAGAGGAATCCGTTCAGCGAGATCGAATCCGGTCATCATTATTGTAGAGCAATGGCAAGCTGGGGAGTGCTGAATGCATTATTGGGACTGCAAAGTGATATGTATCGCGGAACATTGTCATTCCATCCTGCAATAGAAGGTGAAATGTCCAGTTTCTTCATCTGTGGAAAAGCATGGGGCATCTACAGTCAGAAGGAAGAGAATGGGAAAATGTGCAAACATATTGACATCCTGTATGGGACGTTAGATGATATTCATGTACAAGAATAAGGAGGGTACAATTATGATGAAAAAGTGTTGGAGAAAAATGATGGCACTGACATGTGCGGCCGCTATGCTGTTTACAATGGCAGGATGTGGCAATGCAGAAGGAACTACAGACGGTGCAGAGACTTCGCAGAGCTCTACGACTGCAGATGGGGCCGGAGAGATCACGATCCAGTTTGCAGAGCATGTTGCTGATATTCAGGCACAGGAGCCGCATCTGCAGAAGATTATTACTGCTTTTGAAGAAAGCCATCCGGGGATTAAAATTGATATTACGGGTAAAGAAGTGTCCGAGCATAATACACAGATGACTTTACTGGCAGGAGAAAATAAGCTTCCGGATGTTTTCTGGCTGGAGCAGGCAACCGCAAGGGAATTTGCACAGAATGGGTATTTATATGATCTGACGGATGCGTTGGATCAGTATGGTATCAATGACAGCCTTCTTCCCGGACTGGTACATTCGTGTACCGTTGACGGTAAAGATGTGGGAATGCCCAGTGAAGTTATGATGGTAGGATTTTATTATAACAAAGATCTCTTCCAACAGGCGGGAGTCGAAAAAGAGCCTGTTACCTATGAAGAGTTCCTGGATGTGGTAGATAAGCTGAATGCCGCCGGAATCACACCGCTGACTGTGGGGGCACAGGATAATTACAGTATCTGGGCATTTGAGACCATGCTGGCAAGATATGGATTCTTTGAAAAGCTTGACGGTCTGAAGGATGGTAACATTTCCTGGAATAACGAAGACTTTATTCACTATTTTGAAAAAGTACAAGAAATGCGAGAAAAAGGAACTTTCACAAAGGACATTTCCAATATTGGATATTTTGAAGCAAAAGAGCAGTTCCTGGGTGGAAATGCAGCAATGTTTAATTCTGGAGCATGGGATATCGGTGATTTTGAGGGAAGTGATATTGCTTCTAAAATTGGATTTTTCTGGGGACCTACATTCTCTGACAGCCAGTATGAGCAGCAGATCGGAATCAAGGCATGCGGCGGTGTTTATGTAGTGTCTTCAAAGGCAGCAGAAGATCCTGCGTTGTTAGATGCAATTATGCAGTTCTGGCAGTTCTATTACGGCGAAGAGGGAACCAGGATCATTGCCGAGGATACCGCAGCATTACCGTGCTCTACATATAATGGACAGATTGATGAGAGCCAACATCCTGTACTTTCCACGATGCTCACTGCGTTAAATGATGATTGGAAAGCAGTAACTGAGCCCTTTAATTCACTGTCGTCCAATGTGGCATATGGATATTTTGATGCTACCTTCGGTGTTATGACCGGCGTTTACACACCGGAACAAGCAGCTGATTATGTAGAAAATTTACAAAGTGCCGAAAGATAAAACCATAAGAGCGGTATGAAATTAAGTAATACCGCTCTTTTCTATAAAAATGGAAAGGGAGAAAGCTATGTATTGGTTGAGTACAAAGAAAGCAAAAATCATTATGCTGCTTCCGACTCTTATGATTTATGCAGTATTTATTATTATTCCTGTGTTTATCGCATTTTATTATAGCTTTACGGACTACAGTGGTCTTGGAAAAGCATCCTTTGTGGGAATAAAAAACTATGTTGCTATGTTCCATGATAAGCTATTTCTGATTGCATTGAAAAATACATTTTTAGTATTGTTATTCAGTGTGATATTCCTGATCGTTGGATCTTTTATGGCAGCATTATTGATGAACAAGAATTTTCATGGAAACGCATTTTTTAAAATGGTGATTTTTGCCCCCTATGTAATAGCACCTATTATCATAGGAATTATCTGGGGATATATCCTGAATCCTAATTATGGGCTGGTAAATAGTGTATTGCGTAAAATAGGACTGGATATGCTTGCTATTGAATGGATCGGTGGAACGAAATGGTCTCCATTGTCATTGGCAATCGTATTCACATGGCAGGTACTGGGTTTCCATGGAACTATCTTTTTATCCGGAATCAAAGCAATACCGGGGGATATTTACGAAGCTTGTGATATTGATGGAGCCAATTGGTTACAACGCTTGTTTTATGTGACAATTCCTATGCTGAAAGAGACCTTTATTATTAATATTGTTCTGGTGGTAACAGGCGTATTTAAAATATATGAACTGGTATATCAGATGACAGGCGGAGGACCTACTCATCAGTCGGAACTGCTTACTTCATATATGTATTTTACAGTATTTACATCCAGAAGGTATGGATATGGAATGGCAATTGCGATTGCAATTCTGTTGCTTTCAATTCTGGGCTCGTTTTCCTATATTAAGATCACAACGAGGAAGCAAAGGAGTTAAATATGAGAAACAAGAGAATATCGATAAAAAAAGTCATTTTTTACATATGTCTGCTGGGATTGATTATTCTTTTGGTCATGCCCATACTGTGGGCTATGTTGCTTTCGTTAAAGACAAATAATGAGATTGTCAACAGTCCGCTTTCTTTGCCGCAAACAATAAGCTTTGAGAATTATCAGCGTGCGATTGATACTATTGATTTTGCCAGAATGTACTTTAACACGATTTTACTGGTAGTAGTATCTACTTTTTTCAGTATTTTATTTACTTTTATGAGTTCGTTCGCAATTGCCAGAATGGTTTTCAGAAACCATAAGGCATCGGAAACGTTGTATCTTTTCCTACTGATCGGGATTGGTATCCCTATTTATGTACTACTGTTTCCAGTATACAGGATTGATTCACTAATGGGAATCCTTGGAACTCGTTTGGGATTGATTCTGCCGTATGTTGCAGTGAATATATCGTTTAACACATTACTGTTTACCGGATTTTTGAGAGATATCCCAGGAGAATTGGAAGAAGCAGCAGTTATCGACGGCTGCAATCTATTTAAGCTATGTACCAAAGTTGTGATTCCGGTCATGAAACCGACGTTCGTGACGATCATTATTTTTAATGCAGTTTATATTTACAATGAGTTCCCGTTTGCCTCAACCTTTATTCAGAATAATGCATTAAATACAGTGTCGTTAATGACATCTATGTTTAAAGGACAATATACCATGGATTATAGTGGAATCATTGCAGCGAGTCTGATGATCATGCTTCCTGAATTAGTATTTTATGTCATTTTGCAGAAGTATATTATAAGTGGTATGACTGCCGGAGCAGTGAAAGGATAAGAAAATGAGAGAAATCGTAAGACCATCCCTACATTTTACACCCCAGGAAGGAAACATGTGATAATTAACTTCCTAATTATCATACAAGGAGAGAAAAGGAAGATTATAAAAAAAGAACCAAAGAGCTGCTGGAGGCAGACAGGCTGAGGATGTTGTATGCGAACACCTTTTATTCCCTGGTGGACAGGCTCGATGAAACTGGCTATCTGGAAGAGTCATTTGTGCCGGGACGGTATCCGGGCTGTTTTGCGCGGTCTGTCGGGGCTTATGTGTTTTTGATGACACAGGCGGGAGAGGTGGAGCTGGCGGTGCGCGCGCTGCGTTTTGTGCTGGACAGCATGCGGCGCGCGGATCTGCCGAGACCTCCGCATGTGCTTGGGAAGCCTTACTATGGGAAGGACGGAAAGCTTTTGCAGGAGCTGGACATGGTGTGCCAGATTGATGGGACTGCCCATATTTTGTCTGCGTATGCGGAGCTGGTGCTTGTATATAAAAGAGAGGAGCTGTTTGAGGAATACTGGGGGATGATGGCAAAAATCATGGATGCCCATGCGGACCAGCCCTACTTTTTTGCAAATGAGATTTGCAACTTCCCGGTTGCGAATGTGAAACTTTTTTGGAATACTTCTTTTGAGCATTCCAGAGAAGAGAGGTACTGGTGTTGTTTCGATCTGCTGACGCAGAGCTTTTTTGGTGCGGTTCTGGAAAAGATGGCGGCTGTGGCCAGGCAGCATCGTCAGGAATGGTATGGAGAGCGATGGAGCAGGAAGCTGGAGCTTTTGCGGGAAGGGATTCGGGAGCACCTTACCCAGGAGGATGCCGGAAAAACCGTCTATATGGAAATGCGGCTTCCGGATGAAAATGCCGGAAAGGCCTATGAAGGAATGGGCTGGGTAAATTACGGACCGATAGCGGCAGACTGGGAAGCACTGCCGCATGAGATTATGCGGAATACCGTGGAAAGCCTGCGCAGAAGGCTGTGGAAGGAAGATCCGGACGCGGACGGATTATATTTTTATCCAAAGACGCAGAGCCGGACGGCAGCTTTTGTCTGGAAACAATCGGAAAGGGAATCGGCTGGGATATTGAAGCAGCGCTTTCGGAAGGGGATTACCGGCATATCTGTGAACAGCTTTCTTTTCTGGAAAAAAGCACAGAGAAGAGCTGTACGGGGAATGTATGTTTTATAAGAACGGTCAATGGAAAACAAGAGACTGCGGAAATGCAGAGCAATGTATCTGGTGGTGCCGCGCAATCTGTAGACTTCGTAAGACACTGGGAATGCCGGGGGTGCCTGACCGGAGGGATATTACCATACATTATTCAGCAGATTTAGCATATCCGGAATAAAAGTATACGAAAAATCAGATGGAGAGGAAACCGCAAAAGCGTTCCTCTCCGTTTTTTGTGAGTTTTCCCTCGTTGACTTTCCCCATTTTCGATAATATAATTGTACTATCCGATTTTGTACAAAAATCTGTAATGAATAGAAAACGAGGCATAAGCAAATGAAAAAACTGGAAGAATATGTAAGAAGCATCCCGGATTTTCCACAGGAGGGCATTATTTTCAGGGACGTGACGAGCGTGCTGGAGGATGCGGACGGAATGCGTCTGGCTGTCGATACGATGCAGGAGATGGTAAAGGATCTGGATTTTGACGTGATCGTGGGCGCGGAATCGAGAGGGTTTATTTTCGGGGCGCCGATCGCCTATAACGCGCATAAGCCGTTTGCGCTCATCCGTAAGAAGGGCAAGCTGCCCTGCGAGACGGTTTCGGAAGCATACGAGCTGGAATACGGCACGGCGGAAATCGAGATCCACAAAAGCTCCATTCAACCCGGTCAGAAGGTGCTGATCGTGGACGACCTGATCGCGACCGGCGGCACGACAAAGGCGATGATCCGTCTTGTGGAGCGTCTGGGCGGAGAGGTGGCAGGCATTCTGGTGCTGATCGAGCTGGCAGGCTTAAAGGGCAGAGAGGCAGTAAAAGGGTATCGTCTGGATGCAGCGATTACTTATCCGGGCAAATAATGAGTGTGTGATGTGGTAAAGGTGTGCGCATATGGGAATGACGGAAGAAAAAGAGAAACAATCGAATAAGACAGAGCTTGTGCTGGATGACGGGCGTATCGAGAGTATCAAAGAATTTATGAGTCCGGAACAGCTTTATCAGGATCTGATCGAGCGGGTGCGCAAATATCATCCTTCCGATGATATTTCGATGATCGAAAAAGCGTATGGGATCGCCAGAAGCGCCCATGAAGGGCAGGTGCGCAAATCGGGCGAGCCATACATCATCCATCCGCTCTGCGTGGCAATCATCCTTGCGGATCTGGAGCTGGATAAGGAAACGATCGTGGCGGGACTTTTGCATGACGTTGTGGAAGATACCGTGATGACGACAGATGAAATCAGCAGTCAGTTCGGTCCGGATGTGGCTCTTTTAGTAGATGGGGTGACAAAGCTGCAGCATCTTCATCTGGCAGATAATTCCGGCAACAAGACGGAAGCCCAGCTGGAGATGCAGGCGGAGAATCTGCGCAAAATGTTCATGGCGATGGCAAAGGACATCCGCGTTATCATGATCAAGCTGGCGGACCGTCTCCACAACATGCGCACCCTAAAGCACATGCCCCATGAAAAGCAGATCCGCATCGCGCGGGAGACGATGGATATTTACGCGCCCATCGCGCAGCGTCTCGGTATTTCCAAGATCAAGGTCGAGTTGGATGACCTTTCGTTAAAATATCTGGAACCGGACGTTTATTATGATCTGGTCGATAAGATCGCCATGCGCAAAAGCGAGCGGGAAAAATATATCGCGAACATCGTGCAGGAGGTTTCCGACCATATCGGCAAGGCGGGGATTACGGCAAAGATCGACGGGCGCGTGAAGCATTTTTTCAGCATTTATAAGAAGATGAAAAATCAGAACAAGTCCATCGACCAGATTTACGATCTGTTTGCGGTGCGCATCATCGTGGATACCGTAAAGGACTGCTACGCGGCGCTGGGTGTGATCCATGAGATGTACAAACCGATCCCGGGACGGTTTAAGGATTATATCGCGATGCCCAAGGCAAATATGTATCAGTCGCTGCACACCACGCTGATCGGAAGCTCGGGGCAGCCCTTTGAGATCCAGATCCGGACCTTTGAGATGCACCGGGTAGCGGAATACGGTATCGCGGCGCACTGGAAATATAAAGAAGCCTCCGACGGCAAAAAGGTGGAAGCGCAGGAGGAGGAAAAGCTTGCGTGGCTGCGCCAGATCCTCGAATGGCAGCGGGAGATGTCCGACAACAAGGAATTCATGAGTATGCTGAAAAGCGATCTGGACCTGTTTTCGGACAGCGTGTACTGCTTTACCCCGACCGGGGACGTAAAGACGCTCCCGGCAGGCTCTACGCCGATCGATTTTGCCTACAGCATCCACACGGCGGTCGGGAACAAGATGATCGGCGCGCGGGTAAACGGCAAGCTTGTAACGATCGATTATGAGATCCAGAACGGCGACCGGGTGGAGGTTTTAACGTCCCAGAATTCCAAAGGCCCCAGCCGGGACTGGCTGAACGTGGTCAAGAGCACGCAGGCAAAAAATAAGATCAACCAGTGGTTTAAGCACGAGGTCAAGGAAGAGAACATCCTGAAAGGGAAGGATCTTTTCAACGCCTACTGCAAAGCGCGGGCGATCAATCTGGGCGAGATCATGAAGCCGGACTACCAGAACGCGGTCATGAAAAAATATGGCTTTATGGACTGGGACAGCGTCCTTGCGGCGATCGGGCACGGCGCGTTAAAGGAAGGCCAGATCGCGAACCGGATGCAGGAGCTTTATGAAAAGGATCATCCGAAGGTGATCTCCAACGAGGAAGTGCTGGCTGCCATTGCGGAAAACAGCGCGAAGCAGACGGCGCAGATGAAGCCCCGCAGCAAAAACGGCATCGTGGTCAAGGGGATCCATGACGTGGCGGTGCGTTTTTCCAAGTGCTGCTCCCCCGTTCCGGGAGACGAGATCGTGGGCTTTGTCACAAGGGGCAGGGGCATTTCCATCCACCGGACGGACTGCATCAACGTGCTCAATCTGCCGGAGATCGAGCGGGCGCGGCTGATCGAGGCGGAATGGGAGCAGCCGGATCAGGGCGCGCACGGCGAAAAATATGTGGCGGAGATCAATATTTTTGCCCATAACAGAAGCGGTCTTTTGGCGGACATCAGCAAAACCCTGACGGAGCGCAACATCGACATCCAGATGATGAACACGCGCACGAACAAGCAGGGCATCGCGACGCTGTCTACCGCCTTTGAGATCAGCAGCAGGGAAGAATTGAATCAGATCGTGGCGAAGCTGCGCAATATCGAAAGCGTGATCGACATCGAGCGCACGACGGGTTAAAAACCGTCCGCAGGAAACAGAGCCGGTCTGCATCGCATAAAAATCATCCGCAGGAAACAGATCTGGTCTGTATCGCATAAAAACCGTCCGCAGGACAGGGAAAGGAAATCAGAATTTTAGTGGGAACAATCAAGATCGGACGCATGACCATCGGCGTATGCGCTACAAACACTTATTTTTTATATCGGGAACAGGAAAAAGAGGCGGTCGTTTTCGACCCGGCGGACCGGGGAGGCGATATTTTTAAGGCGCTTTCCGAACAGGGGTTCCGGATCGCAGCGATCTGCCTGACGCACGGGCATTTCGACCATATCTGGGGCGCGGAAGAGCTGCGGACGCTTTCCGGCGCGAAGATTTATGCGCTGGACGCAGAAAAAACGGTGTGCCAGGATGCGTATGTGAATATTTCCGCGCAGATGAAAAGGAAATGCACGATCGAGCCGGACGAGTGGCTGACAGACGGGCAGGAGATCACGTTTGCAGGAATCTGCTTAAAGGTGATCGCGACGCCGGGGCATACGATGGGAAGCTGCTGCTTTTACTGCAAGGAAGCGGGGCTTTTGATTTCCGGCGACACGCTGTTTGAGGAATCCGTGGGGCGGACAGATTTCCCGACCGGAAGCATGGGCAAGCTTGTGCGTTCCGTCAAAGAAAAGCTTTTTGTGCTGCCGGAGGAGACGAAGGTGTATCCGGGGCACGGGGATATGACTACGATTGGAAGGGAGAAGCAGTACAATCCCTACTGCCAGTAAACTATGATCATTGTAACGTTAAATGAAGACCGTTATGCATATGACATCCATTCCCTCGTAAAGGCCTTCTATCCGGAACAGGATGTGAAGGTTTTTGCAGAGGGGACAAAGGAAGAACAAAGCGACGCCGGGATGCCGGCGTTTTTCGTGATTTTTAAAGAAGAAGAAATCTGCGCCGGAATCACAGGAAAGACACAAAAAACGATCCGTCTGGGCGCGCCGCAGGACAAGGGTGCGGTAAAAAATGACCTAAAGCAGCTTTTATACGGGATCCTTTCCGAAGAAACGGGGAAAACGCTGCCCTGGGGGACGCTGACGGGCATCCGCCCGACGCGGCTTGCAATGCAGCTGCTGGAGCAGGGAAAAACGGCGGAAGAAGCGGACGCATATATGCGCAGCACCTATCTTTGCTCAAAAGAAAAGACGGAGCTGGCGATCGACATCGCAAAGCGCGAGCAGAAAATCCTTGCAGACATCCATTATGAGGAGGGCTACAGCCTTTATGTGGGGATCCCGTTCTGCCCCACAACCTGTCTGTACTGCTCCTTTACCTCGTTTCCGATCCGTGCGTGGAAGGACAAGGTAGACGCCTATCTTTCCGCGGTGGAAAAGGAAATTGATTTTGTAAAGGAAGCCTGCGCCGATAAGGTGCTGGACAGCGTTTACATCGGCGGGGGCACGCCGACAACGCTGGAGCCGGACGAGCTGGACCGCCTTTTTGCGAAGCTGAAGGGCACGCTGGACTGGTCGCAGGTAAAGGAGTTTACGGTAGAGGCGGGGCGCGCGGACAGCATTACGGCGGAAAAGCTGCGCGTCATGAAAAAATGGGGCGTGACGCGTATTTCCGTCAATCCCCAGACGATGAAGCAGGAAACGCTGGACGTGATCGGCAGAAGGCATACGGTAGAGCAGACGGTGGAGGCATTTTGGACGGCGCGCAGGGAAGGCTTTGACAACATCAACATGGATCTGATCCTGGGGCTTCCCGGAGAGACAAAAAACGATGTGGCAGAAACGATGCGCCGGGTAAAGGAGCTTGCGCCGGACAGCCTGACCGTCCATTCGCTGGCGATCAAGCGGGCGTCCCGGTTAAGCCAGTGGATCCTCGAAAACGGCATGGATACGCTGCACAACACGGACGAGACGATGCAGATCGCCGCCCTTGGTGCGCGGGAGCTGGGGATGGAGCCGTATTATTTGTACCGCCAGAAAAACATGTCCGGCAATTTTGAAAACGTGGGCTATGCAAAGCCCGGCAAGGCGGGCATTTACAACATCCTCATTATGGAGGAAAAGCAGTCGATCCTTGCGCTGGGCGCGGGGACGATCTCCAAGGCGGTCTATCCGGACGGGCGCATCGAGCGCTGCGACAATGTAAAGGACGTGGATCTTTATATCGAAAAGATCGACGAGATGATCGAGCGCAAGCGGAAGCTTCTGGGACTGGCGTGATAAGGGCGCAGCGGCGTCCGGCCGCAAAATCGCATTTTGTCTTGTAAAATCAAAAAAAATAGTTTAGAATCGGAAAAAGATAGAACATGAGAAAAGGAGACTGGTGAGGATGGCATTGAATAAGAAGCCTGTTACGGGGATGAAGGATATTCTGCCTGCGGAAATGCAGCTTCGGGATTACTGCATCAGCGTGATCAAGGAAACCTACGGCAAGTTCGGCTTTACGTCCATCGAAACCCCCTGCGTGGAAACGATCGGGAACTTAAGCAGCAAGCAGGGCGGCGAGAACGAGAAGCTGATTTTCAAAATTTTAAAAAGAGGCGAGAAGCTGAATCTGGAGGAAGCGAAGGAGGAGGCAGATCTGGTGGACGGCGGCCTGCGCTACGACCTGACCGTGCCGCTCGTGCGTTTTTATTCCAACCATGCAAACGAACTGCCGTCTCCTTTTAAAGCGCTGCAGATCGGCAACGTGTGGAGGGCGGACAGACCCCAGAGAGGCCGTTACCGCCAGTTCATGCAGTGCGACATCGACATTCTGGGCGAGCCGTCCAACTTAGCCGAGATCGAGCTGATTTTGGCGACGACGACGACCCTTGGAAGGCTGGGCTTTCGGGATTTTGTGATCCGGATCAACGAACGCCGCATTTTAAAGGCAATGGCTGCCTACAGCGGCTTTGCGGAAGCGGATTTTGATACGGTGTTCATTATTCTGGACAAAATGGACAAGATCGGTGAGGACGGCGTTGTAGGCGAGCTTGTAAAGAGCGGTTTTGCAGAGGAATCCGCTTTGAAATATATGGCGCTTTTTAAAGAGCTGGAAGAAAACGGCGGCAGCGTGGAATGGTTGGCAGATACGCTTAAAGATCATCTGGAGCCCGACGTGGCAAAGAGCCTGTCGGAGATCATCGAAAGCGTGCGCGCAACAAAATCCTCCGATTTTGAGATCGTATTCGATCCGACGCTGGTGCGCGGCATGTCCTATTATACGGGGACGATCTTTGAAATTTCCATTCCGCAGTTTGGCGGAAGCTGCGGAGGCGGAGGCCGCTACGATAAGATGGTGGGACGCTTTACCGGCAAGGATGTGCCCGCCTGCGGCTTTTCCATCGGTTTTGAGCGGATCATCCTTCTGATGATGGAAAACGGCTTCCAGATCCCGGATCAGCCCAAAAAGACCGCATACTTAATTGAAAAAGGCGTATCCGGCGACCGTCTCTGCGAGGTGATCGCGCAGGCGCAGGAGGCGAGAAAAGACGGCTCCCAGGTGCTGGTTGCCCGGATGAATAAAAACAAAAAGTTCCAGAAGGAACAGCTGACACAGGAAGGCTATACGGATTTTGTGGAGTTTTACAAAAATCCGATAGAAAGATAAAAGGAGAAGTGACATGGCAGAGACAATGAAAGGCTTAAAAAGAACCTGCCGCTGCGGTGAGCTGTCCGGCGCAAATGTCGGGCAGACCGTGACCGTGATGGGCTGGGTTGCAAAGCAGAGAAATAAAGGCGGCATTATTTTCGTGGATCTGCGCGACCGTTCCGGGCTGCTTCAGATCATTTTTGAAGAGTCGGACTGCGGCGCAGAAAATTTTGCAAAGGCGGAAAAGCTGCGCAGCGAGTTTGTTGTGGCGGTTGTAGGCCGCGTGGAGAAGCGTTCCGGCGCGGTCAATGAAAACCTTGCGACGGGCGACATCGAGATCCGCGCAGAGCAGGTGCGCATCCTGTCTGAAGCGCAGACCCCTCCGTTCCCGATCGAGGCAAACTCCAAGACAAAAGAGGACATCCGCTTAAAATACCGCTATCTGGATTTAAGACGGCCCGACTTACAGGAGAAGATCATTTTAAGAAGCAAAATCTGCGCGGCGTTCCGCCGGTTTTTGACGGAAGAGGGCTTTTTGGAGATCGAAACCCCGATCCTGTGCAAGTCCACGCCGGAGGGCGCAAGGGACTATCTGGTTCCCAGCCGCGTGCATCCGGGCAATTTTTATGCGCTGCCCCAGTCCCCGCAGCTGTTTAAGCAGCTTCTGATGTGCTCCGGTTACGACCGCTATTTCCAGATCGCAAAGTGCTTCCGCGACGAGGATCTGCGCGCAGACCGTCAGCCGGAATTTACGCAGGTGGACATGGAGCTTTCCTTTGTGGATATGGACGATGTGATGGACGTCAACGAAAGACTGATCTCTTATGTGTGCAAAGAGGCGATCGGTCTGGACATCCCGCTGCCGCTTCCCAGAATGAAATGGATCGACGCGATGAACCGCTACGGCTCCGACAAGCCGGACACCCGTTTTGGCATGGAGCTGGTTGACGTTTCCGAAACCGTTGCAGGCTGCGGCTTTGGCGTATTTACCTCCGCGCTGGAAAACGGCGGCTCCGTCCGCGGCCTGAACGTAAAGGGACAGGCGGCGATGCCCAGAAAGAAGATCGACGCCCTTGTGGATTTTGCAAAGGGCTACGGCGCAAAGGGGCTTGCTTATCTGTGCGTACAGGAGGACGGCTCCTACAAATCCTCTTTCGCCAAATTCATGACAGAAGAGCAGCTTGCCGCCCTCGTAGAAAAGATGGACGGACAGCCCGGCGACCTGCTGTTGTTTGCGGCGGATAAAAACAATATCGTATGGAGCGTTCTGGGCGCGCTGCGTATCGAGCTGGGCGAGCAGATGGGTCTGATCGACCACAGCAAATTCAATTTCCTCTGGGTCGTTGAATTCCCGCAGTTTGAGTACAGCGAGGAAGAGGACCGTTATGTTGCCATGCACCATCCGTTCACGATGCCGATGGAGGAGGATCTTCCCCTTCTTGAGACAGACCCGGGCAAGGTGCGCGCAAAGGCTTACGACATCGTATTAAACGGCGTTGAGTTAGGCGGCGGCAGCGTCCGTATTTTTCAGGATGACGTTCAGGAGCGCATGTTTGCGGCGCTGGGCTTTACAAAGGAGCGCGCGCAGGAGCAGTTCGGCTTCCTTCTGGATGCGTTCAAATACGGCGTTCCCCCGCACGCGGGACTGGCGTACGGTCTCGACCGTCTGTGCATGCTTTTGACCGGCGCAGACAGCATCCGCGAGGTGATCGCGTTCCCGAAGGTAAAGGACGCGTCCTGCCTGATGACGCAGGCTCCCAACGTGGTGGACGAAAAGCAGCTGGAGGAGCTTGGAATCGAGATTTCCGAAACAAACGAGCAGGAATAAACCGCGCTTTGCCAAAAAGATTTAATAAAAATTAAGATTTTCATTAAAAAAGAAATCGTTTCCGATGTTATGCTGATCGTAAGAGCAAAATGACGGGAGCGATTTTTTTTATGAGGCGGGAACAACCAAAGAGGATACAGGAAAACGAACTGGACATATTGTGGACGGAAAAGAAGCCAGACCCTCAAAGAAACCGGGCGCGGGCGGCAGCGCGCCGCCGGAAACGGCGCAGGCAGCGGCGCATCCGCCTTGCAGTGTGCGCGTTTCTGGCAGTCCTGTGCGCAGCCGGGCTTACAGCAGGCGTCTGGAAGCTGACAGGGCTGATATGGGGACGGGCAGGAGGAGAAACGGCGGCGATGCGGCAGGAGGAGAGGCTGATCCGGCACAATGACTCGGAAAAGCCCGAGATCGTGCAGGATTTTCTGACACCGAATGAATTTTCAAGGCCGCAGGAGGTGCTTCCCGAGGTGACGGAGCTGTTTGTCCACTATACGGCAAATCCCGGCACGAGCGCGCAGCAGAACAGAAGCTATTTTGAAAATCTGGGAATCACCGGGGAAACGTCCGCGTCGGCGCATTTTGTGATCGGCTATGACGGGACGATCATCCAGTGCCTGCCGCTGACGGAGATCGGCTATGCGGTAAAGGAGCACAACTACAATTCCATTTCCATCGAATGCTGTTATCTGGATGAGGACGGGAAATTTACCGACGAGACCTACGACGCGCTCATCTCCCTGCTGGGGTGGCTGATGCGGGAATACGATCTGGGCATATCGGACGTAAAGCGCCATTATGACGCGGGCGGCAAGCCCTGCCCGCTGTATTATACGGAGCACCCGGAGGAGTGGGAGCGGCTGAAGGAGGATCTGGAAGCGTATATTATGAAATAAAAATTCCAATAACGGGTTTCGCAGAAAAAAAGTTTGTGCTAAAATAAGACCGCGCAAAGCAGGGGGCTTTCGGAGAGCTTTTCCTGCGGTGCAGTCTGATAAAAATGCCGCTGTGCGGCGGAAAGAGGTTAAAAATGAGCATCAGAATCGGAATTTTAGGATATGGGAACCTTGGCAGAGGCGTGGAGAGCGCCATCGCGCATAACGCAGATATGGAGCTTGTGGCGGTATTTACGAGACGCAGCCCGGAGAGCCTTACGATCCGCACAAAAGGGGCAAGGGTGCTGGCGGCGGACGCATTAAAAGAAATGCAGGATGAGATCGACGTGCTGGTTCTGTGCGGCGGCAGCGCTACGGATCTGCCGGTCCAGACACCGGAATACGCTTCCCTGTACAATGTGGTGGACAGCTTTGACACGCATGCAAGGATCCCGGAGCATTTTGCAAATGTGGACGCAGCAGCGAAGGCTGCCGGGAAAGTGGCGGTGATCTCCTGCGGCTGGGATCCGGGCATGTTTTCCTTAAACCGCCTGTACGCAAACTGCGTGCTGCCGGACGGCGCTGATTATACCTTCTGGGGCAAGGGCGTAAGCCAGGGACATTCGGATGCGGTGCGCCGGATCAAGGGCGTAAAGGACGCGAGACAGTATACGATTCCCGTCCCGGAGGCGCTGGAGGAAGTCAGAAGCGGCAAAAATCCGGAGCTGACCACGAGGCAGAAGCATACGAGAGAGTGCTTTGTGGTGGCAGAGGAGGGCGCAGATCTTGCCGGAATCGAAAATGAGATCAAGACGATGCCCAACTATTTTGCAGATTATGATACGACGGTGCACTTTATTACCGAGGAAGAGATGAAGCGCGACCACAGCGGGCTTCCCCACGGCGGCTGCGTGATTCGCACGGGCACGACCGGCATGGACAACGAGCATAAGCATGTGATCGAGTACAGCTTAAAGCTGGATTCCAACCCGGAGTTTACCGGCTCTGTCATCGCAGCGTACGCGCGCGCGGCATACCGGATGAACAAGGAAGGGATGACAGGCTGCAAGACCGTATTTGACGTGGCTCCCGTATACCTTTCGGCAAAGAGCCCGGAGGAGCTTTACGCGCATCTGCTGTAAAAAGCGTGCGCTTTGGCTGCCGTAAGAAACAGATTACCGCAGGAAACGGAGCTGCTGTAAAAAAGGGCGCTGTCAGGAAACGGGCCGCTGACAGGCATGGCGGGAAGGGGGACTTTTGAATGGACAAAAGAAGAAAAAGGCGGGCGCGCAGGCAGAGGGAACTGCTGTATGTGCTTATACCTGCGGCAGTTCTGGCAGCGGCGGTCATTGCGCTGGCAGCAGCGCTGCTGATCAAAAACAGCAAAGAAACGCCGGCAGGCGCAGCAGTACAGACGGCGGAAGGGACGGACCGGGACGGGCAGACAGAAGCTGCAAAGCAGGGCGATGCTTCGGAGGATGCAGACAGTACGGAGACGGCAGAGACTTCGGAGAGCCAGAACAGCGGGGATGCGCAGGAAGCGCCGGTGCAGAATATGGCGGCGGAAGTGGGCAGCATGGACGATGAAGAGGATCCGCAGGCTTCTTCCAATATGGAGGGAGGAAGCCAGACCGGCGCGGCGGTGGACGTGAGCAAAGTAGCGGCTTCCGAAAACGAGACGGCGGAGGCGACGCTCGGCATCGACGTATCCAAATATCAGGGGACGATCGACTGGGAGCAGGTAGCGGCTTCCGGCGTGGATTTTGCGATGATCCGGGTCGGATACCGCGCAAAATCCACGGGGATCTTATATGAAGATCCGGGCGCGCGCTACAACCTGCAGGAGGCGAATGCCAACGGCATCCAGACGGGGGCGTATTTTTTCTCGTCTGCGGTAACGCAGGAGGAGGCAAAGGAAGAGGCGGAATGGGTGGCGAGCTTTATCGCCAAGTATAAGATCACCTATCCGGTCGCCTATAACTGTGAGGATTTCCAGTCTCCGGACAGCAGGCAGAACGGGCTTTCGGCAGAGGAGCGGACGCAGATCGCCTGCGCATTTCTGGACACGATCGCGGCAAAGGGCTATACGCCGATGTTTTATGCTTCCCGCAATGAGATGGAGCAAAGCGCCCAGTGGAATATGGATACATTGGGAAGCCGCTACAAGGTGTGGGTTTCCCAGTATCCCGAAAAGCCCTTCCCGGAAACGCCAAAATCCAGTTACAGCGGGGCGCATGAGATGTGGCAGTATACGAGCAAGGGACAGGTGCGGGCATCCGCGGAAACGTGGATGTAAACGTGGCGTATTTCGGATACAGTCAGGAGGCGGAGGCAAAGGACAAAAATCCGGCGCAGATCGTGGAGGCAAACCCGGAGGTGGGCATGCGCTTTACGGAAGTGGATGAAACGGTTACCGCAAAGGATGCGACGAATCTGCGGAATCTGCCGACGACGGAAGGCAGTACGGTCGTTTATCAGCTCAAAAACGGCGAAACGGTACAGCGGACAGGCGTTGGCTCAAACGGCTGGGACAGGGTCATTTATAACGGGCAGCGGCTGTATGCGGTGCACAGCTTTTTGACGACGGATCTGGATGCGCAAAAACCGGCGGAGCCCAAACAGCCATCGGACAGCCAGCCGTCCGATGGCACCGGGGAAAACGGGACAGGCGGCACGGGGCAGGATGCAGCGTCCGGCGCGCAGACGAGCCAGGCAGGCGGACTGACCTTTCAGGCGGTCAATGAAGCGGTAACTGCGCGGGATAAGGTCAACCTGCGGGATCAGCCCAGCACGGAAACGGGTAAGATCGTCGGGACGCTCCGCTACGGCGAGGCGGTGGTGCGGACCGGCATCAGCGGTTCCACGGATACGGGATGGTCGAGGCTGGAAGTAAACGGTCAGGTCGTATATGCGTCCTCCCGCCTTCTGGCAACGAGCATGGATTACAAAGAAAAGGAAAAGCCCACGCCGGAAAATCCCGAGGCGGGCATGCGCTTTGTGGCAGCGTCGGGCACGGTAAAGGCAAAGAGCGGAGAGACAAATCTGCGGACGCTTCCGACGACGAACGAGCCTTCTGCGGTAGTGGCACAGCTGACCGGGGACACGACGGCGCAGCGGATCGCGGTGGATCCGGACAAGGGCTGGACGAAGCTGTCCTATAACGGACAGACCGTGTATGCGGTAAGCAGCTACCTGACGGTGACGGAATGAACGCGATGGAAAAAAACGCAGCAAAAAAGGCTGTGACAGAAAAGACCGCGGCAAAAAGGATCACGGTGTATGTGGCGGATATACGGTCGCTTTATGAAGAAAGGCTGCTGGAAAAAGCCTATGCGCTGGCAGATCCCGCGCGGCGGCAGAAGGCGGACGGATGCGCTTCGTTAAGGCGGCGTGCAGAATGTCTGGCGGCAGGGCTTTTGGCGGATGAGGCAAAGCGGCGGCACGGCTACGGGGGCTGTCCCATCTGCTTTACGGAAAGCGGGCAGCCCTATCTGGACGTTCCTCCCGGACAAAAAAAGGCGTGGATCAGTATTTCCCATTCGGGGGACTATGCGGCGTGCGCCATCGGAACCTGCCCGGTTGGCGTGGATCTTCAAAAAAAGGTTCCCCTCCGGGACAGGATCGGGACGCGCTTTTTTGCGCCCGGCGAAAGACAGGATACGCAGGATGCGCTGGATCAGGAGGATTTCCTGCGCCGTTTTACGGCAAAGGAAGGCTATATGAAGCTGACCGGGGCAGGAATGGCGCTGGGATTTCGCCGGCTTTTTGTAAATCTGGATGAAAGGATCGTATTTGAGACAGAACATCCGGAGAAAAAGGCGCGGTTTCTGGAATGCTGCGCGCCGGCAGGGTATTTTTTGACGGTGTGCTTTGCGCCCGGAGAGCAGGGCGGAATGTTTCCCCTCCTTTAAGAATATAGATAGGCATGGAATGGAAGGAGGGACAACAGATGGAGATGGAAAATCCAAGGCAGGGGCGCTGCCCGTCGGCGGCGCTTGTTCTGGCAAAATGTTTACTGGCAGCGTATCTGGCAACAGGGGGCTGCCTTCTTTTGCTTGCGCTTTTATTGTACCGGCTCCAGCTTTCGGAAGCGGCGGTCAATATCGGCGTCATTCTCATTTATGCGCTGGTCTGTTTTCTGGGCGGCATTCTTGCCGGAAAAGCCATGGGGGAGCGGCGCTTTTTCTGGGGATTTCTGGAAGGGGCGCTCTATTTTGGCGTGCTGGCGCTGCTGACTTTATTAGTCAATCACGGCTTTCGGGATGTGGGCAACCATTTTTTTACGACGCTTATGATCTGCGCAGGCAGCGGGATGCTGGGCGGAATGGTAAGCTGAAGGGGCGGCGCGCCCTGCCCGGCGGCATTTTGGCGTTTCATGCGCAATAAATGTCCTTTCATGCGCAATAAGTGTCGTTTCATGCAGAAAAGATTGACGCGGGGGGGGGTAAATATATAATAAAATAAGCGGAACGGAAAGTACGCAGCAAAAGAGAATGCCGCCTGACGGAAGGGGGAAACCTTCCGGAAAGGCAGGATGAGGAGGGGACATGAAGAAGAAAAAAACGGGGGAGAAGCCCGCAAAAAAGTCCGGGAAAACCCTTGGGAAAACCTCCGGAATGTGGGGAAACTTTGTATTCTGGACAAAACGGATCTGGGATAAGTCGCCGCTTTTTGTATGCCTGTATGCGGCAGAGATCCCGGTCTGGGTGGGGATCTACCTGCTGGATGCGTATTTGCCGTCGGTTCTGGTAGAGGACGTGACAGCGGGAAAAAGCGTCGGGGCGGTGGCAGGGCGGCTGCTTATCGTGGGCGGGATGCTGGCGGCATTCCATGTGGCGCAGGACTGGCTTCAAAAGACAGAGGAGCTAAAGAGCAGCCGGATCAGGAGGGCGAATGCGGAGGAACTGATCGGGGCTGCCATGGACGCGGAATACAAAAAGATCGAGACGCCGGATTTTCAGAATGAATTTATGAAGCTGCAGCAGATGCATCTGTGGTCGGGGACTTATACGGATGATTTCCTGCGCATGGCGGGGCGCGTGGTGATGGCGCTGATCAGTCTGGTTTTGTTTTCCGGGATGCTTTCGGGGCTGTCGCCGTGGATCATGGTGCTGATCGTTCTGAGCGCGCTGTTTGCCTATGCGTTTGGCGTTTATGGAAAGCGCTGGGAAAGCAGGCACTGGCATACGTGGTGGGAGCTGGATTTAAAGATGGAATATCTGGGGCGGAATTTAAGCTCCTATGAAGCGGCGAAGGACGTGCATCTTTATAATATGGCGCCGTGGCTGAAAAAGCGCTATGACAAAGAATTAAAGCAGCGTCTTCGTTATACGGTCAGAATGCAGGCGAATTATTACATGATGGGCGCCGCCCATGCGGCAGCGTTTGCCTTATGCCAGGGCGTTTCGTGGCTGTATCTGGTTTTTTGCGTGACAGAGGGCAGGATCGATGCGGCGCAGTTTGTTTTGTATGCGGGGATCACGGTGCGTTTTATGGACATGGTAAACTGCGTGATTTATAACCTCAGGAATTTCCACGAAAAGGCGCTGTATGTGGAAGAGCAGAGGAAGCTGGAGGCTCTTTTGGAAAAAGAGGATGAGAGCGGGAAGGAGGAGCTGACGCTTGCCGCAAAAGAGGGGCAGGCGTCCGTTCTTCCCGTGATCGAGTTTCGGAATGTGGGCTTTTGCTACGAGGGAAGCGATGCGCCCGTGCTGCAGGGAATAAACCTGACGCTTCATCCCGGCGAAAATCTGGCGCTGGTTGGCTTAAACGGCGCGGGAAAGACGACGTTTATCAAGCTTTTGTGCGGATTTTACGATCCGACGGAAGGGGAGATCCTGATCAATGGAACGGACAGGAGACGCTATACGAGGGCGTCGTGGTTTCAGTGTTTTTCCGGCGTATTTCAGGAAACGGGCTTTTTCCCCATGTCCCTGCGGGAAAATATCGCGCCCGGAGAAAAAATCGATGAGGCGCGCTTACAGGAGTGCCTGCGGATTGCGGGGATGGAAGAAAAGCTTGCATCTCTTCCGGCAGGGGAGGACACGTTGTTTGGCGCGGGCATTTTAAACGGGGCGGCGGATTTTTCCGGCGGGGAGATCCAGAAACTGATGCTGGCGCGCGCCCTTTATAAAAGGGCGGCAATCCTCGTGCTGGACGAGCCGACCGCGGCGCTTGACCCGATCGCGGAAAGCGGGATGTACGAAAAATATCACGAGCTGTCGGCGGGCAAGACGACGGTATTCATATCTCACCGTCTGGCGAGCACGCGCTTCTGCGACCGGATCCTTTTGCTGGAAGAGGGGCGGATCACCGAAGAGGGCACCCACGGGGAGCTTTTGAAAAGGAACGGGAAATATGCGCAGATGTACCGCGTGCAGAGCAAGTATTATGAGCAGGCAGAAGCCGGTCTGGAAGGGGAGGTGGTACTGTGAAGCAGAAATGGAAGACCTTTGCGCGCGCGATGGGGTTTGTGCGAAAAGACGTGCCGGGCATCTGGACGATGACCCTTGTGACGGCGGCAGGGGAGGCGGTTTATCCGTATATTTATATTTTCTTTTCTGCCCGGATCCTGTCAGAGCTGGTAAGCCCGGACAGAAGCCTTGGGCAGCTTGTGTTTCTGACGGTGCTTTTCGGGGGATGTCAGCTTTTGGGCGATCTGCTTTTGTCGCTGTGCGAGCAGTTTTTAAATGTCCAGCAGTATATCCTGATGCAGCATCTGGATGAAACGGTGGCGGATAAGGCGTGGCGGATGGATTACAGCATGCTGTGTGACCCGGACATCCACGGAAAGCAGAAAACGATCGCAAACTGGCAGTTCGATCACGGCATGGTGGCGATGATGACGCAGTTTACGAAGCTGCTTGGAAGCATTATGACGATCGGGATCTCCCTGGCGGTGACAGCAGAATTTTTTGCGGCGCGGGCAAAGGGCGTCGGGCGTCTGCCGGCATTTTTAAACCACTGGTCGTTTCCGGTCCTGTTTGGGGCGCTGTTTGCGCTGTCCTGCGCCTATGGGATCCGGTCGGCGTTTCGGACACAGAAGATGGAGTATCAGCTTACCCGCGACAGAGAGCCTTATCTGAATGAAACAAACGAGCTGGTGCGCACCTGCTTTGCCGAATACCGGCGGGGGAAGGACATCCGGACGTTCGGGCTGCAAAACAGGCTTCTGGGGCATTTTAAGGCGGCGGGAAGCAGGATGACTGCGCTGCAGGAAGAGACGAAGGCGCGCTGCCGCAGCCTTTCGGTAAGATCCGTATTCTGGGCACGGCTGTTTCATCTGTCCGTTTATCTGTTTGTGGGCTTAAAGGCGGTGTGCAGCGCGTTTGACGTGGGAAACCTGTTGAAATATGTGCAGAGCGTATCCCAGTTTGGCGACGGCGTTTCGGGGCTGGTGCAGACGGTGCGGGAGATGGCGCAGAACGTCCAGTATATGGAGGATTATTTTTCCTATCAGGATATGCCGAACCGGACGGAGGGCACAGCGCTTCCCGTGACGGAACAGATCCGGGAAAATTATGTGTTTGAATTTAAGCATGTGACCTTTACCTATCCGGGAGCGGATGCGCCCAGCCTGCAGGATGTGAGCTGCCGCTTTGGAAAGGGCGAAAAGATCGCGGCGGTGGGGCGCAACGGCTCCGGGAAATCTACGTTTATCAAGCTTTTGTGCAGGCTTTACGACCCGCAGGAGGGAGAGATTTTGTTAAACGGCACGGACATCCGGCAGTACCGTTACGACGAATATCTGGCGCTGTTTTCGGCGGTATTTCAGGATTACCGGATCTTTGCCTTTGAGCTGGGGGAAAATGTGGCGGCAGAGAGCGACTATCCGGAACAAAAGGCGGTACAGGCGCTGGAAAACGCAGGCTTTGGGGAACGGCTGAGCACCTTGAAGGACGGGCTGCATACCCAGCTTTTCAAAAACTTTTCCGACGATGGGGTGGAGCTGTCCGGCGGCGAAAGCCAGAAGGTGGCGATCGCCCGGTGTTTGTATAAGGACGCGCCCTTTGCGGTGATGGACGAGCCGACGGCGGCGCTGGATCCGGTGGCGGAGGCGGACATTTACCAGCGGATGAACCGCTTTATCGAAAACAAAGGGGCGATCTATATTTCCCACCGGCTGTCCAGCTGCCGGTTCTGCGACCGGATCTTTGTATTTGAGGGCGGAAGGCTGCGGGAGCAGGGCACGCACGAAGGGCTTCTTTTGGCGGACGGGCTTTACCGCAGGCTGTGGAACGCACAGGCGCAGTATTACCGGACGGACGCTTTGTGACGCGCTGTAACGGACTTTTTGAAAAAACTCTTTTCCTCGGGATATTTCTGTGTTATAATGAATCAAGTTATGAAAAGACGGCTCCAATGCAGAGCCTGACACATAAGGAGGCTATGTGAGATGAAGCACATCAAAACATTAACAACAAGAAACCTGAAGGAATCCATGAAGAAGGGCGGCTGCGGCGAGTGCCAGACATCCTGCCAGTCCGCATGCAAGACGTCCTGCACGGTTGGCAACCAGAGCTGCGAGAAGATGAAATAATTCAGACGCAGAAGCGACCGGATATAAGCAGCGAGTGACATCGCTGCTTATTATGCGTTCAGGGGATAAGCTACCGCTGGCAATATCTGCGCGGCGGGCAATATTTTTTACGGAAAGGAAAAGTTTCAGTGATACATCAGTATAAAAACAACGGCTATAACATTGTGATGGATGTCAACAGCGGCAGCGTGCATGTGGTGGACGACGTCGTTTATGACGTGATCCCGCTGGCAGAGCAGCTTGTGACGGGAGGCGTCCGGGATGTGGATACCGTGACTGCGGCTGTAGAGGCGTGCCAGAAGCTTTCTTACCCTCACGAGGAGGTCAGGGAAGCCGTAGAGGAGATCCTGCAGCTGGCGCAGGACAACGTATTGTTTACGGAAGATATTTATGAGAAGTATATCGGCGATTTTAAGGAGAGGGAGACGGTTGTGAAGGCGCTCTGCCTGCACATTGCCCACGACTGCAACCTCGCCTGCCAGTACTGCTTTGCGGAGGAAGGGGAGTACCACGGCAGAAGGGCGCTGATGAGCTTTGAGGTAGGCAAAAAGGCGCTGGACTTCCTTGTGGCAAATTCCGGCAGCCGCGTGAATCTGGAAGTGGACTTTTTCGGCGGCGAGCCGCTGATGAACTGGGAAGTGGTCAAGCAGCTTGTGGCGTACGGCAGAAGCCTGGAGGAGCCCCATCATAAGAAATTCCGCTTTACGCTGACGACAAACGGCGTTTTGTTAAACGACGAGATCATGGAATTTTTAAACCGCGAGATGAGCAACGTGGTATTGAGCATCGACGGACGCAAAGAGGTGCATGACCGGATGCGCCCGTTCCGCGGCGGGCAGGGCAGCTACGACCTGATCGTGCCCAAATTCCAGAAGCTGGCAGAGAGCCGGGGACAGGACAACTACTATGTGCGCGGTACATTTACGCACAACAATCTGGATTTTGCAGAGGACGTGCTGCATCTGGCGGATCTGGGCTTTGAGCAGATTTCCGTGGAGCCGGTCGTGACAGATCCGAAGGAGCCCTATGCGCTGCAGCCGGAGGACATCCCGCAGCTTCTGGAAGAGTATGACAGGCTGGCGGCAGAGCTGATCAAGCGGCACAAAGAAGGAAGGGGCGTGAACTTCTTCCACTTTATGATCGATTTAAGCGGCGGTCCCTGTGTGGCAAAGCGCCTTTCCGGCTGCGGTTCGGGCACAGAATATCTGGCGGTGACCCCGTGGGGCGATTTCTATCCCTGCCATCAGTTTGTGGGACAGGAAGCGTTTCTGATGGGAAATGTGGACGATGGCATCGTGCGCAAAGACATTGTGGATGAGTTTAAATGTTGCAATGTCTATGCGAAGGAAAAATGCCGGAACTGCTTTGCCAAGTTTTACTGCAGCGGCGGCTGCGCAGCCAACTCCTATAACTGCCACGGAAAGATCGACGACGTTTACGAGCTGGGATGTGAACTGCAGAAGAAGCGCGTGGAATGCGCGATCATGATAAAAGCGGCGCTTGCCGACGAAGAAGAATAAGGAGTGGCAAAAAAATGACCAAGAAGAAAGGAATCATCACGCTGGCAGGCATGATCCTTGCGCTGATCGCAGGCGCTTATGTGGCGGTGTTCGGATTGGACGCCGGAAAAAGAGGCTCTGCGGCAAACATCAAGCAGGGGCTGGATCTTGCGGGCGGCGTGAGCATCACCTACGAGGTAGTGGGCGAGGAGGAACCGAGCGCAGAGGATATGGCGGACACCATATACAAGCTGCAGAAGCGTGTGGAAAACTATTCCACCGAAGCGCAGGTGTATCAGGAGGGAACCGACCGCATCAACATCGAGATCCCCGGCGTGACGGACGCCAACGCGATCTTGGAGGAGCTGGGAAAGCCCGGATCTTTGGTATTTCTGGATAAGGACGGGAATGAGGTCCTGACCGGCACGGATGTATCCGACGCGCAGGCAGGCTATCAGAACAACAGCATGGGCAATCAGGAGCCGGTTGTTTCCCTGACGATGACGGAGGAGGGCACGAAGAAATTCGCGGAAGCGACAAAGGCTGCCTATCCGAACAATGACATTATTTTTATCGTATACGACAATCAGGTGATCAGCGCGCCTGCGGTACAGGCGGAGATCACCGACGGCAGGGCTGTGATCAACGGCATGGCTTCCTTTGAGGAGGCGGAAAAGCTGGCTTCCACGATCCGTATCGGCGGTCTGAAGCTGGAGCTGGAGGAGCTTCGTTCCAACGTGGTAGGGGCGCAGCTTGGTTCCGCAGCGATCAAAACGAGCCTGATCGCGGGCGCAATCGGTCTGGGTCTGGTTATTATTTTCATGATCGCAGTGTACTGGATCCCCGGGCTTGCAAGCTCGATCGCACTGTGTATTTACACGGTGCTGATGGTCCTTTTGTTAAACGGCTTTGACATTACGCTGACGCTGCCGGGCATTGCCGGCATCATCCTTTCCATCGGTATGGCGGTGGATGCGAACGTAATTATTTTTGCCCGGATCCGGGAAGAGATCGCAACCGGAAAGACGGTAAAATCTGCGATGAAGATCGGCTTCCAGAAGGCGCTGTCTGCGATTATCGACGGAAACGTGACGACGCTGATCGCGGCTGCGGTGCTGTATTTTATGGGAACCGGAACGGTCAAGGGTTTTGCGCAGACGCTGGCGCTTGGTATTGCGGTATCCATGTTTACGGCGCTGTTTGTGACGCGCATGATCCTGAACGCTTTTTATGCGGCAGGCTTAAAGGATGAGAAGTTCTACGGCAGGGCAAAGGAGCATAAGAGCATTGATTTCCTCGGGAAAAAGGGGCTGTTCTTTGCGCTTTCCGCAGTGGTGATCATCGGCGGCTTTGCTGCCATGGGCATTTATTCCTCCAAAACGGGCAATGCTTTAAATTACAGCCTTGAATTTAAAGGCGGCACGTCCACGAACGTGACCTTTAACGAGGATATGAGCATCGAGGAGCTGGATGAAAAGGTCGTTCCCAAGATCGAAGAGATCAGCAAGGACGCCAACGTCCAGACCCAGAAGGTGCAGGGAACCAATCAGGTCATCTTTAAGACTGTGACGATGGAAGTGGAGCAGAGGGATGAGCTGAGCAGCTGGCTGGAAGAGGAGTTTGAGGTAGATCCCGATACGATCACGACAGAGACGATCAGCTCGACGATCAGCTCTGAAATGCGCGCGAATGCCGTTGTTTCCGTGCTGGTATCCGCGGTATGTATGCTGATCTATGTGGCGCTGCGCTTTAAGGATGTGCGTTTCGGCGCCAGCAGCGTGGCAGCACTTCTGCACGACGTGCTTGTGGTGCTGGCATTTTATGCGATCGCAAGAGTGTCTGTGGGCAATACGTTTATCGCGTGTATGCTGACGATCGTAGGATATTCGATCAACGCGACGATCGTTATTTTCGACCGTATCCGCGAGAACCTGAAGGCGGGCGGAAGCAGGGCTGAGCTGAAAGCTGTTGTAAACGGAAGCATCAGCCAGACGCTGTCCAGAAGTATTTTTACTTCCCTGACAACGTTTGTGATGGTTGCGGTGCTTTATGTGATGGGCGTTTCCAGCGTGAAGGAATTTGCACTTCCGCTGATGGTCGGCATCGCGTGCGGCACATATTCCTCGGTTTGTCTGGCAGGCGCGTTCTGGTATCTGCTTCGGACAAAGCTCGCAAAAAAGGATAAAAAGGAAGCAAACTGATGGCAAAATGGTTTGTGGCGGCCAAAAAAGCTGACTTTTACGGCATCGGGCAGAGATTTCATATCAGCCCGGTGCTGGCGCGCATCATACGCAACCGGGACATCGAGGGCGAGGAGCAGATCGAAAAATATCTGCACGGCTCGATCGACCGGATGTATGATCCGGCGCTGTTAAAAGGAAGCGGCATGGCCGCCCTTTTATTGGAACAAAAAATAAAAGAAAAAAAGCCTGTCCGCGTGATCGGGGATTACGATGCGGACGGGATCTGTTCGGCATATATTTTGAAAAAAGGGCTTCAGACGTGCGGCGCGGTCGTGGACACGGCGATCCCGCACCGCATTAAGGACGGCTACGGCTTAAACGAGCATCTGGTGGAGGAAGCCTATCGGGACGGGATCGACACGATCGTGACCTGCGACAACGGGATCGCGGCGGCGTCCCAGATCGCCCTTGCAAAGCAGTACGGAATGACGGTGATCGTGACCGACCATCATGAGATCCCTTACGAGGAAACGGTTGATCCAAAAAGCGGTAAAGCAGAACGGCGTTATATCCTGCCGCCCGCAGATGTGGTGATCGACCCCAAGCAGGAGGGGGATTTGTATCCCTTCCGGGAAATCTGCGGTGCGATGGTGGCGTTTAAGCTGATGCAGATTTTGTTTGCGCGGCTGGGGCTGCCCGGGATCACTGCCGGAAACTGCGGCCAAACGGGGCAGGCGGGCGCAGGCAGGCAGACCGGGACTGCCGGAGAGGACGGCAAAGCAGGGCAGAAGGGCGTGCTGGACGAGCTGCTGGAATTTGCGGCGTTTGCCACCATCTGCGACGTGATGCCCCTGCGGGATGAAAACCGGATCGTGGTAAAGCAGGGGCTTGCCCTGATGAAGCAGACGCAGAATATTGGGCTTCACGCGCTGATGGAGGTCAACCAGATCTGTCCGTGGATCGACGGGAAGCTGAGCGCGTTCCATATCGGGTTCGTGCTGGGGCCGTGCCTGAATGCGTCCGGACGTCTGGACAGCGCAAAGCAGGCGCTGGAGCTTCTGGAAAGCCGGACGCGGGAAAGCGCGGTGGCGCAGGCGGCGTTTTTGAAGCAGCTAAACGACAGCCGCAAGGAGCTGACGGAAAAGTTCGTGGAGGAAGCGGCAGAGATGATCGAAGCCGGGCCGCTGAAAGAGGACAGGGTGCTGGTCGTTTTTTTGCCGGACTGCCACGAGAGCATCGCGGGCATTATCGCGGGGCGCATCCGGGAGCGGTATTATAAGCCGGTTTTTGTGCTGACCAGAGGCGAGGAGGGCGTAAAAGGCAGCGCCCGCTCGATCGAGGGCTATCATATTTATGAGGAAATGACGAAATGCCGCCGGTTTTTCACAAAGTACGGCGGTCACAAAATGGCGGCGGGGCTTTCCATGCGGGAGGAGGATGTGGAGGCATTCCGGCGGGAGATCAACCGGATCTGCACGCTGACGGAGGACGACCTGCAGGAGCGGGTGCACATCGATGTGCCGCTTCCGGTATCCCATGTAAGCTTTGATTTTGTGGAGGAGCTGGAGCTTTTGGAGCCCTTCGGCACCGGAAATGAAAAGCCGGTGTTTGCGCAGAAGGATCTTTTGTTTTTATCCGCAAGGGTGCTTGGAAAAACGGGAAACGTCGTCAAATTTACGGTGCAGGACGATGCCGGAAAGCGCTGGGAGATGATGCTCTTTCACGGAAAAGAGGACTTTGAAGGCTGCGCGGTCCAAAAATACGGGCAGGCGGCGCTGGACGCCCTCTATGAAGGAAAAAGCGCCGGGCTTTTATTTGACGTGGTCTATTATCCCGGTGTAAATACATGGCAGGGCAATACGAAGCTGCAGCTGGTGCTGCAAAAGTACCGCTAAGGCGTGCAAAAATGCGGCTGATCGCCGGATTTATGGGCAGTTTAGAAGTTTTTATAGTGTTTTTATAAATTGTACATATTTTGCACACATTTTACCTGTAATATATGTCTCAGATAGTTGAACAACTCACTATCTCCCCCCTCATAAGAAAGTGAAGGCTCTGCATCATGGATGCGGAGCTTTTCACTTTCTTTTTTTTGTGTTATGATACGGTAGGCGGACAGGGCAGGAAAGGGCGGTATGCCAAAAGAGGCGCTGAACGCTTTGAAAAAGGAAAGAAATGTGAGGATACGGGAAACATTGAAGGATAAAAAAAAGAGATCCGGGTTATCATGGGCTGTAAAAAAGACGGCGGGGCTGGGGCTTTTGGCAGCGCTTTTGATCGAGATAACGGTCTGTCAGTTCTCCTTCTGGACGTCTCTGGGAAATCAGGGAGAGGATCTGATGGAGCGGGCAAAGCTGACGGAGCATTATGTTTTGGCGGAAGAGATGGAGCTTGCAGACGGGCGCAGCCCGGAAGAATTTCTGGCGGCGGCAGCCGGCGAAGAGGAAGCTTTGGAAGGGCAGGTTTATACGGATGCGGAAGGCTATGTGCATGTGCCGGGAGGAAGCATGCTCATCAGCGTGCGGGACGTTGACGAAGTGCTGGAACAGATACGGCTGGACATCAGGATTCCGGAAGGGTATCAGGTGCTGGCGGAGGTGTTTGCGCAGGATGAGGGAAACGCCTACGTCTATCCGCTTGGCGATGGGCGGGTGCTTTTGCCGGGCGTGCCGGAAAATGGGACGATGAAGCTGCATCCGTATGGAGCTGTAAAAAATCTCTACATCCGGCTGCAGCGGGCGGACGCCTATGGAAAGGGCGCGAAAGACACGCTGGGCGAGCTGGTGCTTTCCCTGGACGGGCTGGAAGCGAACGGGCGGATCCCTTTTTCCTTCCGGACAGGGCGGATGTGCGTCTGGTGGGCGCTGGCAGTATTTTTGTACGGGCTGCGGGCAAAGAGCCGGATACACGGGATTGGCTTTTTGGCGGAGACAAAGGCAGGGCAAAGAAAACGTCTGGCAGCAGTCTTTTTGGTGACGGGAGCATTGCTGGCGGCAGTCTTTGTACTCGTGCGGATCAATCCCGCCTGCCGGTCGAATCTGGCGCTTCATCACGCGCAGTATCAGGAGCTGGCGGAAGCGCTGGCGCAGGGCAGCTTCAGCGTGGGCGAGGCGGATCCGGCGCTTGCGGCGGCAGAAAATCCGTACGATACGATCGTGCTTCAGGCAGGGCAGATCCCATACCGGGCGGATTATGCGTACTATGAGGGAAACTATTATGTATATTTCGGCATCGTCCCGGTATTGCTTTTGTATCTGCCCTATTATCTGCTGACGGGGGGCGCGCTGCCCAACTATGCGGCGGTATTCGTATTTTTGGCGGGCTTTGTGATCGCCTGCGCGGGACTTGTATATGAGCTGATGAAGCGGTATTTCCAAAGGCTGCCCTTTTATCTGTGGGGCGTCGGCGTATTTGTGCTGACGGGCAGCTATTCTGTCTTTTATCTGCTGATCCGGCCGGATCTGTATCATGTGCCGATCGCCGCTTCCTACTTTTTTGCGGCGGCGGGGCTGTGGCTGTATCTGGCTGGGCAGAACCGGAAAAAGGGGCAGAGGGCGCAGCGGACTGCCCTGTATGCGGCAGGCTCTTTGTGCATGGCGCTGACGGCAGGCTGCCGGGCGCAGTTTGTGCTGTTTGCGGCGCTTGTGCCGGTGATCTTTTGGAAGGAGATCTGCGGCATGCTTCCGCAGAAGATGCGCGCCAAAGCCCTGCAGAAGGCGGGCGGAAAAGCGCTGCAAAAGGCGGATGGAGAAGCGCTTCAAAAGATGCGCGCCGGGGCAGGAAAAGCAGAGGAAGGTATTGTTGGCTTTGGCGCCGGGGAGCTGGCGGCGTTGATCCTGCCGTATGTGCTTGTGGCGGCAGGGCTGATGTATTATAATGCGGCGCGCTTTGGCTCGCCCTTTGATTTCGGGGCGGCGTACAGCCTGACCAGCAACGATATGACGCACCGCGGCTTTAGTCTGGAACGGATTTTGTACGGGCTATGGTATTTTCTGTTCCAGCCGCCCCAGCTTTCGGCAAAATTCCCGTATCTCAACGGCGTGCTGCTGGAAACGGATTATCTTGGGAAAATGGTGACGGAGAGCAGCTTCGGCGGCGTATTTTTATGCAGCCTGTTTTTCGTGCCGATGCTGTTTTTGCGCAGATATGTAAAAAGCGGCGCGATGAAAAAAGAGCTTTTGTGGTTTACGGGCGTGTGCGTGTTCCTTTCGGTGCTGATCGGGGCGGTGGACGCAAACGGGGCAGGAATTTTGATCCGTTACAGCTGCGACGTTTCTTTCGGGCTGTTTCTCGCGGCGGTCCCGGCGCTTTTTGGCGCGGCGGCATATGCGCGGGAAAAAGGCGGATACAGTGTTTTTGCAGCGTGGCTGAAGGCGGCGGTTTTGTTTCAGGCAGGATTTTTATTGCTGATGCTGGTCAACCGGGATGGAAGCGTGAATCTGCTGACCGGGAATCCGCAGCTTTATTATTCGATTCAGTCGGCGCTTCGGTGGTAGGGGAGAAAGATGAGAGAACGAAAGGTTTTTTTGACAAGGCAGCAGAGCCTGTTTTTGCGGGGGATTGGGATCCTGATGGTGATTGCGTCCCACTATGCGGAATGGTACGGGGACGTGCTCCAAAATGAAACGCTCCAATATGCCCTGACGCGGCTGGGATGCTACGGAGTGGATATTTTCTTTCTGGTATCCGGCTACGGGCTTGTAAAAAGCGCGGGAAAAAGGCGGATCGGCGGACGCTTTTTGTGGAACCGGATGAAAAATACATATCTGCCGTATCTGCTGATCGTAGGGCTGATCGAATGGTACGGCGGCGGAATAGCCGGTATGGACGGCTGGTATCGGTATGCGACCGGATACAACTGGTGGTTTATCCGGAATATCCTGTTGTTTTATCTGCTGTTTTTTGCAGTATACCGTCTGGCGGACCGCCCGTGGGTAAGAATGACGCTGATGGCGGCAGCGACGGCGGGGTATTCGGTCTGGCTGGTATCGCAGGGCAGGGCGTCCTTTTGGTATATTTCCAATCTGGCGTTTGTGGCGGGAATGATTTTGGCGCAGTATGAACGGCAGCTTTTGCGGGCGGCGTCCTTTTTGTATCCGGTGCAGCTTCTTGTGCTGGCTGCCGGAATGGCATGGGCGGTCAAAACCGGGCTGGATGTAAGGACGCAGTCTTTGGCGCTTTTTGAAAAAATCCGGGGCGGGCTTTTGGCAAACGGCATCTGGACGTGTCTGGCAGCCCAGTCCGGCGGGATCTTCCGCCATGGGGGACGGGCGCTGGAATTTCTGGGCAGCTTTTCGCTGGAGCTGTATCTGAGCCATATGTTTTTGTTTTACCGGATCGTCAATCGGTTTACGGAGTGGAACCGGATCGTACAGGGAATCATCGCCTTCGGGCTGGCTGTGCTGATCTCGTGGGGGATCAACCGGCTGTTCGGGCTTTTGTGGAAGGCGGCGGATACGCTCGGAGGGCAGAAAAAATAGGAAAAGGAGAGGAATAGATGAAAACGGAAAAAAAGATGCAGAACAGGACGGGACGGAAGCGGGGGCTAAAAGGGCGCATGGCGTTGGCCGGAATGGGCGTAGCGCTGTGCTTAAGCGGGGCAGGGCTTTTTGCGCTTTCTGCAGAGGCAGCGCCCGGGGCGGAAAAGCAGCCCGCCGTTTATGTGCAGATGCCGGGCTTTGTGGTAGAACAGTGGAGCATGCCAAAGCCCATGAAGGTGGTAAAGAATGCCAGGGTGCAGACGCTGGCGGATGAGAATGCAGCCACGCTTGGAAACGTAACGGCAGGGCAGGAGCTTTTTGCATGGGGGCAGACGGATACGGGCTGGTATTTTGTGCAGTGGCAGGATACGCTGGGATATATCCGGCAGGACGTAGCTGCCTTTGCAGACGGCGCGCAGCCGGGGCAGACCGGGGAAGCGGCAGAACAGCCGGTGCAGGCGGCGGGGATCGTTTTTATCGGGGACTCCCGGATGGTGACATTAAAGGAATCGGTGGAAAAGGAGCTGGGAAGCTGTGTAGCCGCGGTAATCGCCAAAAACGGCAGCCGCTACGAATGGTTCCACGATACGGCGATCCCGCAGGCGGATAAGATCATCGGCAGCGGCAGCCGCGTTGTGATCAATATGGGCGTCAACGACTTAAACGACGCGGACAAATATGCGCAGGATATGAATTACTGGGGCGCGGTGTGGAGCGCCAGAGGCGCGCAGGTTTACTACGCGTCGGTCAATCCGGTATGGGAAAATCCCCACGGCATGACACAGGAGCGGGTAAAGCTGTTCAACGACCGCCTAAAAGCGCAGCTGATCCCCCAGATCACATGGCTGGACAGCCATAATTACCTGCTGGGGACAGGGGTGCACGCCTATGACGGCATCCACTATAAGGACGACACGAATCTGGTGCTGTACCACTATTATCTGACGATGATCGGGGCGGTTTAGAAAGATTTCATAAAATAGTGATTGACAGGGCAGGATAGAAAACGTATAATGGCAAACAACAGCAGGCGGCAGGATGCTTATTTTCTGCCGCTGTCAGGGCTAGTCAAGGTTTCGACAGGGGTTCTGCAGCTGGAGAAGCTATCCGCAGGTGGTGCGTCAAACCACAAACCTAAATATAAACGCTGAAGATAATTTAGCATACGCTGCCTAAGGGCGGCTGTCCGACTTAAGGCACTCACACTTTAAGACCCGGGCATCGACTATGTGAGAAACGATGCGGGCTAAGCTTTGCACCCGCAGGCGTATCATGAAGCTACCGAATGTATCAGGGTGTCTGCTCCCGGATGCAGGAGGGAACGGGACGGAGAAAGACCGTCCGGCAATCAACAGACTATGATAGTAGAAGGACAGGGAATGGGCTTTTGGACACGGGTTCGACTCCCGTCTAGTCCACTGAAAAAAGATGCTTGAATCGGTAAGGTTTCGGCATCTTTTTTTTCAGTATTTTATATCAGAAAGGTAAAAAAATGATGAATCAGAACAAGCCAAAAACATTTCTCCTGCGGCTTTTGCAGGGAGGGCTGATCGGTCTGGGCGCGGTGCTCCCGGGCATTTCGGGCGGCGTGCTGTGCGTGATCTTCGGCATTTACAAGCCGATCATGGAGCTTTTGTCAGATCCGTTCCACGCGTTAAAAAAGCATCTGGGGCTTTTGATCCCGGTAATCGCAGGCGGCGCGCTGGGATTTCTTGGCGTTGCGAAGCTGCTCGGATTTTTCCTGACCCGTTATGAGGCTCCGTCGGTCTGTCTGTTTGTGGGGCTGATCGCAGGCATGATCCCGTCTTTGTTTAGGGAAGCGTCTGAGAAGGGAAAGAGCAAAAAGGATTACCCGGCGCTGGTGATTGCCTGCGCAGCTGTGTTTGCCATCCTGATCAGCTTAAACGTGATCTCTGTGAGCATCGAGCCGAATCTTGGCTGGAATCTATTCAGCGGATTCTGCGTGGCGATGAGCATTATCGCGCCCGGCATGAGCTTTTCGACGCTTCTGATGCCTCTGGGGCTGTATACGCCCTTTGTGGAGGCGATCGGCAATCTGGAGCTGGGCGTGCTGGTTCCGGCGGGCATCAGCGCACTTTTGACGATGCTGCTTTTAGCGAGGGCGATCAATACGCTGATGGACCGTTATTATTCGGTGGTATTCCATGCGATCATCGGCATCGTGATCGCGGCGACGGTAATGATCATCCCGTTCGGAAGCTTTGCGGCGGGCGTTTCCGCCTGCGTGCTGAATCTGGTATGTCTGGCGGCAGGCATCGTGATCGCCCTGCTTCTGGATCGCTTTAACAGCAAATATGCGGCGGCGGAATGACGCAGGCGGCAAAAGGATAGACTTAAAAAGTTTATCCTTTTTTAATATTAAATTTTCCGGCATTTTATTGCAATTTCTATGGAAATCATTAAGATAGAGGGTAGCCAAAACGGCGGAGAGGAATGCGATGAAAGAGAAATTTTTACGTTTTATGCAGGGGCGTTACGGGGCGGACAGGCTGGGACAGTTTTTGTCGGCGGTAAGCGTGGCGCTTTTAGTAATCTCTATTTTCGATGATACGGGGCTGAGCTTTGCAGCGGCGCTGGCGCTTCTGATCTGGAGCTATTTCCGTATTTTTTCCAAAAATATCCCGAAGCGGTATGCGGAGAACCAGAAGTATCTGGCGATGACAATGAAGCTTCGGCAGAATTTTGCAAAGAAGAAGTCGGAGCTTAAGCAGCGCAGGATTTATCATATTTACAAGTGCCCGGGCTGCGGCCAGAAGATGCGGATCCCCAAGGGCAAGGGCAGGATCGAGGTGCGCTGCCCCAAATGCGGCACGATATTTGAGAAGAAGAGCTGAGGCGGATATGTTCGGATATGTGATCGTCAACAAACAGGAATTAAAATTTCGGGAATTTGACTGCTACCAGTCTTATTACTGCGGCCTGTGCCAGTGCCTGAAGGAGCGGTACGGGCGCAGGGGACAGATGACTTTGAGCTATGACATGACCTTTGTTGTCATGCTGCTTTCAGCGCTGTATGAGGATACGGTAACGGAAGGAAGCTGTAAGTGCATCGCCCATCCCTTTGAGGCGCACCCGACGCGGCAGACGCCGTTTACCCGCTATGCGGCGGATATGAACATCCTTCTTTCCTATTACAAGTGTCAGGACGACTGGGAAGATGAGAAGAGCGCAAAGGGCAGGGCTGCGGCGGGGCTTCTGCGCAGGAAATCCCAGCAGGTAAAGGAGGCTTATCCCGAAAAGGCAGAGCGGATCAGAAGCCTTTTAGAGCAGATCCATGTATATGAACAGGCAAAGGAGCGCAATATGGATCTTGCCAGCGGCTGCTTTGGGGAGATCATGGGAGAAATCCTCGCCTATCGCAGGGACGAATGGGAAGAGCAGCTTCGGCGCATGGGATTTTTCCTCGGCAAGTTCATTTATCTCATGGACGCCTACGAGGACATGGAAAAGGACGCCAAAAGCGGGAGCTACAACGTATTTCTTCTGCAGAAGGAAGAAATGGCGGATGAGGCTGCCTTTGAGAAGGAAGCCTATGATATTTTGAAATTGATGATGGCGGAGTGTTCCCGGACGTTTGAACAGCTGCCGATCATAGAAAATACGGAGATCCTCCGCAACATTTTATATTCCGGCGTGTGGTGCCGCTATGAGATGGTGCAGAGGAAGAGGAAACAGGACAATGCGTGACCCCTATCAGGTTCTGGGCGTATCGAGGGATGCGTCCGAAGAGGAAATAAAAAAGGCATATCGGAAGCTGAGCCGGATCTATCATCCGGATGCGAATGTGAACAATCCAAACAAGGAGCAGGCGGAAGAGAAGTTTAAGGAGATCCAGCAGGCGTACCAGCAGATCATGAAGGAACGGGAACAGGGCGTCTCAGGAAATTCCTACGGCGGACAGGGCTACGGACAGGGAGCTTACGGCAGTCAGGGCAGCTATGGAGGCTACGGCGGCTTTGACGATTTTTTCGGCGGCTTTGGCTTTGGCGGCTACGGACAGAGAGGGTACGGGCAGCAGGCGCAGGGCAGCGACGACGAGGAGTCGATCCATTTAAAGGCGGCTTCCAATTATATCAGCAGCGGCCACTATCGGGAGGCGCTGAATGTGCTTAACAACATGAAGGAACGGTCCGCGCGGTGGTACTATTACAGCTCTATCGCCAATCAGGGGCTGGGCAATAACGCGCAGGCGCTGGAATATGCGAAGAAGGCGGAGGCAATGGATCCGGACGATCAGGAATATGCAGGATGGAGACAGCGGATGGAATCCGGCGGAAGCTGGTATGCGGGCAGGCAGACCCAGTACGGCGGCATGCCGACCCAGAGCAGCGGGGGCTTTTGCTGGAAGCTGTGTCTGGCAAACATGATCTGCAATCTTTGCTGCGGGGGCGGAGGCCTCTGCTGCGGCGGGATGCCGCTGTTCTACTGTTAAAAAGTCCGTATTTTCAGGACCGGAAAGGAGTTTTGTATGCTGCAGTCGATGGTGCTTTATTCCAGCCGCACGGGCAATACGCAGAAGATCGCGACGCGGATCTTTGCGGCGATCCCGGGCGATTCAAAGGATATGCAGAGGATCGGGGAATATCAGGGAAAAGATGCGGAGCTGTTTTTCGTCGGTTTCTGGACGGACAAGGGCGACTGCTGCGAGCAGGCGGCAGAGCTGCTTGAGAGCCTGCACGGCAAGCGGGTGGCGCTGTTTGGGACGTGCGGCATGGGGACGGACGACGCTTATTATGCAAAGATCCGGGAGGAGGTAAGGAAATGGCTTCCGGAGGACAATCTCTATCTGGGCACGTTCATGTGTCAGGGCAAGATGCCGATGCAGGTGCGGAACCGTTATGAGGCGATGCTTTCACGCGGGGAAAATCCGGAGTGGATGCGGGCGATGATGCGCAATTTCGACGAGGCGCTACTGCATCCCGACCGGGCAGACGAGCAGGCGGCGGAGCGCTTTGCAAAAGAGACTGTCGGAAAGGCTTTCGGCGAAAAAAGGACTTGTTTCAGCGCGTAATTTTTTACGCGCTGTCACATTTTATACATATTTTTCTGGTAAGATCAATACAGGATCAAAAATCAGGAAGCCGTTTGCGCGGCGGAAAAGAGGAAGAGATGGATAGACCGAAAATTCTTGTGGTAGACGATGAAAGCAGGATGCGTAAGCTGGTCAGGGATTTTTTGCAGAGAGAGAATTTTGAGGTGCTGGAAGCCGGGGACGGGAGCGAGGCGCTGGATCTTTTTTTTGAAAATCAGGACGTTGCCCTGATTATTTTAGATGTGATGATGCCCAAAATGGACGGCTGGCAGGTATGCAGGGAGGTGCGCGCCTACTCCAAGGTACCGATCATCATGCTGACTGCGCGCAGCGATGAAAAGGATGAGCTGCAGGGCTTTGAGCTTGGGGTAGACGAATATATTTCCAAGCCCTTTTCCCCGAAGATCCTGGTGGCAAGGGTGGAGGCAATTTTACGCCGCACCGGGAAAAGTCAGCAGGACGGGGAGGTTTTGGAGGTCGGCGGCATCCGTCTGGATAAGGCGGCGCATATGGTTGAGATCGACGGGAAGAGCGTTGATTTAAGCTATAAGGAATTTGAGCTGCTGGCGTATTTTCTGGAAAATAAGGGGATCGCCCTGTCCCGGGAAAAAATCTTAAACAACGTATGGAACTACGATTATTTTGGGGATGCGAGGACGATCGACACCCATGTAAAGAAGCTTCGGAGCAAGCTGGGGGAAAAGGGCGAGCTCATCAAGACGATCTGGGGCATGGGCTATAAGCTGGAGGTATGAGCATGAAATATTCTATCCGCAGGCAGTTTGCGGGAATTTTCATCGGCCTGATGGCGGCGGCGATTTTATTTTGCTGGTTTTTAAACAGCACGTTTCTGCAAAAATATTATATTTCCAATAAAAAAGCGGTTCTTTTGGAGCTTCACGGGGATCTGGTGGAGGCGGTCGGGGATAACCGGATCAACACGGAGGAATTTGAGCTGATCCTGCAGCAGAAGTGTTCCAAATATAATCTGGCGCTGCTCGTTTTGGACGCCAATTCCCAGGTGGTCGAGGATTCCGGAGGCGGCGCGGATTTTTTAAAGCAGCAGCTTTTGCAGCATCTGTTCGCCCTTTCCAGCGAACAGTATGAGATCATGGATCACGGGGACGGCTATATCATCGCGCAGGTAAAGGACACGAGGGCGCAGATGGAATATATTGAGATCTGGGGCGTTTTGCCGGGCGGATACTTTTTTATTATCCGTTCCGCGCTGGAGGGCATCCGGGACAGCGTGCAGATCGCCAACCGTTTTCTGGCGTTTGTGGGTATTTTTGCCTGCGTGCTCAGCGGGATCCTGATCTGGTACGTATCCCGCAGGATCACGAATCCGATCCTGCAGCTGGCGGATATTTCCAAACGGATGAGCCATCTGGATTTTACCGCCAGATATGTAGGGACGAGCCGGAATGAGATCGGGCTTTTGGGAGAGAATATCAACAGGCTTTCCGATACACTGGAGCAGACGATTTCGGAGCTGAAAACGGCAAATAACGAACTGACCCGCGACATCCAGAAAAAAGAGGAGATCGATCAGGTGCGCCGGGAATTTCTGGCAAATGTTTCCCATGAGCTGAAAACGCCGATCGCGCTCATCCAGGGCTATGCGGAGGGGCTTTTGGAGGACGTTAACAGCGACCCTGAGAGCAGGAAGTTTTACTGTGACGTGATCGTGGACGAGGCGGGGAAAATGAACAACATGGTCAAAAAGCTGCTAACATTAAACCAGCTGGAATCCGGAAACGACGTGGTTTCCATGGAACGCTTTGACATTGCCGCGCTTGTGAACAACTACCTGCAGTCGGCGGATCTTTTGGCAAAGCAGAACGGCATCAGCGTCCGCATGGAAAAGACGGAGCCCGTATACGTCTGGGGCGATGAATTCAAGGTGGAAGAAGTGGTGATGAACTACTTTTCCAATGCCGTGAACCACTGCGACGGGGATAAGGTCATTGAGGTCAGGATCACCCGGGACGATTCGAGGGCGCGCGTTTCGGTGTTCAATACGGGCGCGCCGATCCCGGAGGAATCGCTTGCACATCTTTGGGAGAAGTTTTACAAGGTGGATAAGGCAAGGACGAGGGAGTACGGCGGAAGCGGCGTCGGGCTGTCCATCGTCAAGGCGATCATGGAGTCCATGAACCAGAAATACGGCGTGATCAATTACAAAAACGGCGTGGCATTCTGGTTTGAGCTGGAGCTTGTAAAAGAAGGAATCGGGGAAGAAAAGGAAAAAACTGAAAAAAACAGTTGAAATATGCGGGTTTTTAGGATACACTTGTATGGTATTGAAACCGTGATTATTTAGGAGGAAGATTTTGTATGATTTCTGCAGGTGATTTCAGAAATGGCGTTACCATTGAATTTGAGGGCAATATTTACCAGATTATTGAGTTCCAGCACGTTAAGCCCGGTAAAGGCGCGGCGTTTGTCAGAACCAAGCTGAAAAATATCAAGAGCGGCGGCGTAGTGGAGAAGACCTTCCGCCCGACCGAGAAGTGCCCTACCGCGCGTATCGACAGAAGAGATATGCAGTATCTGTACAATGACGGCGATCTGTATACATTCATGGATATGGAGACTTACGATCAGATTTCTCTGAATCAGGAGTCCATCGGCGATGCCCTGAAATTCGTTAAGGAGAATGAGACCTGCAAGATCTGTTCCCATAACGGCAGCGTATTCGCAGTGGAGCCTCCGCTGTTTGTAGAGCTGGCGATCACAGAGACAGAGCCCGGCTTTAAAGGCGATACCGCTACCGGCGCAAGCAAGCCCGCTACCGTTGAGACAGGCGCGCTGGTTTATGTACCGCTGTTCGTAGAAGAAGGCGACGTGATCAAGATCGATACCAGAACAGGCGAATATCTGTCCAGAGTATAATTTCCTGAAAAAACAAAGAACCCGACAGATCGGCGGAATGCTGATCAATACCGGGTTCTTTTTTTGCTTCCGGATTCGGGCAGATGCAGCCGCCGTTCTTCGTGACGCTTGCCCCGGATGGAAAATCTAAAAAAAGTATGAAATCACACTTTCCGAACTTACATAAGAAAACAGAAGAAAACAAGAGATATTTTGAAAAAACAGCAGATATTTGAAATTATATTCCCGTAAATGACGTTGCAAGTTTGCGGGCGGGAACATAATATACATATAGTGCTTAGCACTCAGGATAAATGAGTGCTAACAACACAAACGAAAGCAAACCTATTTTATATAAGGAGGCAGTTATTATGAAGTTAGTACCCTTAGGCGACAGAGTTGTATTGAAGCAGTTAGTGGCAGAAGAGACAACCAAATCCGGTATCGTCCTTCCCGGCCAGAACAAAGAAAAACCCCAGCAGGCTGAGGTCGTTGCAGTAGGTCCCGGCGGAATGGTAGACGGCAAGGAAGTAAAGATGGAGGTTTCCGTTGGAAATCAGGTTATCTATTCCAAATATGCAGGAACCGATGTGAAGCTGGACGACGAGGAGTACATCATCGTAAAACAGTCCGACATTCTCGCAGTGATCGAAGGCTGAGCCCTTCCGATCCGGCAGTTGAAGAAATCAAGGCATCATTAAAGGAGGCTATTTATCATGGCAAAGGAAATCAAATATGGCGCAGAAGCGCGTGCAGCACTGGAAGCAGGTGTTGATAAGCTGGCAAATACCGTAAGGGTAACATTAGGACCTAAGGGCCGCAACGTGGCTCTGGACAAATCCTACGGCGCTCCGCTGATCACTAACGACGGCGTAACGATCGCAAAGGAGATTGAGCTGGAGGATGCGTTCGAGAACATGGGCGCACAGCTTGTAAAAGAGGTCGCTACAAAGACAAACGACGTGGCAGGCGACGGTACTACAACAGCAACCGTTCTGGCACAGGCGATGATCGGCGCAGGCATGAGCAATCTGGCAGCAGGCGCAAACCCGATCATTTTAAGAAAGGGTATGCAGAAGGCTACGGAATGTGCGGTTGAAGCAATCGCAAAGATGAGCCAGAAGGTAAACGGCAAGAACCACATCGCAAGAGTTGCCGCAATCTCTGCCGCAAGCGACGAGGTAGGCCAGATGGTAGCGGACGCAATGGAAAAGGTTTCCAACGACGGCGTTATTACCATCGAAGAGAGCAAGACCATGAAAACCGAGCTGGATCTGGTAGAAGGCATGCAGTTCGACAGAGGCTATATTTCCGCTTATATGGCAACCGATATGGATAAGATGGAAGCGGTTCTGGATAATCCGTACATCCTGATCACAGATAAGAAGATTTCCAATATTCAGGAGATCCTGCCTTTACTGGAGCAGATCGTACAGTCCGGCGCGAAGCTGCTGATCATTGCTGAGGACGTAGAGGGCGAGGCACTGACGACCCTGATCGTCAACAAGCTGCGCGGCACCTTCAACGTAGTTGCGGTAAAGGCTCCCGGCTACGGCGACAGAAGAAAGGCTATGCTGGAAGACATCGCAATCCTGACAGGCGGTCAGGTGATCAGCTCCGAGCTTGGCCTTGAGCTGAAAGAGACGACGATGGATATGCTTGGCCGTGCAAAATCCGTTAAGGTTCAGAAAGAGAACAGCATTATCGTAGACGGCGAAGGAGACAAGGCTGCAATTCAGGCAAGAGTTGCCCAGATCAAGAAGCAGATCGAGGAGACAACGTCTGATTTTGATAAAGAGAAGCTGCAGGAGAGACTGGCGAAGCTGGCAGGCGGCGTAGCGGTTATCCGTGTAGGCGCTGCGACCGAGACAGAGATGAAGGAAGCGAAGCTGCGCATGGAGGACGCTCTGGCAGCTACCCGCGCGGCAGTTGAGGAAGGCATCATCGCAGGCGGCGGTTCCGCATATATCCACGCTGCAAAGGATGTGGAAGCTCTGGCAAATACGCTGGAGGGCGATGAGAAGACAGGTGCGAAGATCGTACTCAAGGCACTGGAAGCTCCTTTGTACTACATCGCTGCAAACGCAGGCCTGGAAGGCAGCGTGATCATCAACAAAGTAAAGGAATCCCCTGCAGGCGTTGGCTTCGACGCGCTCAAGGAAGAGTATGTTGACATGATCAAGGACGGCATTCTGGATCCCGCGAAGGTAACAAGAAGCGCCCTTCAGAACGCGACCAGCGTTGCAAGCACACTGCTGACAACAGAGTCCGTTGTTGCAAATATCAAAGAAGAAACCCCTGCAATGCCCGCCGGCGGCGCAGGCGGCATGGGAATGATGTAAAACCCGGCTGAAACAGAGCGGCTTTTTGCGGAAAGAGATCTTCCGCAAAAGGCCGCTTTTTCTATGATACAATGTCCTTTATTTTGTACAAGATTTTCTGTAAAAATCACTTGTATACAACCTGTAAGATGGTATAATTTATGGTAAAGACAGACCTGCACGAAAGGGAAGAGGCAGGCGGGCAACAGGAAAGGAGAGCACAGGACAATGTCTTACATTGATACCATCAAAGAAAAAGCCAGAGCGGATAAGCGGACGATCGTGCTGCCGGAGACGAACGACAAGAGAACGCTGATCGCGGCGTCCCACATTATCGAAGAGGGGATCGCAGATATTATTATGGTCGGCAATGAGGAAAAGATCATGGACGGCGCAGGATGGCTGGAAGTGGATTTAAGCGGCGTAAAGGTTGTGGATCCGAACAACTGCGACAAGCTGGACGAATATGTGGAGCTCTTATATGAAACGAGAAAGCATAAGGGAATGACGAAGGAGAAGGCAAAGCAGATCCTTCTGACCGACAATCTGACCTTTGGCGTCATCATGGTAAAGGCAAACGACGCAGACGGCATGGTTGCGGGCGCATGCCACGCGACGGCTGATACGCTCCGTCCCGCGCTGCAGATCTTAAAGACCGCTCCGGGCGTAAAGCTGGTATCCGGCTTCTTTATTCTGGATGTGCCCAACTGCGAATACGGCGAGAACGGGACGTTCCTTTTTGCGGACTGCGGTCTGAATCAGGATCCGACGGCGGAAGAGCTGGCGGCGATCGCAGACACGAGTGCGAAGAGTTTCAAGACGCTGGTAGGCGCAAAACCGATCATCGCGATGCTTTCCCATTCCACGAAGGGAAGCGCGAAGCACCCGCTTGTTGACAGGGTTGTAAAAGCGGTGGAGATCGCCCATGAGCAGTATCCCGGACTGACGCTGGACGGCGAGCTGCAGACAGACGCGGCGATCGTTCCTTCCGTTGCAAAATCCAAAGCGCCCGGAAGCGAAGTGGCAGGCAAGGCAAACGTTTTGGTATTCCCGAACCTGGACTGCGGCAACATCGGCTACAAGCTGGTGCAGCGTCTGGCAAAGGCGGAGGCTTACGGCCCGATGCTTCAGGGAATCGCAAAGCCCGTCAACGACCTGTCCAGAGGCTGTTCCTGGGAGGACATCGTAGGCGTCGTTGCGCTGACGGCAGTACAGGCACAGTTGATGTAAAAGATGACAAAATTTTAATGAATTTTACATAAAAATAATAAATTTTACCCAAAAACCTTTTGGATTCCGGTTGTAAATCCAAAAGGTTTTTGTTAATATGATAAGGAGGGTTTCAAAAATCACAAACGGGGGTATGCAAGATGAAGGTTTTGGTCATTAACTGCGGCAGTTCTTCGCTGAAATTTCAGCTGATAGATGGGGATACTGAGGAATTGACAGCCAAGGGATTATGTGAGAGAATTGGGATTGCGGGCAGCCGGATCAGCTTTACAAAGACCGGCTGTGAGAAGAAAAAGTGGGACGCTCCCATGGCGGATCATAAGGACGCGGTGGCGCTGATGCTTCAGACACTCACAGATCCCAAGATCGGCGCGCTGAAGGATCTTTCCGAGATCGGCGCGGTGGGACACCGCGTGGTGCATGGCGGCGAGCGCTTTTCAGAGGCGACGCTGATCACGCCTGAGGTCAAAGAGGCGATCATGGAATGCAGCGTGCTTGCCCCGCTGCATAATCCTGCAAACCTGCAGGGAATTGAGGATTGTGAAAAACAGCTTCCCGGCGTGCCGCAGGTGGCGGTATTTGATACGGCGTTCCATCAGACGATGCCGGAGGAGGCTTATTTATATGCGATCCCGTATCGGTATTACAGACAGTACGGGATCAGGAGATACGGGTTTCATGGCACGAGCCATGATTATGTATCCCATCGGGCGGCTGCGCTTTTGGAAAAACCTTATGACGAAGCAAAACTGATCATCTGCCATCTGGGCAATGGGGCGTCCGTTTCGGCGGTCAGGGGCGGAAAATGTATAGATACTTCCATGGGGCTGACTCCGCTGGAGGGGCTTTTAATGGGAACAAGAAGCGGCGACATCGATCCGGGTGCGGTGGAGATGATCGCAGGCAAGGACGGCAAGTCCATTCATGAAACAGTGAGGATTTTAAATAAGGAATCCGGTGTTCTGGGACTGTCCGACGGTTTTTCGTCGGATTTCAGGGATCTGGAGGACGCTTATCTGGCAGGGGATAATCCGGCGGCAACGAGGGCGATGAAGGCGTTTGTGCTGCGGGTTGTCAAATATATCGGCGCATATGCGGCAGAGCTGGACGGGGCCGATGCGATCTGCTTTACGGCGGGCATCGGGGAGAACAGCCCGGTGATCCGGGAGCTGATCTGTCAGTCTCTGGGCTATCTGGGCGTCGCAGTCGACAGGGAGGCAAATCAGGTCAGGGGAAAGGAACGGGATGTTTCCGCACCTTTGGCAAAGACCAGAGTGCTTGTGATTCCGACCAACGAGGAGCTGGAGATCGCGAGGAATACGCTCGCAATCGTGAGAGGTTAGCGCGATACCGGCCCATAATAAAAAGGACGGGATAAACGATGGCAGGAATTGGATTGGAAAATTTGGGAAGTTTGCATACGCTCGTATTCAGCAGCCTGGAGTTTCTGGTCCGATACCTGCCTCTTTTTTTGCTGCTTTTCTTTCTGACGCCGGGAAGATACCGGAACTATGTGCTGTTTGCCTACAGCATCATTTTATACGGGCTGGGAGAGCCAAAATATGTGCTGGTGCTGCTTGGCATGTGCATGGTCAATTTCCTGTTCGGCAAATATCTGGAGCCGGAACGGGTGTCGGAATATATGCAGGGGCATCGGGAGGAAGGAAGGCGGAAGCTGTGGCTGGGCGTCGGGATTGCCTGCAATGCGGGGCTTTTGCTGTATTTTAAAGTTTCCAATGCCTTTGACGCGAATTTCCTTTTGCCGATGGGAATCAGCTTTTATACGTTTAAGAGCATTTCATATCTGATCGACGTTTACCGGGCGGATACGGAAGCGGAAACGTCCTTTGTCCGGTTCGGGGCATATCTGTGCTGCTTCCCGCAGGTCGTGTCGGGGCCGATCATGCGCTATCCGGATGCAGTACAGGGGCTGAAACGGGGAAAATTATCCTATGCGCGGCTGGAGGACGGACTCAGGATGCTCGTGGCAGGGCTTGCCATGAAGGTACTTTTGGCGGACCGGCTGGGGATTTTGTGGAATGACATCCAGACGATCGGGGTTGAAAGCATTTCGACGCCGCTGGCATGGCTGGGCGCTTTTGGCTATTCGATGCAGCTTTATTTTGATTTTGCGGGATATTCGCTGATGGCAGTCGGGATCGGCGTGATGATCGGGCTGCCGCGCATCAAAAACTTTGACCAGCCCTATTCGTCCCGGTCGGTAAGCGAGTTTTACAGAAGGTGGCATATGACGCTGGGCAGCTGGTTTCGGGATTATCTTTATATCCCGCTGGGCGGAAACCGGAAGGGCGCGGTCAGGACGGCGGCAAATCTGCTGTTTGTATGGGCGGTTACCGGCTTCTGGCACGGCGGCGGTCTGCATTTTATCGTGTGGGGACTGGTTCTGGGCATTCTGATCGTGATTGAAAAGTTCTGGCTTGGGAAATATCTGGCAAAGAGCAGGGTGCTTTCGCATTTATATGTGCTGTTTGTGATCCCGCTGACGTGGGTGCTCTTTGCGGTGTCCTCTCTGGGAGAGGCGGGGCGGTATTTTGCGCGGCTGTTTCCGTTTTTCGGGATCGGAGAGGCGGTAAACCCCGGCGATTTCTGGAAGGAGTTTACGATTTTTTGGCCGGTGCTTCTGGCGGCGGGCGTATTTTGTATCCCGGCGGTCTGCCGGTGGTTTGAGCGTCACAGAAAGAGCAGGCTGGTTACGGCAGCGCTGTTCGTGCTTTTCTGGGTATGCGTATACCAGATCTCGAATGTGGCGAACAATCCGTTCATGTATGCGAATTTTTGACGGCGGGAATGGATTGCAGAGAAAGAAAAGAGGATTCAGATACCATGAAGTTATGGAAAAAATGTCCGCTTCTTGTCCTGATCGCGGTCAGCGGGCTGATCTTAGAGCTGATCGGGCTGGCAAATCAAAACGGCATTTATGCAGATTACCGTCCGGACGGACCGGAGACGCCTGCGATGGCTGCGGTATTTACGGCGGCAAAGGACGGCGTATTCCCGTGGAGCGGCCTGGCGGGGCGCATGGAGGACAAAGAGCCGCCTGTAGGCAAAACGGATGAAAACGGCGGAAAAGAGCAGACAGGAGAAGCGGGAAAAGAAAGCCCGGAGGGCAGCGCACAGCAGGAAGCGGGCGGCACGGGAACCGGCGGGCAGGAAGTGTCCGGTGTGTCGGATAACAGCGTTTCCGGAAACGATGTATCCGGAAATTCGGCAGGACAGGAAAATGAGGGAGAAATAACGTACAGTTTTACGCAGGTGGATGAAAGCTATTTTGACGACGCGGCGTTTATCGGGGATTCCCGGACGCAGGGGCTTTTGGAATACGGCGGCATCGAGGATCATGCGGATTTTTACTGCAAGACGTCGCTGACCGTGTACAACCTGTTTGAAAAGCCCAAGGCGTTCATTCAGGACGGAAATGAAAAGATCACGCTGGAGGAGGCGCTGACGCGGCATTCCTATAAGAAGATCTATCTGATGATCGGCATTAACGAGATGGGAACCGGGACGCAGGAGTCGTTTTTTGAGGCGTATGCGCGGGCGGTTTACAAAATACGGGAGCTGCAGCCGGACGCGATCATTTTCCTGCAGGGGATCATGCGGGTGGCGGAGGGGAAAAACGCTTCCGATCCGATCTTTAATAATACGAATATCAACATCCGCAATGTGATGATCGAAACGCTGGCAAATGACAGGGATATTTTCTACCTTGACGTCAACGAAGCGGTGTGCGATGAAAACGGCAATCTGCACGCGGACTGGACGTTCGACCAGATCCATCTGAAAGCAAAATACTATCAGGTGTGGAAGGAGTATTTGCTGCAGCACGGGATTGTGAAGTGAGATCCCGGCAGAGAGGGGCGGCGGCTGGCGCACAGGGGGCGCACAGGGGTCAGAACAGTTCCTGAAAAATGTTCTTGACAAATACGGAAGCGGTCTGTATAATTTGATGAGTATGGACGGAGTCCGACCGGATTTTGTCCTATCGTTAGGAGTATGCTATGTTAGTGAATGTGACAGATGTATTTGCATCCGAAGGCAAAGTGATCAGTAAGGAGATCCCTTTTGAGCGCACGGTTATCGTGCATGAGGGAAGCGGGTTTCCGGTAAAGGACAGCAGCGCAGTGAGCCTGAAGCTGAGCAATACCGCACAGGGCAAAGCTCTGGTGGAAGCAAGGCTGAAACTGACCGTGGCGGTTCCGTGTGACCGATGCCTGAATGAAGTGGAGTATCCGCTTGACTTGAATATCAGCCGGGAGGTGTGCGCCCCTGACCGGGCAGGCGCTGACGAGCTGGAAGAGCAGGATGCTTTTATGGAAGGTTACTCACTGAATATAGATAGTCTGATCGATAATGAGATTACGACAAGCTGGCCTATGAAGGTGTTGTGCAGACCAGACTGCAAGGGACTGTGTCCTGTCTGCGGGAAGGATTTGAACACGGGAGCGTGCGGCTGTGATACGTTTGTTCCCGATCCGAGGATGGCGGCAATTATGGATGTCTTTAACGCGAATAAGGAGGTGTAACGATGTCTATCTGTCCTAAGAATAAGTCTTCCAAGTCCAGAAGAGATAAGAGACGGGCGAATTGGAAAATGAGCGCACCCACTCTGGTGAAGTGCAGCAAATGTGGCGCACTGATGATGCCTCATAGAGTCTGCAAGGCATGTGGTTCTTACAACAAGCGCGAAATCGTTAAGGTTGAAGCTTAAATAATGCAAACCGAACTGGCTTCCGGATTTTCCGGGGGCCTTTTTTCTGTTCCGGGAGCCTGTAACAGTTTGACTTTTCGGGCTGATTTTAGTATTATAAAAGATAATGTATTACAGCAGTGCAAAAGAGAGGAAAGGTTGGAAGCAAAATGGCTGATTTGGTAAAAGTAGCCGTGGACGCCATGGGCGGCGACAACGCTCCGGCAGAGGTTGTAAAAGGAGCGGTGGAGGCTGTGCAGGCAAGTGACCGCGTAAAGGTATGTCTCGTTGGAAAAGAAGAGGAAATTAAGAAGGAACTGTCCGCATATTCCTATCCGGCAGAGAGAATAGAGATCGTACATGCTTCGGAAGTGATCGAGACGGGAGAACCGCCGGTGAACGCGATCCGCGGCAAAAAGGATTCCTCCATCGTAAAGGGGCTGAATCTGGTAAAGGCAGGAGAGTGCGACGCGTTTGTATCCGCAGGTTCTACCGGCGCGGTTTTGGTCGGCGGACAGGTTTTGGTCGGCAGGGCAAAAGGCGTGGAGCGCCCGCCGCTGGCTCCCCTGATCCCGACCCAGAAGGGCTGTTCCCTCCTGATCGACTGCGGCGCAAACGTGGACGCGCGTTCCTCCCATCTGGTGCAGTTTGCGCGCATGGGCTCCATTTATATGGAAAACGTCATGGGCATTAAGAATCCGAAGGTTGCGATCGTCAACATCGGCGCGGAAGAGGAAAAGGGAAATGCCCTCGTAAAAGAAACCTATCCGCTGCTGAAGGAGTGTAAAGACATCAATTTTATCGGCAGCATTGAGGCGCGGGACATTCCGGCGGGAATGGCGGACGTGATCGTGTGCGAGGCGTTTGTGGGAAACGTGATCTTAAAGCTGTATGAGGGCGTGGGCGGCACGCTGATCAAGATGGTAAAGCAGGGGATGATGACGAGCCTGCGCTCCAAGATCGGAGCCCTTTTGGTAAAGCCCGCCTTGAAAAAGACGCTAAAGGCGTTTGATCTGGAAGAATACGGCGGAGCGCCGCTTCTGGGCTTAAAGGGACTGGTCGTAAAGACCCACGGCAGTTCCAAGTCGGTGGAAGTAAAAAATACGATCCTGCAGTGCATTACGTTTAAGGAACAGGATATTATCGGGAAGATTTCGGAAAGCATTGCCAGGGCAAAGGAAGAAGGTTGACCGGTATGGAGCTGGAAAAGTTAAAACAGATCATTGCCGAGGTGCTGAGCGTCGATCCGCGGGAGGTGACGGAGGATACCTCCTTTGTGGACGACCTGTGCGCGGATTCTCTGGACGTATACCAGATCGTCATGGGAATTGAGGAAACCTTCGACATCGAGGTGGATCCGGACGCGGCAGCACAGATCGAGACGGTCAAAGAAGCGGTGGAACTGATTAAAAATACGAGAAGCGAGTGAAAAAACATGACTGGGGAATATACGATAGATGAGTTGGAAAAAAAGATCGGCTATCGGTTTCGGGACAAGAGCCTGTTAAAGCAGGCGCTTACCCACAGCTCTTATGCAAACGAGCAGCGGATCAACAAGTTAAAGGATTACGAGCGTCTGGAATTTTTAGGGGATGCGGTGCTGGAGCTGATTTCCAGCGACTTTTTATTCCATGAAAACCCGCAGATGCCGGAGGGCAAGCTGACAAAGCTGCGCTCCTCGATGGTGTGCGAGCCTGCGCTTGCTTACTGCGCGCGGGATCTGGAACTGGGGCAGTACATGCTTTTGGGAAAAGGGGAGGAAGCGACGGGCGGACGCCTGAGGGATTCCATTACCTCCGATGGCATGGAGGCGGTGATCGGCGCGCTGTATCTGGACGGCGGATTTTCGGCGGCGCATGATTTCATCCACAAATTCGTCCTTTCCGATCTGGAAAACAAGATCCTGTTTTATGACAGCAAGACGGTGCTGCAGGAGCTTTTGCAGGCGGAAGGTGGCGGGGATTTTTCCTATGTTTTAAAGGGAGAGGAAGGCCCCGATCACGATAAGGCGTTCTGGGTGGAGGCGACCCTGGACGGGGAAGTGATCGGAAGCGGCAGGGGACGCACGAAAAAGGCGGCGGAACAGCAGGCGGCATACGAGGCCATTTTAAAGCTGAGAAACCGTTAAGGAGCAAGAGAAGGTATGTATTTAAAAAGCATTGAGGTGCACGGGTTTAAATCCTTTGCCAACAAGATCCTGTTTGAATTTCATAACGGAATCACCGGAATCGTCGGACCAAACGGCAGCGGAAAGAGTAACGTGGCGGATGCGGTGCGCTGGGTGCTTGGCGAACAGAGGATCAAGCAGCTGCGCGGCGCGTCCATGCAGGACGTTATTTTTTCCGGTACCGAATTGAGAAAGCCGCTGGGATATGCGTATGTGGCGATCACGCTGGACAACAGCGACCATCAGCTTGCCATCGACTACGATGAAGTAACGGTGGCAAGGCGGCTGTACCGTTCCGGGGAGAGCGAATATCTGATCAACGGGACGGCGTGCCGTTTAAAAGACGTGAACGAGCTTTTTTACGATACGGGTATCGGAAAAGAGGGCTATTCCATCATCGGGCAGGGTCAGATCGACAAGATCTTGAGCGGCAGGCCGGAGGAGAGGCGGGAGCTGTTTGACGAGGCGGCGGGAATCGTAAAATTCAAGCGCCGCAAGGAGGCTTCCGTTAAAAAGCTGGAAACGGAGCAGCAGAATCTGGTGCGCGTAACGGACATCCTTTCCGAGCTGGAAAAGCAGGTGGAGCCGTTGGAAAAGCAGGCGGAAAAAGCCCGCGTTTATTTGCGGTACAAGGAAGAGCTAAAGGCGCTGGACGTCAATGTATTTTTGGTGGAAAGCGAAAAGATCCGTGCGCAGCTGAAAGATGCAGAGGAAAAATACGGCATCGCAGCGGGGGATCTGAAGGAAACCTCCGGAAAGTACGAGGGCATCAAGCAGGAGTACGACCGGATCGTAGCAAAGATCGAGGAGCTGGAACGCAGCATGGAAGAGGAGCGCGCGAAGCTGACGGATACATCGGTCATGCGCGGAAGGCTGGAAGGCGAGATCGCGGTTTTGCAGGAAAAGATCCGTTCCATCCGCGGCAATGAGGCGCATCTGCGCAGCCGCAGGGAAACGCTTACAGGCGAGATCAATGCGAGAAATCAGGACAGGGAAAAGCTTCTTTCCGAGCGGGCAGGGATCGACGCGCGGCTTTTGGAGCTGTCCTTGGAGCGGGACAGCTCCGCCGGGAAGCTGCGGGCAGTCCAGGAGCAGATCACAGGGTTAAACGCTTCGATCGAGGCAGAAAAAAACGCAATTATTTCCAATTTAAATGAGCGCGCCCAGATCAAGACAAAAATCGGACGTCAGGAAACGATGCTGGAACAGGCGCAGATAAAGCGCGCGGAATTAAATTCCCGCCTGCTGCGCGTAAAGTCCGACGAGGTTTTGCAGGAAGAGAATTTAAAGGAGCTGCAGGAGATCTTTGCAGCAGTCAGCAGTGAGATCGAGGAACTAAACGGCGCGCAGGCGTCGAAGGAGGAAGCGATTTCTGCTGTCCGGGAGCAGATGGCGCAAAAGGACAAGGAGCTCAGGGACCGGCAGGTTTTGTATCATCAGGACAAGTCAAAGCTGGACGCAGTCAGCAACTTGACGGAGCGCTATGAGGGCTACGGCAGCGCGATCCGCCGCGTGATGGAGCAGAAAGAGAAAAATCCGGGCATTGTCGGCGTGGTGGCAGACATCATCAAGGTAGAAAAAAAATATGAGACAGCCATTGAGACAGCCCTTGGCGGCAGCATCCAGAACATCGTGACCGACGATGAGGAAACCGCCAAACGGATGATCGGATTTTTAAAGCAGACAAAGGCGGGGCGTGCGACGTTTTTGCCGTTAAACAGCATCAAAAACGCGCAGGAGTTTCGGCAGAAGGACGCCTTAAAGGAGCCCGGCGTTTTGGGGCTTGCGCATACGCTCGTGCATACGGATGGGGCGTATGCGGACGTGGCGCGTTCCCTTCTGGGCAGGATCGTGGTGGTGGATCAGGTGGACAACGCCACCCGTCTTGCGCGCAAATACGGCTACAGCCTGCGGATCGTGACGCTGGAGGGCGAGTCTTTGTCCCCGGGCGGCTCGATCAGCGGCGGCGCGTTTAAAAACAGCAGCAACCTTCTGGGACGGCGCAGGGAGATGGAGGAGCTGGAGCAGAAGGTCAAACGCCATCTGGAGGCGATCGATCTTTTGCTAAACGAGATCGAGGAGATCAAAAAGAGCCGGAACGCGATGCGGATGGAGCTGGAAGAAATCAAAAACAGCCTGCAGGAGGCGTTTATCCGGCAGAATACGGCGCGCTTAAACGTACAGTCGGCGCAGGAAAAGCGCAGCGAGACGGAAGCCGGCTATACGGGGCTGAAAAAAGAAGAGGGTGAGATCGAAAATCAGGTGCGCCAGCTTAAGCAGGAAAAAGCGGATACGCAAAAGGAGCTGGCAGACTCAGAGACATTTGAAAAAGAAACGGAAGAAAAGATCGAAGCGCTGACCAAGGAGCTCGGAGAAAGGCGTCAGGAGGAAGCGGCGCAGACGGCGGCGCTCAACGAAAAAGAGCTTGAGGTCGAAAAGATCCGGCAGCAGCTCGGCTTTTACCAGACAAACGAGGAGCGTTTAAAGGGCGAGATCGGGCGGTATGAAAAGGAGCTGGCGGAGGTTGCGCAGAGCCTGAAGGACGGCGCAGCGGAAGCGGTTTTAAAGGAAGAAAATATCAAACGGCTGCAGGCGACCATCGAAGCTTCCCAGACAGCCCAAAACGACGCGCAGGAAAAGCTTTCTGCGGATACAAAGCGGCGGGAAGCGCTTGCCGGAAGGCAGAAAAACTTTTTTGCAGAGCGGGAAGAGCTGTCTGCGCGGATGAGCGCGCTGGATAAGGAGGTCTACCGCTTGAACGCCCAGAAGGAAAAGCTGGAAGAAGCGATGGAGAACCAGATCAATTACATGTGGAACGAGTATGAGATCACGCTGCGCGACGCGGTTTTGATGCGGAATGAGGCGATGACCGACCTTGCTGCGATGAAAAAGCAGACGGCAGAGGTAAAGGACGCCATCCGCAAGTTGGGCGACGTCAACGTAAATGCCATCGAGGATTACAAAAACCTGATGGAGCGCTACACGTTTTTAAAGACCCAGCACGATGATCTGGTGGAAGCCGAAAAGACGCTGGAACGGATCATCTTAGAGCTGGATGAGGCGATGCGCCGCCAGTTTAAGGAAAAATTCGGCGAGATCGGACGGGAGTTTGACAAGGTATTCAAGGAGCTGTTCGGCGGCGGAAAGGGTACGCTTGAGCTGATGGAGGGCGAGGATATTCTGGAAGCGGGCATCCGCATTATCGCACAGCCTCCGGGCAAAAAGCTTCAGAATATGATGCAGCTTTCCGGCGGCGAAAAGGCGCTGACGGCGATTTCTTTGCTGTTTGCAATCCAGAATTTAAAGCCGTCGCCGTTTTGCCTTCTGGATGAGATCGAGGCGGCGCTGGACGACAGCAACGTGGGACGCTATGCGAAATATCTGCATAAGCTGACCGCCCACACCCAGTTTATCGTGATCACCCACAGAAGGGGGACGATGGAGGCGGCGGACCGGCTATACGGCATTACGATGCAGGAAAAGGGCGTGTCCACGCTGGTAAGCGTAAATCTGATCGACAAGGATCTGACGGATTAAAAAGATTGCAGCAAAATAAGACGGACGGCTGATGTTTTGCTGACGTTTGGAAAGGAAGCTTGAGATGGGAGAGGAGAAAAAAGGTTTTTTTGCCCGGCTGAAGGAAGGGCTGACAAAGACCAGAAATAATATCGTCCGCGGGATCGACTCGATCTTTTCGGGGTATTCCGCAATCGACGACGATTTTTATGAGGAGCTGGAAGAGACGCTTATTATGGGCGATCTGGGCGTGCGCGCCACGCAGGAGATTTTGGAGCGTTTAAAGGACCAGGTGGACGAGCAGGGAATCTGCGATCCGGAGGACTGCCGGCAGATCCTGATCGACAGCATCCGGGAGCAGATGCACGTTGGTGAAACGGCATATGAGTTTGAAAAGGAGCAGTCGGTCGTTATGGTGATCGGCGTAAACGGCGTCGGAAAGACGACGTCAATCGGAAAGCTGGCAGCGAAATTAAAGGGTGACGGGAAAAAGGTACTCATCGCGGCGGCGGATACGTTCCGCGCAGCGGCGGGCGATCAGCTGGCGGAGTGGGCGCACCGCGCGGGCGTGGACATGATCGGCGGAGCAGAGGGCTCCGACCCGGCAAGTGTGATCTATGACGCGGTAAACGCGGCGAAGGCGCGCCATGCAGACGTGCTTTTGTGCGATACGGCGGGGCGGCTTCATAATAAAAAGAACCTGATGGAAGAATTAAAAAAGATGAACCGCATCATCGAGCGGGAATTTCCGAATGCGCACCGGGAAAATCTGGTGGTGCTGGACGGTACGACCGGACAGAACGCGCTTGTGCAGGCGAGGGAGTTTGCGCAGGTCGCAGATCTGACGGGCATTGTCCTGACCAAGATGGACGGTACGGCAAAGGGCGGCATCGCGGTTGCAATCCAGTCGGAACTGCATGTTCCGGTAAAATATATCGGCGTCGGCGAAAAGATCGACGACCTGCAGAAGTTCGATCCGGATGAATTTGTAAACGCACTGTTTGACGTGCAGAAAGAGGACTAAGATTGAAAATGAGAAGTAGGGGGTATCCATTTCCTTAATCGCATCACAAACA
>ERZ894183.161-NODE-161-length-61924-cov-9.135706_pt1 | contig 61924 bp, 54 predicted proteins | sample MGYA00380279_ERZ894183 | MGnify/ENA primary metagenome ERZ894183 (study PRJEB32331, sample SAMN06328422) | human gut metagenome | biome: human gut microbiome; feature: stool | host: Homo sapiens | collected 2013-06-26 ... | reverse complement strand
CCACGATTTTAACCACGCTTGATAGCGAAAATATAAGAAGATAGACCTAGATATGCGAGGTTTACCACAAAAGCAAAATGCCCGTAGAGCCTATAAAATAAGGCTTTGCGGACATTTGAGAAGATATAAAAAGATAGTCAAAAAGACATATATAATTTATGTATAAATTATATATTTTGAATGATCAGTGATATTCCCGATAAAATCAGTAGTATAATAACTATCTTTTTAACTGTAGTATCTTTCATGAATTTACTGCACTGCATACCCACAAACATACCGATCAGTGCAATTACGATCAGAATCATGGCCGTGCGGATTGCCGACATCGTAAAAAGTCCCAACACAGCATATGTAATCAGGCGGATCGTATTTTCCACTGCAAACACCATACTCACATTGCCCTTGAATTCAGTCATCGTATCTGTCATACGCGTCACGCATACACCCAGCATGGCTCCAACTCCAAAAAGTCCACAAAGCATTCCGCCAACTATCCCCATGATCAGCATTGTTATTTTTGATGGTTTGGATGTCTTATGCTGATATTCCTGCAGAAACATCTGAACTCCCAGCACCGACACTACAATCCCGAAAAATACTTTTATAATGCCCGCATCTACGTTCTTCAAAATAAAAGCTCCCGGAATACTGCCAAACAATACGAGTAAAGATAACGGCAGCCAGACTTTTGTCTTTAATTCCTTTCGATTATTCCATGTCATCAGCAGATTCATCGGATATCCGATCAGAAGCTCCGTCGGTGATATATTTGCATTCGCTGTCCCATAGCTAAGAATCGATGTAAATACCAGTGTGTTCGCAAATCCACAGACACCTTTCACAAAAAATGCAACAAACGTTGCGATTACCCACATTGTCATTCGCTCACTCCATCATCATAAAACTCTAAAACAATAAACTTTGAACAAAGGAACGGCTCCAGAATATCATAGAATCATAGCGTTGACAAGCGGCCGACCCAAAAGTCAGCCGCACTTCTGATTAATATAAGGATTTTGTATTATTCTAATCCAGATCATCCCATGTAAATGCATCCCACGGGATATCCACTTCTGCGCCCTGATTGAGAATTGCATCGATATGCATCAGAAGTGGATATTCCTTCAGATCTACTTTACCTCTCTCCGCAAGCTTCTTCACTGCTCTTGCCGTTCTGGTAGCGATCACGATAGATTCCAGTGTCACACCTTTCAATTCTTCCATTGCCTGCTCAAAAGTCAGTCCTCGTCCAAGCAGAGTTCCGATCATTCTTGTTCTTCCGCCGAATACCGTCACATACAGGTCTCCCACACCGTGTACCAGATGTTCCGGCTTTCCGCCGACAAGATTCAGGAGTTTACCCATTTCTTTCATACTCTGACCAAACAGAGCTGCCTGTGAATTGTAGTGCTGTGCACCGATCTTACCGTCTTTCTTTTCAGCCAGTCCTACCGCCAGAGTAACTCCCAGAGCATAAGCATTCTTCAGCGCAACCGCACACTCTACACCTACCACATCGGTAGAAATACTGATATGGTAATAATCTGTTGCCATCAATGAACGGATATATTTTAATGTCTCCGGATCTTTACCGCAAAATGCCACATGACTGTTATCATGATCTGCCAGTTCATAGCTGGTACAAGGACCTCCGATCGCATTAAAGTTCAGATGTTTTCCTTCCGGCTGACGCTCTTCAAAAATGTATGGATAAGGTACCATCGTTCCGTCTTCCCGGTCTACCATTCCTTTGGTCACAGTAAGAAGCGGCACTTCTTCCGGAAGCACCGGCAGAATCTCATCGCAGAACCAGTCCAGTCCAAAACTGCTGACACCGCCAATGATCAAATCCGCGCCTTCCAGTGCTTCTTCAAGTTCCTCAATCTGATAATACTTAATACCATCATGAAGTGTTCTTTTTAATGTGATATGATAATTGTCTTTTCTCAGTCCGTTGATGATTTCGCGATCCAACGGCGAGCCAATCAGACGTACCTCGTGTCCATTTTCAAATGCCGGGAATGTCAGTGCTGATGCCATCTGTCCTGCACATACAAATGTAATTACGCTCATGTTTAATCTCCTCTCCAATTTCGTTCCGTTCTTATTACGCTGTGATTAAATCACGTTTTTTTCTCTCTGTCAAATGCTCCAGGCAGCAGTTTTCCGTCATTTTCTTATATTTACTACTAATCATTCGTTTTGATTAATTAGCATTTTTCTCTGCTTTCTCACTGCTCTTTTTCTCAAGATTCATTTTCCCTTTGATTTATAGTACTGTTCTTGACTCCATGATTAATCAAACATATAATATTAATAATCAAAAGTCACTTTGATTAATAGCTGTTTATTAATCAAAATTGTTTGATTAATCATAGGCCGGAGGTACATACATTTATGGGGAAAAGAAAGAAAGTCACGACCAGAGATATTGCAGAAGCATTGGGTGTTTCCCAGTCTACCGTGTCCATGATCCTCAGCGAAAAGCCGCGGGTATCATTTTCACAGGATACCGTAGATAAAGTCCGCGCTATGGCTGAACAGATGGGCTATGCCGAACAGGTTCCTGATGTCAGCCGCAAGAGCAAGGCGCTGGCAAATACCATCATTGCCATCTGTCCGAATCTGTCCGGCGGATATTATTCCATGCTGCTCCATTCGATCATTGAACAGGCGAATCAACATAAATATACTGTTCTGACTGTGACTACGCTCCGTGATGCCCGGATTGAACATATCTATCTTGATCTGCTGGCAAGAAACCAGTTAGCCGGTATCATCGTTCTCTATCCGATGGCTCAGATTCCTAAACTGAATGAACTGGCGGGCAAAGTTCCAGTCATTTCCATAGGTGACAAACCGGGTAGCTATCATTTTGATGCCGTCGTATTGGACAGCAAGAAGCCAGCCATGATGATTGCTGAGCATCTTCTTTCACTTGGTCATACACATTTCGCATATGTCACAACTCCTGTACATGGTCAGGAAGTTGGCCGAATCCGCAGACTGGCAGGTATCAGACAATGTCTGGAAGAACACGGACTCCCGGAAGATCATCTGGAAATTCTTTCTACATCAAGAAAGGAATTCGCAAAATATCCGGGCGATCGGGCCGAATATCAGAACGGCTATGACCGAACCATCGAAGCACTGCAAAATGGTACTGCCTCCACCGCATTTATCGGTAATAATGATATGACTGCATTGGGTATTATGGATGCGATCACAAAACTGGGATATAAAATTCCATTCGATTATTCCGTCTGCGGATTCGACAATATTCCGCTCGCTTCCATGAAGCAGATCTCCCTGACTACAATTGAACATGCCACTGTTCAAAAGGGTCATGAAGCCGTTGATCTTATCCATAAAAAACACAGCCAGGATCATTCCGGCAGACAGCCTTCTTATACTGTCCGCCTGGAATATGAACCCCAGCTGATCGTACGTAATTCTACCGGCAAATGCCGTAAGAATCTGCGCTGATTATATTCATCTATTAATTATTCGCCAATATATCTTCCACCGTCACATCCCGATAGGATGTAATCACATCATCTGCCAGACTGACATCCTGTCGGTATGCCTGCGGTGGCACATATGCGTGACAATACATACCCGCTGTCTTTGCTGCGATTACGCCATTATATGCGTCCTCAATCACCACACACTCCTCTGGTTTCATGCTTATCTCTTTTGCCGCTTTCAAATACACATCCGGCGCCGGTTTCCCATGTTCACATTCCGCACCGCTGACCAACGCCTTAAAACATCCTTTAATCCCCAATGTCTCCATATTATGAACAATATTATCCATCGTCGAACTGGATGCCACAGCCATTTTTACATCCGCATCGTGCAATTCACGGATCAATTCCAGCACGCCGTCCATCGGCTGCAGACCACCTATCTGAATCTGCTGATCTCTGTAGGTAACCACTTCGTCCATACACTCCCGCGGTGTCTTCGCCAGATGATAACGCGCCTGCAACACCGTACAATTATGAAGTAATGGACTGCCAAAGAACTCCTGCAGATCTGTTGGCTCCAGATGAATCCCATTTCTCTTCAACAAATCCAGCATGCCATCTACATAAAAACGTTCCGTATCCGTGATCACGCCATCCATATCAAATAACACTGCTTTTCTCATATTTTCCTCCCCATCGTTCGATTACTTTTATCATACATGGTCGGTTCCGCAATTGCAATCCTTCTGCACATCTGTTAATATATAAACATATTTGTAAACAAGGAGGACAAGCACATGAGTAAAATTGATGAAGTAAGAGCCGATATGGTCAAGGCAATGAAAGCCGGAGAAAAGGAAAAGAAAGACACCTTATCCCTTCTGCTTGCAGCACTGAAAAATAAAGCCATTGACAAACGTGCTGACCTGACTCCGGAAGAAGAGACTCAGGTTATCATGAAAGAGATCAAACAGACAAAGGAAACTCTGGAACTGACTCCTGCTGACCGCACCGACATTATTGAGGAATGCAAGAAGAGACTGGCTGTTCTGGAAGCCTATGCTCCTAAGATGATGGATGAAGACGAGATCGAAGCCGTCATTCAGGCAACACTTGCCGAGCTTGGCATTGATGCTCCTACCGGCAAGGACAAAGGCCGCATCATGAAGACTCTGATGCCTAAGGTAAAGGGCAAAGCCGACGGCAAATTGGTCAATCAGTTACTGATGAAACATATGCAGTAGGTCTGACCGATATTTATCTGACGCACTGGAATTAAAAATCCGCTTATAGGAACCTATATACGAATGCGTATCCCGATTCCTGCAAGCGGATTTTTTTATTATTCTATTCTGTTATGAACTTTTCTACTCCGTACGGAGCGCCGTTACCGGATCGCTCTTCGCCGCTTTCTTTGACGGAATCAGTCCGCCGATCAGCGTCAGCACTACACTGAGTGCAATCAGGATTACCGCCGGCACCGGAGGCAGCACCGCATTGACACTTGTATTATCTGCCACATGATGAATGATCATATTGCCCGGTATCAGAAGTAATAACGAAAGTACGATACCGATCAGACCTGCACACAGACCGATGATAAAGGTCTCTGCATTAAACACCTGTGAGATATTCCTCTTAGATGCTCCGATTGCCCTGAGAATACCGATCTCTTTCTTACGCTCCAGCACGCTGATGTACGTAATGACACCGATCATAATGGAAGAAACCACCAGCGAAATGGCTACAAATGCAATCAGTACATAGCTGATCGTATCCACTATATCGGTTACGGAAGACATGAGTGTTCCTACCACATCGGTATAGGAAATCACCTGTTCATCCTTTCCTTCTTTTTCCATTCTCTGGTTATAATCATCCAGAAGTTTTACCACTTTTTCTTTATTATCAAAGTCTTTCGGGTAAATGGAAATCTGTCCCGGTTCATCAAAGTCCACATAGCCAAGCTTCTCTAAGTTGCTGTCGTAGTTCGCGCTCTGGGTATTACTCATGGACATCATAAGCTCTGACAGATCCTGTTCCGTCATATGGAACTGGAATGCATCTGCAAATGCATCCGCATCAATCTGCATCGCACTTCCTAACGCGTTCTGCAGATTACTTCCGATCTGCACCATCGTCTGTTGCATACCGGTCTGAAGTCCGGCTGCAAGCTGAGTCATAATCTGCTGCATTGCCGATGTGATCTGTGTCTGTAGTACTTCTGACAACGCACCTGTATAAGCCCCCATCACCTGCTTCATATAATCATTCATAGCAGCTGTAAGCTGGCTTTGCAGACTGTCCATATCGATGGCTTCTGACATCCCCTGCATCAATCGTTTCTGTCCGTCTTCGGTCTGCATATATTTCATAAAATGCTGTCCCATCTGCGCCGGATCCGGATAGCCGTTAGCATTCGCATATGTTGAATAGCCCTGTGCAAGTTCCCTCGCCATTCCCTGAAGGTCTGCATCCGAAATGTCAAACGTAGCTGCTCCAAACACCTCATTCGCCCAGTTTGTCATAATCTGCTTCGCTTCCGAGGTCTGCAGATACTCCTGCAGATATTCTCCAAAGTAGTCAGCACTTGTCTCTGCCTTCCCCTGTACATAGCTCTGCATACCAGTCATGACACGAGTGATCAGATTCTGCATCTGTGCTGTTGTGATCACCACATCCCCATTCTGCTGCAGGATGGATCCCAGATATTTGCGGATAATATTCTTCGCATCATCCGTTGTCAGATACTCCGAAAAATGTTCTCCCAGTGTAGAATAATCTGCCTCCGGATGGCTTTTCACATATTCACTGTATCCTTCATTCAGAATCTGGATCATTTTCTCCATGCCACCTGGCTTCATCGTAATATCGAGATGTGACAGCATATCTCCAAGATTAAACTCCGGCATATCCGATACATCCAGATTAATCTGGCTGAGATCCACCATGCCAGACAGATTCATAGAACCGCCATCCAGTGTAAATGTATCCTGCAGATTCATAGACGACGGAAGTGCCAACGCATCGCTCAATCCATTCAATGAACTTCCATCCATGCCAAATGCTTTCTGCAGTGCTGATTCATCGACGGTAAACAGAGAATTCATATCGAATCCACTGTCACTGTCTTCTCCAAAGGTCTCTCCAGTAAATACATTCGTACCGGAATCAGCTAACTGCGTCTTTACGATCTCACTGTCCGCTGCATTCTCTGCCACATGACGCACCAGAGATACCGGATAATTAATACCCGGTGTCAGTGCCGATGCCTTGGCATCCTCACCCGGCTGTACAATTCCTACAATCTCCAGATCCTCGCCCTGATTCACCAGATTCTTCATGTATTCTTCATTGTCCGTCTTATCCTTCCAGACATTATACTGACTATCATACTCATAATAGTCTGCGCTGTTCACCAGTTTGAACTTCTTACCCAGAATATCATCATAGGTATATTCTCCCAGATCTGTCGGTGTCTGGATATCTTCCTCATTTGCAAACTCCCGAATCATATCATCCAGTTCCATCTGGTCTCTGAGTCCCAATGTATACAGCATAAAGTCACTGATACTTCCGTTGGAAGTAAGCACTAGCACACATTCATGATAATTCTCCGGCCAGCGTCCTGCCTTCACTTCATATTGATTCTTATAGAGCCTCGCATTCTCCGGCATCTCATAGAACACATTGGTGCTCATCATCGAAGACATCATACTGTTCGTTCCCGCGGTCGATCCAAGTCCAAGTGCCGCAAATGACTGATCCGGATTCACCTGACGCACACTGTCTGCATCCTGTCTGTAGATCTGCGGTGTCACTCCATACGTATACTCTACTGCAGTCGTATACTTTTCAATCCCGGACTCGTCACTGTCCAGATATTTTTTCAGAGATTTCAGATCATTGGAATTCATCTGGGAAAACATATTCGTCACCATCTTCATGATCTTGACTTTACCATCCGACTTCTTCCCACTGTTATCCTTATCCGATGCCGCCGCTGCATTTCCTACCATCATAGATGATATGTCAAATCCCGTACTCTGGATCTGCAACGGGTATTCAGATAATGTATCCTCTTCCACGGACTTAATATAGCCATTAACACCATTGGACAGTGCAAGAATCAGTGCAATGCCGATAATACCGATAGATCCTGCAAATGATGTCAGCAACGTACGCGCTTTTTTCGTCCACAGATTGTGAAAACTCAGGGACAGTGCTGTCAGAAATGACATGGATGACTTGCCCATATTCTTATGCTCCGGTTCTTTCATAGCCGGTTCATTTAGCATATATTCATCCGTATCGGAACAGATCTTTCCATCTTTTAAGTTCACAATTCGGGTAGCGTACTGTTCTGCAAGTTCCGGATTATGGGTAACCATGACTACTAACTTGTCCTTCGCCACATCCCTTAAAAGATCCATCACCTGTACGCTGGTATCACTGTCCAGTGCTCCGGTCGGCTCATCTGCAAGAAGGATATCCGGGTCATTAACCAGCGCTCTCGCGATCGCCACTCGCTGCATCTGTCCACCGGACATCTGACTCGGCTTCTTGTGGAGCTGATTGCCAAGTCCCACCTTCTCCAACGCATCCACTGCACGCTTTCTGCGCTCATCCTTACCGACACCTGAAATGGTCAACGCCAGTTCCACATTGGCAAGTACCGTCTGATGCGGAATCAGATTATAACTCTGGAATATGAATCCGATGGTATGATTCCGATAAGAATCCCAGTCTCTGTCCTTGTATTTCTTCGTGGATATTCCATTGATGATTAGGTCACCGCTGTCGTACCGGTCCAGTCCACCGATCACATTCAACAGCGTCGTCTTACCGGAACCGCTGGGACCTAAGATTGCCACAAACTCATTATCCCGCAGATTCAGACTTACATCATCCAGTGCCTTCTGTACCAGATTCCCCGTCCGATACTCTTTACAGATATGCTGTATCTGAAGCATGTATTTCCTCCTTTAACGTTTTAGCGCTTTAATATAATGCCCCTGACATTATAAAAAACCTCCGAACCGTCTGCCATCTGGCATTAGCGACTCAGAGGTCATGTCTTTATTAGCTTTTAGTTGGCTGAATCCGTGCTTTCCTCGCTGTCTTCTGTATGCAGAGTAACCTTCAAATCATTAAAATCTACTTTCTTCCACACACTCTTCTTCACACTGATGTCGCCTTTCTTTCTCCAGCCCTTAATCACTTCATCATACTTGTCCTGTTTTCTCTGGGAAATGATCGTCTGTTTCTCTTCTTCGGTTGCTTCCTGATCAAACAGGCTGGTAACCTTCGCTACATAATAGCCATTATCTGTCTCGATACAGTCTGTCACGCTGCCTTCATCCAGTGCATCTGCTGCCTTCGCAAGTGCCTCTGGTACGGATGCAGATCCCTCTCCGTCAAAGCTTGCTTCCGATACCGTATATCCCTGTGCCTGTGCAAAGCCTTCAAAATCACTTGTCTCTTTCGCACCTTCCGCAAATGCCTCTGCATTCGCCTTTACATTGGCTTTTTCTTCATCGCTGAGTGACTGATAGACACCATTGGCATCTGTCGTGTTAATCGAGAACAGTACATACTGCATGGCTTTCTGCTTCGCCTCATCATCTGTTACGTTCGTATCTGCCTCTGCTTCGATGGCATCTGTCATCTTCTGCTTGATCGTAACCAGTGTCAGATAACGCTCTACATACTCAGTATCTCCGGATACCTTTTCCTTATCGTCTTTGTCGTTATCCTTGCTGAATTCCTTGGCAGCATCTTTAATCGCTTTCTTCTCATCATCAGAAAGACTGATCTTATAATCATCCATATGATCTTCCAAGAGATACATATTCTCCAAATCTTTCAACACCTCATCCTTTACAAGCTTCTCATAAGTCTTGCCTTCGGATGCTTCCGTCGTCCACATATTATCTCCCAGATAGCTGGAATACATACTCTCATACTGTGCCTGTGTCATTCTTGCATAGAAATTCGCAAGTCCTGCCGGAATCTCATCTCCTGCTACCGTCGCCACAGTGGCACTATCTTTCAGCCCGCATCCTGTCAGTGATGACGTTACCATCGCACCTGCCAGTACAAGCATTGCCAGTCTTTTTTTCATATTGCATTTCCTCCTGCTTCTCATGTGGATGCTTCATTATATCACCCACAACATCTATTAATTTTAGCATTATTTTAAGTATCAAGCAATGCTTTCATGGCATTTAAGACATTTTTCACAACTACCAGAGCATCCACAGCCTTCGCCTTCCGGTTCTTCTTCTTTTCTTCATAAATAAACACCGGCGGCTCCTCTGGTTTAAAGGTCAGATCCCCTTTGTACTGCTGGATCAGCTCCGGTATCTTCTCCGGACGCACCTTCGCTTTCTCATACATGGTAAATATATACTGCTCACCTTTCTGCTCCACTGCTGTCACATAAACACTATGCGCCAATGCCTTCAGCGTTGCCACTTCCAGAAGCTTCATAACCTTTCGAGGAATATCACCATAACGGTCGATCAGCTCTTCCGTCATATCTTCCATCTCTTCTTCATTCTCAATCGCCGCGATCCGTTTGTAGATATCCAACTTCTGATACTCATTCGGAATATATGAATCCGGAATAAATGCATCTACATTCAGATCCATTGTAGTCGTAAAGCCCTCATCCTCCGCTTCACCTTTCAGCGTACGCACTGCCTCGTTCAACATTTTGCAGTACATATCATATCCAACCGCTTCCATATGTCCATGCTGCTCTGCTCCCAGCAGGTTACCTGCGCCCCGGATCTCCAGATCCCTCATGGCGATCTTAAATCCAGACCCAAGATCCGTAAATTCACGGATCGCTGCCAGACGCTTCTCTGCTTCTTCCCGCAGTAATTTATTTCTCTGATACATTAAGAACGCATATGCCATACGGTTGGATCGTCCCACACGTCCACGGAGCTGATACAACTGCGACAGTCCCAGCCGGTCTGCATCGTGGATGATCATAGTATTGGCATTGGAAATATCCAGTCCTGTCTCAATGATCGTGGTCGATACCAGCACGTCAATCTCGCCATTGATAAAGTCCAGCATGATCTTCTCAAGCTGATGTTCCCGCATCTGTCCATGGGCATAGGCTACCACCGCTTCCGGCACCAGCTTCTGAATATGCGCACTGACTTCCGCAATATTATCCACCCGATTATAGACATAATAAACCTGTCCCTGGCGGGCGCACTCCCTCTGGATAGCTTCCCGCACCATCTCGTCATTATATTCCATCACATACGTCTGAATCGGCATACGCTCTTCCGGTGCCTCTTCCAGCACACTCATATCACGGATTCCGATCAGGCTCATATGAAGGGTACGCGGGATTGGTGTTGCCGTAAGCGCCAGCACATCTACATTTTCCTTCAGCTTCTTGATCTTCTCCTTGTGCTGGACACCAAAGCGCTGTTCCTCGTCAATGATCAAAAGCCCCAGATCTTTGAATTCCAGATCATCACTGAGCACCCGGTGGGTACCGATAATAATATCTACCAGACCTTTTTTCGTATCCTCGATGGTCTTCTTCTGCTGGGCTGCCGTCCGGAATCTGCACATCAGATCCACCCGCACCGGAAATTCCTTCATACGCTGGGCAAAGGTATTGTAATGCTGCTGGGCAAGAATCGTCGTCGGCACCAGATATACGACCTGCTTATTCTCCTGCACTGCCTTAAATGCCGCACGGATTGCAACTTCCGTCTTGCCATAGCCCACATCCCCACAGATCAGACGATCCATGATCTTAGTGCTCTCCATATCCTGTTTTACCGCATCAATGGCAAGCATCTGATCTTCTGTCTCCTCAAACGGAAACATCTCTTCAAATTCCCGCTGCCATACGGTATCCTCGCCATATACGAAACCTTCCTGCTCCTGTCTTGCCGCATACAACTTCACCAGATCTTTTGCGATTAATTGTACCGCACTTTTGACGCGTTTTCTCGTTCTGGTCCAGTCCTGCGTGCCAAGACGATTCAGCTTTGGCTTCCTGGCATCGGCGCTGGCGTATTTCTGGATCAGATCCAGCTGCGTTGCCGGAATGTACAGATTACCGCCTGCTGCATATGAAATCTTCATATAATCCTTGGCAATCTTATCCGATTCAATCTTCTCAATCCCCTGGTAAATGCCGACACCGTGATTCTCATGTACCACATAGTCGCCCACCTTCAGTTCCGTAAAGTCACGGATCTTGCGACCTTCGTATTTTTTACGCTTGCGTTTCTTACGCACTTTACCGAAAATGTCCGTTTCCGAGATCACCGTAAACTTCAGCATCGGATACTCATAGCCCTCTGCCACATGACCATAAGCTGTCATAATCTCACCAGGCTGCACTTCTCTGTCCTGCTCTTCACTGTAATAACTGCTCAGATTATAATCTCGCAGATCCTCCGCCAGACGCTTCGCCCTGGTTCTGGAACCTGACAACAATATCACTCTGTAATCATTCCGTTTCAGACGCTTCAGGTCTCTCGTCAGCATCTCAAAACTGTTATTATACGGATTCACACTCTTCGTATTAATGCTGAATTTATTCCGGAATCTAAAACCATTGCCATGAGTATCAAGCGCAGACAATCCAATGCAATAATAGGTATTCATCCGCTTTACGATCTCTGCCGTCTCATACAGCTTCATCTCATCATCCGATACTTCATAACCACTTTCCACGCGTTTTGCCTGCGCTTCTACAAATTCCTGTTCTACTGCCTCGCCCTTTTCTACCAGCCTGGTCGGTTCATCCAAAAATACCAACGTATCTTCCGGCGGAAAATATTCCAGAAATGACACTCGTTTTCCCGGCCTTCCCGGAAGCTCATCTGCCGGATAGATCACTGCCTCATCCAGATTCTGCACGGAACGCTGACTGTCTGTATCGAAGCTTCGAATAGAATCCACTTCATCTCCCCACAGCTCAATACGCACAGGAAGCTCCCCGGTCAACGGATAAATATCCAGGATACCACCGCGGATCGCAAACTGTCCCGGTCCGTCGACCTGTTCTTCCCTGTCATAGCCATTCTCCGTCAACGCTTTCCGGATCTCATCAAAGTCCAGTGTCTGTCCGTTTTCAATCCGGATCACCCGGTCTTTCATAGCACCTTTCACTGGAAGTGCATCCATAAATGCATCAAAAGACACCACTACAGTCAACGGTTTTTCCTCCAGAATTGCCTGTACTACTGTCATGCGGGATTCCTGAAGTTCCTTGCTGCGGATATCTGCCTGATAAAAAAGGAAATCCTTTGCCGGATAAAAATAAGTCTCCGGATCCAGCATATGATATTCCTCATATACCTGTCTTGCTTTTGACTCACTGGAACAAGCGATGACTCTGTATTTACAGCCATCGCCCAGTGCGTACATCATATGCGTTTTCTGAGAATTTACACAGCCGGATATCTGCAGTACTCCGGCTTCTTTCTGTTTTTCTTTCTGAATTGCTTCAAATTCAGCCAGTTCCTGCAACGGCCCTATCAGCGCCTGCATCTGCCTCTACGCCTCCTGTTTTGCTTTTTTATTATATTCGTTCATGGCCTGCTCTACATCACCCGCCACAAGCATCTCTGCTGCGTGCATGGCTCTGGTATAGCCTTCCTGCATCTTTGCTCTGTCATCCTTAGAAAAATGTCCCAGCACATAATCTGCCAGATCATAGCCGGACGGTTTCTCACCGACACCTACTTTGATCCTTGGAAATACATTCGTACCCAAATGGCTGATAATGCTTTTGATTCCGTTATGACCTCCGGCACTTCCTTTCTTACGGATCCGGAGCTGTCCCACATCCAGACTGATATCATCATAGATCACAAGAAGTTCTGTCTCTACATCGATCTTATAAAAATCTGTCAGTGCCCGGAGACTCTCTCCGCTGAGATTCATATAAGTCTGCGGCTTTGCCAGAAGGACCTTGCGTCCCGCAATGATCCCGGTGCCCGTCAGTGCTTTTCCTTTCCGTGTCTCTACAGAAATATTATATTCATCCGCAATGCGGTCTATCACATCAAATCCTACATTATGTCTTGTACCTTCGTACTGTTTCGTAGGATTACCAAGTCCTGCAATAATATACATCGTTCTTACCTCCGTTCCTTATTCTACAAGAGAAGCTCCCATTTGTCACGCATAAATCCCTTCCTCCCTGCATACATTTATAGAAATAATACCAGGACCACTGATAAGGAGGCCATTATGAGTTCCAAAACCAGAATCGTTGTCTTACACATGAAAGAGATCATTTATACAGCGATCTTTGCTGTCTTAGCCATAGTACTGATCCTGCTGCTTATTTTCATGTTTCTGCCTAAAGTACGGGGCAGTCATAACAAAACAGCCAAATATAATCCAGGCGTCTATACTTCAGATCTGACGGTTGGAGATACCACGCTTTCGCTGGAAGTAACCGTCTCAGAAACCGAGATCACATCCATTCATTTCTCCAATCTGAATGAGACAGTCTCTGCCATGTATCCATTACTTCAACCGGCAATTGAGGAGATTGCCGACCAGATCGTCGCCAACCAGTCTCTCGATGATATCCAGTACACAGAAGAGACCCATTATACCTCTCAGGCAATCATAAATGCTGTCGATGAGGCATTGAAAAAAGCCGCGGCTAATTAGCTGCGGCTTCTCAGTTCTTATTCTTCTTTTTCAATTTTTATCTCAGATTCTTCTATCCTTCTACAATCAGATACTGTCCGCTCGGCAGTGCAAATACTTCTGCAGCTTCCTCAATCTCTTCCATTGACATGCCATCTACATCCATGCCCTCTTCTTCCAGAAATTCCTTAACTTCTTCGATATTATTCACAACTGCTGCCATGCAATCTTCCAGAAATGCCTCTGCTTCTTCCAGCGTATCAGCTACCGGCTCATCAAAGAGCTTGCCCTGTTGTTCCAGAAACGCCTGCAGACATTCTTCATCGTATTCATACATATCTCTTATCCTCCCTCACGACTATGATACGAATTGTAATAACTGATCCGGTGTAGTGATAATATGCTCTGCTCCTGCAGCCTCAAGTGTCTTCCTGTCACGGAAGCCCCATTCTACGCCAACGCTCTTAACTCCTGCCGCACGTCCTGTGACAATGTCCACCTCAGAATCTCCCACATACAGGCACTCTGATTCAGGAATCTGCATATTCTTAAGAATGTAATGGATACCAGCCGGATCCGGTTTGCGCGGAATTCCATCCATCTGTCCCTGTACATAATCAAACAACTCTTTTCCGAAAAAGGTCTCTACCACATCTAGGGTCTGTTGATGCGGCTTATTCGACAACACTGCAAGCCTTATTCCTCTGTCCTTCAGCTCTTCCAATGCTTCCGGGATCCCTGCATAAGGTGCTACATGATACGTACAGTTCTCCCCGAAGACTCTGCCATATACCTGCATTCCCTCTTCAATCCGTGTCGCTCCTTTATCGCCTGCTGCATTCAACGCCTCTTCTATCAGCTTCCGTGCTCCATTCCCTACAAATCTTCGGCACTGATCTCTGCTGATCTCAGTAAGCCCCATCTCCTGCAAAGTCAGGTTCACTGAATATACCAGTGAATCAAGTGTGTCTGTCAATGTTCCGTCAAGGTCAAAAATGCATGCTTTCATAATCCGCTCCTTTCTGTATCTATCATAGTATGAAAGGAATGAAAAAGCAACCGCTAATTAACTCAGATACTGGCGCATACTTTTGAGGGCACATTTCTCCAGACGGCTCACCTGCGCCTGGGAAATGCAGATCATATCTGCCACTTCCATCTGTGTCTTTCCTTCAAAAAATCGAAGCTCTATGATATACCGTTCCCGCTCTCCAAGGCGGTCCAATGCCGCTTCCAGCGACAGATTCTCCACCCATTTTTCTTCTTTGTTCTTGCGGTCACTAATCTGATCCATCACGTACAGTGGATCCCCACCATCATTATAGACCGGCTCCTGCAAACTCATAGGCACCTGTATGGCGTCCAGCGCATAGACAATATCCTCACCTGAGATACCAATCTCCTGCGCGATTTCTTCCACCGTAGGCTCCTTCTGATTACGCTTCACATAGGTTTCCCTGGCATAGATTGCCTTATATGCCGTATCCCGTAACGATCTGCTCACCCGTATGCTGTTGTTGTCCCGCATGTATCTTCGGATTTCCCCTATTATCATCGGGACAGCATAAGTGCTGAATTTCACATCCAGCTCCGTATTAAAATTATTGATTGCCTTGATCAGACCGATACATCCGATCTGAAACAGATCATCCGGGTTTTCATTGCTATTACCGAACCGTTTGATAACACTTAACACCAATCTCAGATTTCCCTTAATATACTGTTCTTTCGCCTCTTCATCCCCTGCCTTGATACGCGCAAACAAAGCTTCCTTCTCCTGATTACTCAAGATAGGAAGCTTTGCTGTATTCACTCCACATATTTCCACTTTTCCCTGTGCCATTACGAACCTCCACCAGATGTATATTGGCTGTATCCACAGCTCTATCTAGTAGAAATTCTCTCCATATGGTCAGGTGTTATTCTCCCTTGAGGAAAATAAAAAAATTTTTAGTCCTTGACATTAACGATCCCATTTGTCTGCCAGATTCTGAATCTGTGTCTCGAATTTGGCCAGATCTTTGTTCGCCAGTCCTTCATTCTTAAGAACCACCTGCAACAGTCTCTTAGCAGCTGCAACCACACGTTCAAATGCAGCATTGGCACGTGCTCTTGCCGGCTTCTCAGCAGCCTTCTTCGGTACCGGTGTACCTGCCGTAATCACCGTATTCGTCGCCAGATCCACACAACCACCGGAATACGGTGCAAATGCCGGGCATCCGATCTCTTTGGATGCAAGCTCTGCAAAGCTGTCTGTCACATGATCCTCACCATGTACGACCATGATCCTCTCTGGCTTCTTCTCAAAACCATGCAGCCATGCCAGAAGTCCGTTCATATCTGCGTGACCACTGATCCCCTGCAGGCATTCAATCTTCGCATTGACCATAATACTCTCGCCAAAGATCTTAACGCACTCTGCACCTTCTACAAGCTTTCGTCCAAGAGTTCCCACTGCCTGATATCCTACAAAGCAAATGGTACATTCTTTACGCCAGAGATTGTGCTTCAGATGATGTCTGATACGTCCCGCATCACACATGCCGGAAGCTGAGATGATAACCTTCGGCTTCTCATCAAAATTAATCTCCTTAGAGTCATCGCTCGTGATAGACGTCTTTAATCCTGGAAATACCAGTGGGTTAATACCCTGTTCGATCAGCTTCATAGCATCCTCGTCAAAGCAGGACTTTACATTCTTATTGAACACTCTGGTAGCTTCAATCGCCAGTGGACTATCCACATAAACTTCAAAATCCGGATACTCCGGAATCCGGTTCTCTTCCTTAATCTCCCGGATAAAATACAGGATCTCCTGCGTCCTTCCTACGGCAAAGGATGGGATCACTACATTACCGCCCCTGTCAAATGTCTCTTTCAAAATACGGGTAAATTCGCCTACATAATCCGGAATCTTATCTCCGTGTGTCCGGTCCCCGTATGTAGATTCGATCACCACATAATCTGTCTCTTTTACACACTGAGGATCTTTGATGATCGGCTGGTTCAGATTGCCTACATCTCCGGAAAATACAATCTTTTTAGACACGCCATCCTCATTGATCCAGATCTCAATACAGGCTGATCCGAGCAAATGTCCCACATCGGTAAATCTTACCTCAATGCCTTCACACAGTGTGATCCTCTGATTATAATCACACGGAGCCAGCAGACGGATCGCTGCATCTGCATCCGCCATGGTATACATTGGTTCATAGATCTCTGCACCGCTTCGTCTTGCCTTTCGGTTGCGCCATTCTGCCTCAAATTCCTGGATGTGCGCACTGTCACGCAGCATAATATCACACAGATCTGCTGTAGCAAATGTCGTAATGATCTCACCCCGGAATCCTTCTTTTGCCAGCAGAGGAAGCTTACCGGAATGATCGATGTGCGCATGAGTCAATAATACGTAATCGATGTCACCCGCATTAACCGGAAGCTCCTGATTCTCATACAGATCCGGTCCCTGTTCCATACCACAGTCAATCAGAATATTCCTGCCACATGCCTGAAGCAAATGACAGCTTCCGGTCACTTCATGGGCTGCTCCTATAAACGTAAGTTTCATACCGTCATCCCCTTTTTCTTATGTATCTGTCACGGTTCTATTGTTAGGCTTATTATACTACATTCACACATATTTTACCATTTCTCTGCGCAATCTCTGCATGATTTTCTTCTCCAGTCTTGAGATATAAGACTGGGAGATCCCAAGTATATCCGCCACCTCTTTCTGAGTCTTTTCCTCCCCGTCTCCGGTACCGATCCCGAAGCGCATCCGGACGATCATCTGCTCCCTTCTGCTCAGTCTTCCAAGCGCTTTCAGAAGTACTCTGCACTCTGCTTCATGCTCCAGATCCCGGGTGATTGTATCCTCTTCCGTCCCCAGTATATCTGACAACAGCAATTCATTCCCATCCCAGTCCACATTTAACGGCTCATCAATGGACACTTCCAGCCTGGTCTTATTATTTCTCCTGAGATACATCAAAATCTCATTTTCAATACATCTGGATGCATAGGTTGCAAGCTTGATCTTCTTCTCCGGATCATAGGTATTGATCGCCTTGATCAATCCGATCGTACCAATGGAAATCAGATCCTCCACACCAACTCCTGTATTATCGAACTTTTTAGCTATGTATACGACCAGTCTGAGGTTATGCTCAATCAGCTTCTTTTTCACTTCCTCCTCCCGTTCGGTGCCAATCCCGGAGATAGCTTCCGCTTCCTCTCTTGCATTTAACGGTGTCGGAAGGATATCGGCACCACCAATATAAAAAACTTCTTTCGTTTCCGGAAATAAAAATGTTCTCACCTGTGGAAATATCTTCCATCCAAATCCTGCTGCCATACTCATCATTACACCCTCCTGCTATATATCTGGATTTAATATCATGTCATATCTCGTTCCAAAAGAGGCGTCATCACTTACTGCGATCATGGGTTTCTCATAGCTCTGCTCTTCTCCTTCGATCCACAGGCTGTCGATGGTAACCACCGGCAGCATTCCTCTGCCTTTTCCGATGGTGTGATATTCAATCTTGCGCAGACTTTTCAATTCTTCCAAAGACATCAGCTTCTCTGCCACATACCTTGTGATAATACTGACTGCCTTCCCACTCACCGGATCCCGCAGATGATTTCCTGTATCAATCACAGCCGCTGCCGAACACGTTCTTTCCCCATACACCAGCCGTACTTCACAGTGGATCTCTCCAAAATGAAATAACAGTGATAACATTTTCAGCGCCCCGGAAGCCAGATAATAGCTCGCTACCGCAAGTGCAAAGAACAGACTTCCAACCTGTGCATACTGTCCGAGAAAGGAAAATATCCCTCCTGTCAGGAATCCACCGATATACAGTGTAATCATTCCCCTTGCAAGCTCCGGTCCTTTGTGGATCCTCAATCCCACTATCAGCATAATTCCAGGAATAATCAAATAAAAAAGTCCATATTTTATAAACGTATAAGGTATCCTGACAGCGACCACTACGCAGGTTGCAAGCGCCCCGGCAAGTGCTGCCAGACAGATCCGCCAGACAGGCTCGCGAGAACACAGTACATGCTTTGTGATCAGGAGCAATATGTAGTCCATCAGGAAATTCTCCAGAAATAATACGTCTATATACAGCTCATAATACACACGATATCCTCTCTTGAATAATAATTCGTTTTTTTCTGTTTTTTCTTCTGAATACTAAATCGATTTGGTAATCAAACAAGACCTATTATAAAGAACGAAAGATAAATATTTTGTCAAAAATAGAACAGACGCATAACATTTTTACTGCCAAGATTCTTTCCTTTTTTTGTTGCAATAATGACTATTACGTAAAAGAACCGCTGTAATTGCAGAATAAAACATCTGCCGTTACAACGGTTCTTCGAATCGTGTCAATATTAATTATTTTTTGAAGAAATCCGGAATCTTAATGGACTGCTCTTTCACCTTAGCAGTTGGGATCTTCGGTGTATCCAGTGTCGGTGATGTACCGCCTACTGTTCTTCTTGGAACTGCTGTTGTACCACCGTTAGAAGTCGGTGCAGCTCCCATATCCTGCTTAGCTGCATGTGATGCGTAAGTCGGTCTCTCAGTATATGACTGTCTCTCATAAGAAGATGCCGATGGAACCATACCCTGACGCTGTACGCCTTCCAGTCTGGATTTTAATTTAGAGGTTGTGCCGCCTACGTTATGTAAGCCTGTAGCAATAACTGTGATTGTAGCTTCATCAGCTCTTGAATCATCGTACATAGCACCAAAGATAATATTAGCCTCTTCACCTGCAAGTTCCTGAACATATTCAGCTGCATCTGCTGCATCCATAAGAGTGATATCACCGGAAATATTGATGATAACATGAGATGCACCCGCGATCGTAGTCTCAAGAAGCGGACTGGCAACAGCCTGCTTAACAGCTTCCAGAGCCTTATCATCACCGCGTCCCTGACCGATACCGATATGAGCAATGCCCTTATCTGTCATAACAGTCTGTACATCAGCGAAGTCGAGGTTGATCAGTGATGGTACATTGATCAGGTCTGTGATACCCTGAATACCCTGCTGCAATACCTCGTCAGCCTTCTTCAAAGCTTCCGGCATGGTTGTCCGTCTGTCTACAATATCAAGCAGCTTGTCATTTGGAATGACAATCAGCGTATCTACACTTTCTTTTAACTTCTCAATACCAGCAAGGGCATTGTTCATACGAGTCTTAGACTCAAAACGGAAAGGCTTGGTTACAACACCAACAGTAAGTGCACCCTGCTCCTTGGCAATACGTGCGATTACCGGTGTGGCTCCTGTACCGGTACCGCCACCCATACCACAGGTAACAAATACCATGTCCGCACCTTTCAGTGCTGCCGAAATCTCTTCTGCACTTTCCTCAGCAGCTTTCTCACCGATCTCCGGTCTGGCACCAGCGCCAAGTCCTTTTGTAATCTTATCTCCAACCTGCATCAGTGTCGGAGCCTTGCACAACTGAAGTGCCTGCTTATCTGTATTAACAGCTATAAATTCAACACCGGCAATCTGCTCGTCGATCATACGGTTCACAGCGTTGTTACCGCCGCCGCCGACACCTACAACAATTATCTTTGCCGCTGCTTCTGATTCGTTTGTCTTAATTTCCAGCAAGAGTTTCTCCTCCTTCGTCATCCTTATTATATAAATATACATCCCATATCGACCATGTCTGATACATCAGATGCACACAGACTCTGCCATATATAGTATTATAATATAAGCTTTTTGGCAAAATATCAATAGGAATTTACCGATTTTTCATAATATTCACAACTATTCTCCATAATAAGTTCCCTGAAAGTCTGATGTGCCATAACTGTCATCCGGTGAATCTTCTGATGTTGTATCATCTTCTAATGTTGCATCGTCTTCTGATGTCGTATCATCTTCTGATGACCCATCTGCCTCTTCCTCAGAGAACGTGATCACATTAGAATCATTCTCATAATACTCCAGATGAAGTACACCGCTCTTACCCTCGAGTTTTGCGATGATCGGTGAAATCTGCGCCATCTTCTCTGTCGTAATATCTGTACCAAGCTGTACACAGATAGCACCAAAGTACAGATTAATCCCATCATCCTCATACACAATCCGATCCGGTGTCAAATTATAATTTTTCACTTCCACAGCCACATTAAGGATTGCCTGCAGGAGCTTATGACTCTTTACTTTTATTTTCTGATACAGCTTTGTGCTGCCGGCATCTATGCCTTCAATCCCAGGCACGCCATCCCTAAGTTCGGTACTCTTATGCACAATCTTTCCGTCTTTGTCAAAGTACGCATACTCACTGCCTTCATCTAAATATCCGATAATCGTTTTTTCCTTTACCGTTACTTTTACTGTCCATGGACTCTTCAGACTTACCTTCATAGAATCCAGGCTCTTCGGTGTATCATGCTTCAGAAAGCGATATTTTACCAGCAGATAAACCGAATTGAATGACAGCGTATCCTTCTGCATCGATTCTGTGATTATCTCGTTTTCTGTATAATCATTGCCGCTTACTTCAATCTTCTGTACATAGAACAAAAGTCCAAATCCGATCACTATGATCGCAATTGCCAGAACCAGCGTTACTAATGCATACACTCTGTGATTCTTTTTTCTCCTTCTTCTCCGTTTCTTTGCCATTTATACTCCTCCTGCGTAGTTTCCCATCTCTTTATCCATTATCCGGCCGACACACTGAGCACCAGCCCCATCTCAAGCAGCAGAAACACTACCGATGTTCCTCCATAACTGATAAAAGGAAGTGTGATCCCCGTATTAGGAATCGTATTGGTCACTACCGATATATTCAAAATCACCTGTATCATCATATGTGCCATGGCTCCTGTTCCGATCAGCGCACCAAACAGATCTTCTGCATGTGTCGCGATCACAAAGAACCGCCATATCAGAATCAGGAACAATATCAGTACAAAGCCTGCTCCCACCAGCCCCAATTCTTCACATATAATGGAAAATATCATATCATTCTGCGCTTCCGGCACAAAACCAAGCTTCTGAATACTCTCACCCAGTCCTCTGCCAAATAATCCACCGGAGCCGATCGCATACAGTCCCTGCAACGTCTGATACCCTTTCTCATACTGTTCCGGATTACGCCAGATTGCGATTCGCTCCAGGCGATAGCTCTCCAGTGCCAGAAACACAGCCATAAAGCCACATCCCAGCACCCCCATCCAGATAAACTGTGCATATCTGGGACTTGCCACAAAGATCAGCACTGCAGCAATCCCCAATATAATAATTGCCGTACTCAGATTACTGGCCCCCACCAGACCAACTACCGGCAGTACACACAGCATAATCCGAAGCATCGTCCAGATACTGCTCATCTTCTCCACATTTCTCGTCACAAGATATGCCAGGAACAGAATAACTGCCACCTTGGCATATTCGGACGGTTGAAATGAAAACGGTCCCAAAGACAACCATCTTTTGGAACCGTTATATTCATCACCGAACAATACGACTGCAATCGACAGAAGGATTGCACCCAGATACGCCGGAATCGCGAATTTCTTCCAGAAATGATAGTCCGTCCCGGCCATCACAAACATCGCCACAACGCCAAGTCCTGTCGCAAACAGCTGCTTCTTCAGATAGTAAAAAGAATCATGAAACTTCACTTCCCCATTGTAGGCACTGGTACTGTACAGGATCACCAGTCCGATGATCATAATCAGAAACAGTGTCACCAACAATGTGTGATCATAGCTTTTCTTTTTCAAGTCCGGCACGAAGCGCCAAGCCTCCTTACAGAGAATTTACAATTTCTTTGAATTTATCTCCGCGTTCTTCGTAGTTCTTAAACATACCCCAGCTTGCACATGCCGGAGACAAAAGCACTGCCTCTCCCGGCTCAGCAAGCTTTGCAGCTGTAAGCACCGCATCTTCAAATGTATCTAACAGCATAATATCCGTAAATCCACACTCTTCTGCCTCTTTGGCAATCTTTTCTCTGGTCTGTCCGATCAGAAGCAGTTTCTTTACTTTGCCATCAAAACTCTCAATCCATTCTTTGTACTCGGACTGTTTATCGTAACCACCACCGATCAGATACGTTGGACGGTTCATTGCCTGAATTCCACGGATCGCAGCATCCGGATTCGTCCCCTTGGAATCATTGTAATATGCCACACCATTCTTCTCTGCCACAAATTCAATACGGTGTTCTACTCCTGCAAATTCTTTAATCGTCTTACGGATGCTGTCCATCGGCACACCGTAAGCTGCTGCCATAGCAACTGCTGCCATTACATTCTCATAATTGTGTACACCAAGAAGTTTAAGCTCCTTTACATTGCACACCAGACATTCATCCGGATTCCGGTAAATGATGTTACCATCATCCAGATAGATTCCTTTATCCAGTTTACGCTTGCTGCTGAAATATAGAACCTTCGTCTGCAATGTTTCACCAAATTCACGAAGTACTTCGTCCTCATAATTCAATACACAGGTATCTTCTGCTGTCTGATTGATCGCCACATTTTTCTTAGCCTGTATGTATGCTTCCATCGTATGATGACGGTTCAGATGATCCGGTGTAATATTCAGGATAGCAGATACTCTCGGTCTGAAGTCTACAATACTCTCCAACTGGAAGCTGCTCATCTCCGCTACGATCACAGAATCATCTCTGGTCTCATCTACTACATTGGTGTAAGGGATTCCGATATTACCAACTACAAATGCGCTGTCATATACAGCCTTCATGATCTCTCCAAGAAGTGCTGTCGTCGTAGTCTTACCATTGGTACCGGTAATCGCAAGTACTTCTCCTTTGCCAAGCTCATATGCAAGCTCAATCTCGCCTACTACCGGAATATCTGATTCCCGCATGCGATGCACGATCGGAAGATCCGTCGGCACACCGGGACTGATGATCACCAGATCAAGTTTACCAAGAAGCTCTTCCGGGAACTCTCCCAACACGATATCCGTCTTCGCGCCATCCTTCATCTTGCCGCGGATCTCCTCCGCATCCAGCTTGTCATTGCCATCATAAAGCGTCACAGACGCTCCTCGTTCTTCCAGAAGTCCTGCTGCTCCGATTCCGCTGATACCAGAACCGAACACCAGCACATTTTTTCCTGCTATATCCATGATATCCTCCTAATCTGTTACATAGCCATCAGCGCAACCATGCAAAGCAGTGCTGTAATAATAGAAAATACAGCTACAACCCTGGTCTCTGACCAGCCACAAAGTTCAAAGTGATGATGGATCGGTGCCATCTTGAAAATTCTCTTTCCACCGGTTTTCTTAAAGTAGGTAACCTGAATGATAACTGACAGTACCTCTACCAGATAAATCAGACCTACAATAATAATGAATAACGGCATCTGAAGCATATACGCCGCGGAAGCCACAAATCCTCCTAATGCCAGAGATCCTGTATCTCCCATAAACACGCTTGCCGGATATACATTGAACAGAAGGAATCCAAGCAGCGCACCTACAACTGCTCCGGTCACAGGCTCAATCCCGCTCTTGGTACCAATCGCAACTACAGTGAAGAACGTAGCCACAAGTACAGTAACACTGGAAGCCAATCCGTCAAGTCCGTCCGTAAAGTTCACACCATTGACTGTACCGATCACTGCAAAGAACAGTACCGGAATCGCAAGCCATCCAAGATCCAGATACCTTCCACCAGAAAACGGAACCAGCATTTTCAAAGAAATGCCTGCCACTTTCACCAGATAATATGCAAAGATTGCTGTTACTATAATCTGCAACGCCATCTTCTGTTTTGGAAACAGTCCGTCCGAACGCTTCATGACTACCTTCAGATAATCATCCAGGAATCCGATCAGGCCAAAACCGATCGTCACAAAAAGTACCGGAATAATCTGCGGATTACTTCTGATGTAAAACAGCGATGTAATCAGTATACTGAGCAGGATGATCACGCCTCCCATAGTTGGCGTTCCTGCTTTTTTCAAATGCTCTTTTACTCCTTCCTCTCTCTCTGTCTGCCCCATCTTCAGGTTCCTCAGTACAGGAATGATCACTGGTCCCATAATTGCACTTAACGCGAATGACACCAATACCGGAATAAATATTTTATAATCCATAACACACCTCATCGTCTCTTTTGCTTTTTTCTAACTTAAAACAGTATACTTCATTTCTTATTCTTTTTCAATGCCAAGATAGGGAAGGATATTTTCGAAGATTTTTCCGATTACAGGAGCCGCTATAGTCCCTCCGTAATACACTCCCTGTGGATTATAGATAATACACATCCCGAGAATCTGCGGATCGTCTGCCGGCGCAAATCCCACAAAAGAGGAAATGTATTTATTCGCACTACGTGGCAGTGTCTGGGAAGTCGCTGTCTTTCCTCCAATACGATAACCTTCTACAGCAGCATTCTTACCACCACCTTCTGACACAACACTTTCCAGAAGTGCACGCATGGTTGCTGATGTTTCTTCTGATAAAATCCGTTTCCCTTTTTTATCCGAAAATGTCTCCGCCACCGTTCCGTCCTGATCCAATATCCGTTTCCCGAAATGTGGTGTCACACGGTTGCCTCCATTAATAATAGAACTGAATGTTGTCGCCATCTGGATAGGTGTCACCTGAAAGGACTGTCCAAAAGACATGGTTGCAAGCTCCACCTGCCCGATATTCTTTCGTTGATGCATAATGGTAGATGCTTCGCCCGGTAGATCCACGCCTGTATTTCCAAGCAGACCAAACTGTTCATAATAATCACAGAACCGATCCACGCCGAGCCGCAGGCCGATATTAATAAATACCGGGTTGCAGGAATTCTGGATCCCCTGCACAAAAGTCTCTGATCCATGTCCGCCTATTTTATGACAACGGATTCTACGGTCTTCCACCACATAATATCCCGGACAATGAAACTGATCCTGCGTAGTGACCACGCCTTCCTCCAGACAGGCAGCCGCCGTCACTACCTTGAATACAGATCCGGGTTCATATGTGTCATTGATACTGCGATTCCTCCACATCTGATTGAGCGCATCCTGTTTTTCTTCTTCCGTAAGTCCCACGGTCCCCTGCGGTAAAGTAAATGGATCATCCAGATCAAATTCCGGCACATTTACCATTGCATACAATTCCCCGTTCGAAGGATTCATCAGGATGATCGACACGCCATCTGCCTGTTTTTCTTCCATGACCTTCTCAGCCATCTGCTGCGCATACATCTGAATATTGTAGTCCATACTGAGCTGCAATGTTTTTCCCGGCACCGGTTCCAATCGGTCCTCTGCGATCTTATCTAGCTCCACACCCCTGGCATCCGTCACGGTCAGGATCTTGCCATCCGTTCCCGCCAGCCAGTCCTCGTACTTCACTTCCAGACCAATGATTCCCTGATTATCTCCTCCGGTAAATCCAAGCACTGTAGATGCCAGTTCATGATACGGATAATACCGTTTGAAATCTTCATCCACTTTTACTCCCGCAAGTTCCAGATCCCGAATCTTATCTCCTATTTCTTTCTCCACATTTGTCTGAATCCTTTCAATAGATGACACCTTCTCTACCCTTTTCCGAACTGCTTCTTCATCCATATCAAGAAGTTCTGAGAGAGAACGGATCACCTGCTCCGGATCTTTGATCTGACTGTGAACAACCGAAATCGTACAGACTGTTTTATTCGTAGCAAGTATCGTTCCATTGCAATCAATGATCTCCCCTCTTGCCGCTTTGATATCACGCTCCCGTTCATGGAGTGCCTCTGCCTTTTTCTGGTAATACTCCGCTTCAAAGATCATCAGATACACCATTCTCCCTATCAGAAAGATTACAATTCCAAGAGCCGCCAAGAATACGACACATATCTTTTTTCTGTTATATGTTCTGTTCTTCAATCAGAAAACCCCACAATACGATTCCATACAGTTTACGGTTCGTCTTGTGGGGTTATGCTTATTTATTCTTTTTTATGTTTAATAGGTATAGAAATTACCATATTTATCGTAATACCCATCCATACCATAGTAGTATCCATCCGATGCAAGTTCGTATCCTTCATACGGACTGTCTGAACTTCCCGATGTACCATTGGTATATGCAGTTCCTGCAGAAGTACTGTCTGTAGTTGTACTTTCCACAGCAGTGTCTGTTGATGTGCTGTCAGCTGTTGATGCATCATCAGTTGTCGGCTCATATCCTTCCACCGTTGTAATTCCGAGATATGGGAAAATCTCTTTCATGATATCAGCTGCCATCTGTACCGCATAAGAACTCTGTGCCTGATCATAATCATTGACCTCATCGATAACCACATACACAACCACTTCCGGATTCTCCTGTGGTGCATAACCGATAAAAGATACCAAATACTTACCATTATCACGAGGAAGCTTCTCGGCTGTGCCTGTTTTACCTCCTACTTCATAGCCTTCCAGATTAGCCTTCTTACCACTACCATTTTCAACTACACCACGCATGTAGTCCTTGACCATGGTACTGGTTTCCTGGGAAACAGTCCGTTTTACAAGCACTGGATTCTTCGTCTCGATCACATTGCCATTCTCGTTCTGGATCTGTTTTACCACATGTGGCTCATAATAATCGCCGCCATTGATCAGAGAGCAGAAACCAGATACCAACTGTGTCATAGTTACGTTAAAGTTCTGTCCAAATGAGTTGGTTGCCAGGCTGGCATCATCCATATTTTCCGGCGTATACAACAGACCTTCTGTAGAGGCATCTCCCGGAAGATCAATACCTGTCAACTCCCCAAATCCAAATACATGCTGATACTTGCTAAGGTTGTCTTTACCGATCAATGCTCCGATCTGCATCAATGCCACGTTACAGGAATTCTGCACAGCCTCTTTGATGGTCTGTGTGCCATGTCCTTCCCGATTGATACAGTGAATATCGTGATCTCCCACATGCAGCATACCGCCGCAATAAAAGGTCTCGTCTCCTTTCAATGCTCCGGTCTCCAATGCTGTTGCTACCGTAAACGGTTTAATAGTTGATCCAGGCTCATACGTATCGCTGATACAGAAATTTTTCCACAGAGAATTCAATGCTTCCAGTTTATCATCATCTGACATTGCCTTTAATTGCTCTTCCGTATAGTAACCGGAAAGATCTCTTGGATTATTCAGATCATAATTCGGATAACTCGCTTCTGCAATGATCTCTCCATTCTGTGGATTCATTACGATTACCGCCGTGTTTTTACTACCTTCGCCATCATAGGCATAATTCTTATGTTCTTCATTGAATGCAAGAATATGTTTTTCTACGATACTCTGTACCTGAAGATCAATCGTAGACACTACGGTATCTCCATTGGTCGGCTCTTTCACCGTTCTCTCTACCGTCGAATCTGAATCCAGATATCCGTATCTGCGTCCGTCACTTCCATTTAACGTAGAGTTATAATATCCCTCGATACCATTATTTCCCACATTACCATCAGAAGTAAAACCAATCACATCACTTGCCAGTGTATTATATGGATATTTTCTCACATAATCTTCTTCCAGCCATACGCCCTTAATATTAGAGTTATTCTCCATATCCGCTGTCAGCTTCTCAAACTTCTGGGCAGTTGCATATTCCACCCCTTTTTTCAGAATCTGATATCTGCTGTCCGGATTATCCTCGATTACTTTCTGAATATCACTTTCTTTCAGATCGAAACAATCCACCAGCGCAGCGATCGTCGGCAACTCATAGGCATCATCACTCTTTAATGCTTTCACATCCAGGATCACATTATACACTCGTTCACTCGTTGCAAGCTTTGTCCCATTACGGTCTGTGATATCTCCTCTCTTATAAGGGATCGTCTGACTGTCATACTGCTGCTGCTCCAGCACCACTCTGGTGTATTCATCGCCGGATCTGGCATTGATATAAGTCACCCTTCCCACAAGAACAACAAAAGCCAGTATAATAACTCCATAGAGCAATACCAGCTTCTTTTGCATAAATTTGGGAAATTTCTTTATCAAATAGGATTTTACTTTTCTGATCATATTTCCACCTTATTCATTCGTTTTTGCAGAACTGGCAACAACTCCTTCATCCGGAATCTGCTCATACTGCTTGATATAATCTCCATCGGGATTATCGTATTCTACCACCTGGTTCTCATTGGCATATACCATTCCCAGATCATCCATGGCTTTCTCACGAACCTCTTCCAGATTCACGGAATCCATCACTGCATTGTACTTTGTCGTATTCGCTTCATTCAGATTCGCAAGTTCCTCCTGAAGTGCTGTAATATTCTTGGAGCGGTTTGTAAGCTCTGCACGTAACTGTACATACTGCACACAGACTACCAGCATTAAAATTGCTGCAACCGAAAGAAACACCACGTAAGCTTTGTTGATCCCCATGGCTTTCTTGCGATTCTGCTTCACCTGATGACTTACATGCTGACGTCTCGCCGGCTCTGCAGTTCTGCGCTGCGGTTCGTAGGCTGGCTTCGGAACAGCATTGCCATATACATACATTCCTGCCGAACCAGATACCCGCTGATTCTGAACTCGTCTTCTTGCAGATGTTCTTGCTGCCATACCCCTCTCCCCTTTCTACTAATTAATCATTTAACTCCGTTCAAAGATCCTGAGCTTGGCACTCTTGGATCTGCTGTTAACCTCCATCTCTTCCTCACTTGGAAGGATCGGCTTTCTGGTAATTACACGTCCTTTTGAGACTTTACCACATACGCATACCGGAAAATCACTCGGACAGGTACATGGATTTTCATTTTTCTTAAATGCACTCTTCACGATCCGGTCTTCCAAAGAATGGAAGGTAATGATACATAACCTTCCTCCCGGATTCAGCATATCGATCATGTCATCCAGAGAATCCCTGAGTACATCCAATTCTCTGTTCAGCTCAATACGGATTGCCTGAAACGTCCGTTTGGCCGGATGACCTGTTTTCTTTTGAAATTTCATTGGGATTGCATGGCGGATTACCTCTGTCAGTTCTCCAGTCGTTTCGATAGGTCTCTTCGCGCGTTCCCGGACGATATGTCTGGCAATATTCTTTGCGAACTTGTCCTCCCCGTAATCGCGGATCACGCGATAGAGATCCATCTCACTGTAGTCATTGACGATGTCCCTGGCTGTCATTTCTGACCTTTGATCCATCCGCATATCCAGAGGTGCATCTTCGCGATAGGAGAATCCCCGATCTGCCGTATCTAACTGATAAGATGATACGCCCAGATCCAGCATGATCCCATCGACCTTGTCAATTCCCAATTCATGAAGCCTGGACTTCATATCACAGTAGTTGCTTCGGACTATTGTGACTTTCTCCCCGAAGTCCTTTAATCGGATGCTCGCAGCTTCGATCGCCGCCTCATCCTGGTCTATTCCTATAATACTCCCCTTCGCACCCAATCTGGTGCACACTTCATAGCTGTGTCCTCCACCGCCCAGTGTGCCATCCACATAGATGCCATCCGGTTTAACGTTCAATCCGTCAACCGTTTCCTGCAATAATACTGATACATGTTTGAATTCCATATCTTTCTCCCCTAGATACTGAATCCGCTTGCTTCCATCTCAGATGCGATATCCTCAATATCAGCTTCCACTTCAGCATTCTTCGCATCCCATCTGGCCTTGTCCCATATCTCGGCACGCTTCCCCATACCGATAAATACGACCTCTTTGCCGAGCATCGCATAATCTCTTAAGACCGCAGGGATCAGTGTTCTTCCTTGTTTGTCAAGTTCGCCGTCAGTTGCAGACCCCTGAAAAAAGTATGCAAACTTGCGGGCATTTTTATCCGTGGTGGTTGGTAAGGCGTTAAGTTTTTCTTCGAAAGCGTTCCATTCTGTTTCCGGGTATACATAAAGGCAGTTTTCCATTCCTTTTGTGATGACGAAATGCTCCCCTAATCCGTCACGCAGCTTAGCTGGAATGATCAATCGACCCTTTGGATCGATGTTATGACTGTATTCTCCTTTCAACGTCATTGGAACTCACCCTCTTTCATTCGGCCGCTCCCCAGCAGCCTTCCTGAAACGTACAAAGGATTCTCTTCCACTTTCGAACCACTTTATACCACTTTTCACCACTTTCTACCACTTGAAACCATTGTAACCCATATTTTAGGTCATTTCAACCCCCATTTTTGAAAAATCGCTATTTGCAACTCGCTTACCCACACAAAAAAATCCCTGCAAATCAGATTATTTCATCTGATTCGCAGGGAATCCTCCACTTTGTTACACTTTTATGAAATTATTGGGCTTATCTGCCACTTATTATTCACCATCTGTTGTAACCAGACTTTGCTGATAATTCGTGATCGCACTGTAATCAATCTCTGCTGTCTGCTGCGGCTTATTAGAATCGTACACATTATATACAGAGTATCCAAGCCATCCTACCAGCGCAAGGCTGACAACTCCGACTGCGATACGACGAAATGCACGCTTCGCTTTGTGCTTCTGCATATTCTTCTTACGATTCATTTTATCCTTTTTATACTGATCAACCTTTGCCTGACTCATATCCATATACTCCTTATACTTCTGATCTGGCTGCTGTCACACGCTTCCTGTCTGACAACTGCTTCCTATAGTATATCATAGAATTATCGACAGAACAATGTTAAATAACTGCTATCACACCGCCATCTGATGCATACAGACTGCTGATTCCGGCTGTATCCAGAATAATCACATCCTTCGGCTGCAGGCGGTCCAACAGCAGCTTTTTCAACTCTTCAGCTCTTGTTGGACAGTTACAGTGGCTGATCGCAAGGATCTTATCCTCTGCATGCTCCTCATGAGCAGCAATCTCATCCGCCATCTTCACCAGGGCTTTCTTCATACCTCGTGCCTGTCCCAACTGACAGATTGTTCCCTCTGGCGTAGCGCCCATAACAGGCTTGATACTGAGTGCTGTAGCTACCATCGCTTTCAATCCGGTCAGACGACCGTTCTTACGAAGCGCCTCAAGCGATTCCAGTAAAAAGTACGTACACTGATCCTCAATATACATCTCTACCGTATCAATAACCTCTCCAAATGTCATTCCTTTATCTTCACACTCTGCGATCTTCATTGCGATCAAAGTCTCTCCGACAGATGCTGACTTGGAATTAAATACATGGATCTTCTTCTCGCCATACTCTTCCTTATATAACTCCACTCCCAGCACTGCACTATTATATGAGCCACTCAATTCTGCCGACAATGTCACTGCATACACATGATCTGCATCACAGTGGTACTTCTCCATATAAGTATCCGGAGACGGACAGGAAGACTTCGGGCAATTGGGACTGGCCGCCACTTTCTCCAAAAATTCTTTCTGATTAAATGTCTCATCATCTATCACATGATAATCGTCCACATCAATCGACAAAGATGCTGTTGCGAAATATCCGGAAGCCTTCATCTCCGGGGATAATTCTCCACAACTGTCAACGATAATCTTATAACTCATTTCATTTCCTCCCGCAAGCGTCGATGTTCGTCATTCGCTTCTATTATATGTAGTATCAAAAACCACTTAATATATGATAGCACATTATACAAGGATTGAAAAGAGTGTTTTTGCACTATTCTTCCACACGTATCTGTCTCGATATACTGAGTGCAATTCCCATTTCCGCCATCAGGAACAGGATTGACGTACCTCCGTAACTGATAAACGGAAGTGTAACGCCCGTATTTGGTATTGTGTTGGTCACAACCGCTATATTCAAAATCACCTGGATCGCAATATGGGCGAAAATGCCACTGGCAACCAATGCTCCGTACATATCCGGCGCATTCTGTGCAATAAACATCAACCGGTACAATAACAGTCCAAAAAGCACCAGTACAATAATCACACCACACACTCCCAATTCTTCACAGATAACCGAAAGGATCATATCATTCTGTACCTCCGGAATGATCATCTTCTGCGCGCTGTTACCAAGTCCTTTCCCGAAAAATCCGCCAGAACCGATCGCATACAATCCCTGCAGTGTCTGATAACCAGAGCCTGACGCATACTGTTCCGGCTGCAGCCATACCAGTACACGACGCAAACGGAAGCTTCCACTGGAACCGGCATCCTGGATCATACGATTCAACACCGCTACAGCAATTATCGCTGCCGTAAGTCCACTACCCGCAAGCACCATAAACGGCTTTGTCTTCGGATGAACTACAAACAAAAGACATACCGTAATCCCTGCTACGATTATCGCAGAACTCAAATTACTGGTCAGAAAATACACACCCGCTGCTGCTCCAAAGCCCCAGATAATCACTTTTACAATTCCGTCCTTTTTATGTGCCCGGTTTCCAAGCTGGCACAAAATAATCGGAATTAACAGAATCACCGCCAGCTTCACAATCTCTGCCGGCTGAAGCTGCTGGTTCATCGGCAGACGAATCCAACGCTTCGCACCATTTACCTCTTTTCCAAGAGGTGTTAATCTCACAAGAAATAACAGGGCAATCGAAAACCAGTAAAGCTTTTCTGCATATTTCGCATAAATATGATAATCAATCTGCGAGATCCAATACATCGCGAAAAATCCCATGCCACAGAAAAGCACCTGTCTTTTCAAAAAATACATACTGTCATTATTTTTTACCAGAGCACTATATGAACTGCTGCTGTACAGCATGATCAGTCCAAAACACACCAGAAACACCAAAACTGCCAACATACTGTAATCAAAATACCTCACCGCAGGTCTTCTCTTTTTTGCAGGTGCAGGTCTGGCAGACGTCCGTTTCTTTCTTCTCCTGGCTTCGGACATATGTCTGATTTCTCCCATAAATATCTACACTCTCCTATCCATACGTGTCCTGCAAGCACAGACTCACGCTATACTAACTCCATATTATAACGATATCAAACCTCAAATACAACCGTTTCATTCACGTTTTAATTGTTATCAAGCAATATTTTAGGGGAAGATTGTTTCATAAATAATTATCTGATAATAAAAGAAGCGGTTCTGGTAAGTGCATATAACACTACCAGTAAACCGCTTTTATTATGATATTTTAAATTTCTGTTTAATCACAGCATTTTCCTGAACGTCTGTTATCGAATTCCGGGTTGAATGCGTAGAAATTCTTGCTGTCAAGACGATCCTGTACGATCCGCAGACTTTCGCCAAATCTCTGGTAATGCACAATTTCACGTTCCCGAAGGAATCGGATCGGATCAGCAACTTCCGGATCCTTTACCAAACGGAGGATATTGTCATAGGTCGTGCGGGCTTTCTGTTCGGCTGCCATATCCTCGTGCAGATCGGTAATTGGATCACCTTTGGACTGGAAGGTTGTGGCACTCCATGGCACACCACCGGCCGACTGTGGCCACAGAGCAAGCGTGTGATCCACATAGTATTTGTCGAAACCGGATTCCTTCAACTGTTCGACTGTAAGGTTACGGGTGAGCTGATAGACGATGGCGCAGATCATTTCCATATGGGCAAGTTCTTCCGTTCCAATATCTGTGAGTATTCCTGTCACTTCTTTATATGGCATGGTATATCTCTGTGACAGATAACGCATAGATGCACTAAGCTCGCCGTCAGGTCCACCAAACTGACTGATAATCACTTGTGCCATCTGTGGATTAGTCTGGCTGATTTTTACCGGATATTGCAGTCGTTTCTCATAATTCCACATATACTAGCATCCCCCTTCCTGCCACGGCCATGGCTCATCGATCCAGTTCCAGTTTTCACAGGAGTCTGTGCGCACAGTGTCGATGGTGAGCGGACTGTAGTATTTGGCATATTCGCGCAGAGCATATTTGCGCATTTCCTGATATTTTTCAAAATATTCCATGGCCTCCTTGTCGCAGGGATGGGTATCCAGAAATAACTTTACATCGTCTACAGCGAAACTGGCGGCGTTGATTCGATTCATCAACTCCTGTCTGCAAGGCTTATTGTCATTCATCTACGGACACCTCCTGTTCCACAGAATGGTTTGTTTAAGTCTTCGAAAATAGTTCCACAGCAGAGACCTTTCTCTACATCCAAGATATTTCGCCACATCTGCCAAGGGACATAAGCCATGGCAACTGCCATATCGCCCAAAGTATCGTAGCGACCCTTTACTGCACAGGACATTTCTCCGGCAGTATCGCAATCGCAGTAAGGGACTTCGCAGGATTCCCGCCGGGGACGGACATTTGACTGCTGTTGATTACATCCGTTCATGCTGGATGAACATCCACAGTAACCACGCCTGTTTGATTCCGGTGTATGATAACGGTAATTCGGCATTTTCATTTACTCCTTTCAGAATATTTACAGTATCATACTATGGGAAATTCGAATGAAAGGTGAATGAAAGTCTCTGTTATATCTAAAACAACAGGTCTGGCACACGCCAGACCTGTTGTCAGTATCATCATTATACTAATGGATATTTTTCTGTAAGTTCTTTTACGATGGATCTTGCCATTCCAATCTTCTCCGGCTCTTTCACAACCAGAGCAATCGCCTCTGCAATCTTATCCATATCTTCTTCTACCATTCCTCTGGATGTTACTGCCGGTGTTCCCAGACGCACACCGCTGGTTACAAATGGTGATCTTGGATCATTTGGAACGGTGTTCTTGTTACATGTAATATGCGCCTCGTCCAAAAGCTTCTCCAGTTCTTTACCGGTAAGCTCCAGACCTCTCAGATCTACCAACATCAGATGGTTATCTGTACCACCGGATACGATCTTCACACCTCTGTTCATCAGACCTTTGCTGAGTGCTTTTGCATTCTTCAAAATCTGCTCCTGATAAGTCTTGAATTCCGGCTGAAGTGCTTCTTTAAAGCATACCGCTTTTGCAGCAATCACATGTTCCAGAGGACCTCCCTGAATACCTGGAAATACTGCTTTATTGAAGTTGAACTTCTTAGCAGCTTCTTCATTGCACAGGATCATACCGCCTCTTGGACCGCGCAGTGTCTTGTGTGTTGTAGTTGTTACTACATCAGCGTACGGGATCGGACTTGGATGCAGTCCTGTGGCTACCAGACCTGCAATGTGTGCAATATCTGCCATCAGATATGCTCCTACCTCATCAGCAATCTCACGGAATTTCTTGAAATCAATCGTTCTGGCATAAGCGCTTGCTCCCGCAATAATCATCTTCGGCTTCTCAGCCAGTGCAATCTCCCGCACATTATCATAATCGATAAAGCCTTCATCATTGACTCCATAAGATACGATGTTAAAATATTTACCGGAAATATTCACCGGTGAACCGTGGCTCAAATGTCCACCCTGATCCAGATTCATACTCAGGACTTTGTCTCCCGGCTCCAGCATTGCAAAAAATACCGCCAGATTAGCCTGTGCTCCGGAATGTGGCTGTACATTGGCATAATCACAGCCAAACAGCTCCTTTGCACGTTCGATCGCCAGATTTTCTACTACATCGACGCACTGGCATCCACCGTAATAGCGCTTTCCCGGATACCCTTCTGCATACTTGTTGGTCAACGGGCTTCCCATTGCTGCCATAACAGCCTTGCTCACCCAGTTCTCAGAAGCAATCAGTTCAATATGTGAATTCTGTCTGCTCATCTCACTCTCGATTGCTTCTGCAATCTCATTGTCAACCTCTCTTACCTCGTCAAATGAATACATGCTTTCTCTCCTTTGTTTAGTTTTATTTATTTGGAACGTTCACCAAGAGTGACCGTTACCGTCTTCTCTTCGTATTTTGTACCGCTCTTGTTCGGGACTTCAATGACTACTTCCACTTTGTCACCAGCTTTGAAATACTGCATCTGTGACTGCAATGTGGACATGCTGTCAATAGTAATTCCGTCAAATTTGGTAATAATACACTCTGCTGTAATACCAGCTTTATCTGCTGCGCTTCCATCCTCTACGGATCTTACAAATACACCGGTCGGGATTGAATACATCTCCGCTTTCTCAGAAGTAACGTCATATCCTTCGATACCAAGGAATCCCTGCTCGCTTTCGTCCACTTTCGTACGCGTCTCGCGGTTCATCAGATTCTCAATCACAGATGTAGCATCTGAAATAGGAATTGCATAACCCATTCCCTCGACTGCATTGGCATTTACCTTTGCTGTATTGATGCCAATCAGCTCACCGTTGGCATTCAGAAGTGCACCACCACTGTTACCAGGGTTGATTGCTGCATCTGTCTGGATCAGTTTACTGTCAAAACCTTCCATGTCAAGATTTCTGTCCAGTGCAGATACGATACCAGTTGTAACTGACTGTCCATAACCAAGAGCATTACCGATTGCGATTACCGGCTCACCCACCTGCAGCTTATCAGAATCACCTAATGTGATGATTGAAATTGCATTCATGGTATCATCATCGATGGAATCCAACGGAACTGCAACAACTGCCAGATCCTTGCTGGAATCTGTACCCTTAATGCTTGCTTCTACCGAAGTTTCATTTGCAAAGGATACGGTCAACGTCTCAGCGCCTTCCACCACATGATTATTGGTAACGATCAGCAGTTCACTGTCATTCTTACCGATGATAATACCGGAACCACAGCTTGTACTCTCCTGCTGCTGCGTACCGCCGAAGTAGCTCTGTACTTCCTGTACACTCATATTCGTGATAGCTACTACTGATGGCATTGCATTATTTACAATATCAGACACATCTGAAGTTACCGTACTGGATGACTGGCTCAGCTTCAATGTGGATGAACTGTCAGAGTTTTTGGAAGTTGTAGCCTTACTGCTGGATGTCTGCTGCGTGGTATTCGTACCGAAATACTTACCTGCCACCGCATTCACTCCCATAAAGGTGCAACTTGCGATCACACCAAAGGCAACTGCCGATCCTGCCAGCTTCGCCCATCTTGGACACTTGTGATGCTTCTTTGGCAGCTGACCATTCATTCCCGTCTGCCCGCCATTCATTCCCTGCGGCTGTTCATCAAATATGTTGTTCTTATCCTCTTTATTCGGATCATAATAATTATACTGGTTATCCATATCTAAGTCTCCTTCCTCAACCGTAATCCACTGTCAGACCACGGATACCTTATCTTTTCTATATCTGTTAGTCTAGTCGTAAATTGTGTTGAAAGTGTGACCAAATCATCAAAAAATGTTGAAAACCAGTTCTAACGCAGCCTCTATCACCTTATCCATATCATAATACCGATATGCGCCCAGTCGTCCACCGAAGATTACCTTGTCTTCCTGCGCTGCCAGTTCCTGATAACGGGCATATAATGCTCCGTTTTTCTCATCATTTACCGGATAATACGGTTCATCTCCCACTTTCCACTCGGAAGAATACTCTCTGGAAATAACTGTTTTCTCCTGCTTACCAAATTCAAAGTGCTTATGCTCGATAATTCTGGTATACGGTACCTCGCGCTCTGTATAATTCACAACTGCATTGCCCTGATAGTTCTCACAGTCCAGTGTCTCTGTTTCAAAACGCACACTGCGGTATTCCAACGCGCCCAGTTTATAATTATAATACTCGTCAATCATACCCGTGTAAATGATTTTATCAGCCAGTGCTTCGTATTCATCCCGATTTTTCAGGAAGTCCACACCTGTCCGCACATCTGAACCTTCCAGAAGCTTCTCCACGATCGCAGTATAGCCTCCGATCGGGATTCCCTGATAACGATCATTAAAATAATTATTATCATAAGTAAATCGAAGCGGAAGTCTGCGGATGATAAATGCCGGCAGTTCCTTGCAGTCTCTGCCCCACTGTTTCTCGGTATATCCCTTTACGAGCTTCTCATAAACATCTTTTCCAACCAGTGAAAGTGCCTGTTCTTCCAGATTGGACGGATCTGTAATATTCAGATCCGCAATCTGCGCAGCAATAATATCCTTCGCCTCCTGCGGTGTACGGATGTTCCACATCTTACTGAACGTGTTCATATTGAACGGAAGATTATACAGTTCATTCTTATACACTGCCACCGGTGAATTAATATAGTTATTAAATTCAGCAAACTGATTCACATAGTCCCAGATCTGCTTATTGGAAGTGTGGAAAATATGTGCGCCATAGCGGTGTACCTGAATTTCTTCCACTTCCTCTGTATAAATATTTCCTCCGATATGATCTCGTCTGTCAATGACCAGACATTTTTTGCCACGTTCAGCAGCCTCGTGGGCAAACACTGCACCAAACAGTCCTGCGCCCACGATCAGATAATCATAATGCATAGTAACTCCTACTCTACTGTAACAGACTTCGCCAGATTTCTCGGCTTATCCACGTCACAACCTTTTCCAACTGCTACATAGTAACCGAAGAGCTGCAGCGGAATGATCGCAAGTGTATTGGTAAAGTACTTATTCGTCTTCGGAATGTACATTACATAATCCGCATTTCTCTCAACCTCTGTATTATCCACATTAGTCACTGCCATAACAAAGGCTCCACGGGTCTTAACCTCTTCCATGTTACTGATCATTTTCTTGTACAGATTCTCCTGTGTCAGGATGGCTGTTACCAATGTACCGTCCTCAACCAGAGAAATCGTACCATGCTTCAACTCTCCTGCTGCATAAGCATCAGAATGTACATAAGAAATCTCTTTCATCTTCAAAGAACCTTCCATTGCGATCGCATAATCGATTCCACGACCGATATAGAAGATATCCTTTGCAGCCAGATAGCGGTTAGCGAATTTCTGGATATTCTTCTTATTATTCAGCAGCATCTCCACCTGTGCCGGCAGTTCTTTCATATCCTCGATCATATCAGCAAGTTCTGCGTCACTGATCTTTCCTCTTACATGAGCAAACTTCATTGCAAGCAGATACTCTGCGATCAGCTGACAGCTATATGCCTTGGTAGTTGCCACTGCAATCTCCGGACCTGCCCATGTATACATAACATTATCTGCCTCTCTGGCAATAGAGCTTCCTACTACATTGACAATACCAAGCACTTTACCACCCTTAGCATGTGCCTCACGGATTGCAGCCAGTGAATCTGCTGTCTCACCGGACTGGCTGATCACGATCAGTAACGTTCCGTCTTCAATAATCGGATCACGGTAACGGAATTCAGAAGCAGTATCCACTTCCACCGGAATTCTGGTCAGTCCTTCAAAAATATACTTGCCAGTCACACCTGCATGATAAGCAGAACCGCAGGCAACGATCATAATTTTCTTAACTGCACGAATCTCATCATCACTCATTCCAAGTTCATCAATAACGACTTCATTGCCTTTGATTCTTGGTGAAAATGTATCCAGAATAGCCTTCGGCTGTTCATACATCTCCTTCAGCATGAAATGCTCGTATCCACCCTTCTCAGCTGCATTCACGTCCCAGTCAATGTGAGTGGTCTCTTTTTCAATCACTTCTTCATCAATATTGTAGAACTCCAGCTTATCCTCTGTCAGCTTTACAATCTCTTCATTCTGAATAAATACAACATCTCTGGTATATTTCAACACTGCCGGTACATCCGATGCGATGATACTTCCATCTTTGGTGTGTCCAACGATCAGCGGGCTGTCCTTACGTACTGCATACATCTCTTCCGGGTGATCTGCGAAGATAATTCCAAGTGCATAAGATCCTTCCATACGGTGCATAACCTTCGTGATTGCCTCCAGCGGATCTCTGTCGTAATAATAATCCAGAAGATGTGCAATAACCTCTGTATCTGTCTCTGATACAAACTCATATCCTTTACTTTCCAGACGATGTTTTAATTTCAGATAGTTCTCAATAATACCATTGTGTACCACTACGATACTCTGATCTTTATTAAAATGCGGATGAGCGTTGATATCAGACGGTGCGCCATGCGTTGCCCAACGGGTATGACCGATTCCAAGCTTACCCGGAAGCAGCTCGCCTCCATGAGTCAGTTCATTCAGCACTTTCAGCCGTCCCATTGCCTTTTTCATATTGATTTTCTTTCCGTCATAAACTGCAATACCGGCAGAGTCATATCCTCTGTACTCCAGCTTCTCCAGTCCCTCAAGCAGGATTGGCGCTGCCTGACTCTCTCCTACATAACCTACAATTCCACACATAATGAATGTTCTCCTTTCAAGTTTTATACTCCCTGTTGCTTCATTATATACACAAAAGGAGGATACAATATTCCGCATCCTCCTTTGATGTTTTAATCAAGATCGATCAGATCCATTTTGAATGTATCATCTGCTTCTGAGTGACCTACTCTTCTCTGATTACTTTTCGGTCTTGCTGAAGTCTGTGCAGTTCTTCGTGGCGCACTCTTCTTCACGCGCACACGTGCATTCAGAATTTCATCCAGATCATCGATATCACTGTCATCCTCATAATCGGAAGGATTGTATTCTTTGAATGGCTCCTCTTCATACTCATCGTATTCATCATAGTCATCCTCGTCCTCATACATCTCATCTTCATAATCGTCATCCAGATCATATTCATCATCTTCGTCATCAAAATCATAGAAATCATCTTCTGACTTCTTTTTAGATTTCTTGGACTTCTTCGCTTCTTTTTCCGCTTTCTTTCTTGCCTTTTTCTCTTTCTTGCTCTCTTTTACCGGTTCCGGTTCATCATCAATATCATATTCTTCGTACAGATCATCAAGTTCCAGATTGCGATGACGCAGCTTGATTGCAAGAATGATCAGAATAATCAGCATCGCAAGGAAGATTCCCCATGCGACCAGAATTACCTTATCCTGATTTGCGCGCAGTTTATTCAGAAGTCCACCAAGCTTTGTTGTGTCTTCTTCTTTATCTTTCGTCTCCGGTGTGTATCTCTGATAAGTCTCATCTATCGTATCATACTGGTAAAAGCCTTCTTCTCCATCACTGTTCACTGCATATACCACATAATAAGAACTGGCGTCCGTATTCTGCCATGCAGGGAATTCTTTTCCTTCTACCGTCATCGTCGTCTTCTGTAATGTATCCGGCAGATCTTTGGTCTTATCCTCAGATAACAGAACGATGTAACGATTGCTGGAAATACTTACCTGCTCAAACGGAGAAAACTTATCTTTATCCGGATCATACAGCCAGAAATCTTCTTCCTCATTGGCATCCTTCAGATAAATGGCATACATCTTACCACTTTCCTGCTTGGTAGCCGCATAAGTATTACCATTATAAGGCATATCAGCCGTTACAAATCCATCTGGAATCAATACCTCTGGAATATCTGTAACAACAGAATAAGTCTGTCCGTCAATCTCAATATCCCCACCATTACCAGATGACTCTGCAGTCTCTTCATCATCTGTGATCAGAGACGGATCCCCTTCTCCGATCGTAACGGTCGAGCTACCCTCTACAACTGTCACATCGTCTCCTGAAGACGCACTGGCTGTTACTTTGGAAATATTTACTGTCGTAGTCCCCTCAGATAATGCCTGAAACTTCAATGTCCAGCTCATCTCTGTATTGCCGCTTCCAGATCCTTCCAGTTCAATCTGCCCATTAGATGCCGACGCATTCTCTCCACTGATAAACTTTAATGCTGTTGTATCATATGTCAGTGTTGCGCTGGCTTTGCTCAGACTTTCATCCGCACTCAGCTTTGCAGTAATCTCAACCGTTGCACCTACTGTTGTAGACGGATCAGAAAATCTCAGCTGACCACTGGCTGCCGATGATACTATACCACACATCATAAATGTCATAGCTGTACAAAGCATCAGTGCAGCTAATTTTTTCAGTTTCTTCATAACTTACTTTGTCCTTTCCCGTATCTCACACGACTTATTAATCATAGTCTTCCCCAGAATAATCTCCGTCAGATCCTCCGCCGTAGTCTCCGTAATCACTTCCGCCGCCTGAATCGCCTGTTCCTGATCCGCTGCCTGTACCACCTGAACTGCCCGAATTATTATAACTATTATTATAGTTATTATTATAGCTGTTGTTATAGTTACTATTCGAGCTGCCAGAATTACTATAATCATTGGATGTTCCGGAACCAGATCCGTAATCATCATCACTCTCAATCACAGAATCACTGGTTGCCTTATGTGTGCATTTCTCACGAATGCCAGCTTCTATATCTGTAATATTCGAAGAAATGGTATATCCATCGTCCCCGAACAGGAACTTATGTACATCCTCCACATTCGAAGTCAGTGTCTCAGGAATTACTACACTTCCCACAACATCCAACATATCGAATGAGTTATTATCTGGAAATCCCATGCTGTCCCCCAGTTTATACTTTGCAATATCCTTAGCATATGCAATCATCTCTGCAATCGTGAAATTCGTAGATACCTGCGGGAATACTTTATCAATAATCTTATTCAAGGTACTGAAGCTTGCGTTCTGCGCTTTCTCAGCAATCAATTCCAGTACATGACGTTGTCTGGAGGTACGTTCAAAATCGCCTCCTCCTGTATATCGAATACGACTGTAAGACACTGCCTGCACTCCGTTCAAATGATAAGTACCTGCAACTTCCGGTTCAATCTTTGTGTAATCCGCACCCGTAACTTTAGATGTCTCTACACAATAGTTATTCATATGCACTACTTCCGCATCTGTCAGTGTAATATCAAGACCACCTAATGCATCAATCACATCAACAAGTGCGTTAAAGTTCACTGCAACATACTTGGAAATATCCATATCCATACTGCGGTTGATCATTGAAATGGCACCTTCCGGTCCACCAAATGCATAGGCTGCATTCGCCTTATTATAGCTGCCATCATCCAGTTCCAATAACGTATCTCGGTATACTGAAACCAGCTTTACCTCTCCGGTCGCCTTATTCAGGCTGGCAATCATCATCGTATCACTTCGATTGCCCTTGCCAAGATCCCCTTCTCTGGAATCCAAGCCAAACAGTGCAACATTCAGATAGCCAGTCTCCTGTTCTTCACTGGTCTCCGCTATATTCAACTTATCTGTATCAAGTTCCGTTGTCTCTATCTTCGTCATCTTACTGGCTACAAGTACAACACCCGTCGCTGCAACTGCTGCAAATGTACCACCAAGAATCACACCCAGCTTTTTCCCGATTGACCAGGAAGCAAAGCCATGTTTTCTCCGTCTGTGTGATCTTCTCGCCATCGTAACATCCTTTCTTTTGTAACAATTTGTTAACAAACGTAACAACTCGCCTTACATATTACCCCATTTACAGTAAAATTTCAATGATTTTCCGGTAGTTTTTGAGATTCCTCGCCTGATAACAGCCGTTTCATCCAGCTGTTCATGCTGTATTTTCTGTACAATTCTTCCGAAAGATCCTCATAAGGATTCTCGAAAAAAGCTTTCCGTTCTTCTATTGTCCCCGGATACACCAGAATGTTACTTGCTCTGTAAAAATCATAATTCACAATATCGGCATTCGTCGTAATCAATTTTCGCTTCGCTCCCATACATTCAAAACACCTGAGTGTAAGGCCTGTCTGACCTCCCTGTGGAGCATCCAGAATGCAGGTGGATACCTCCATCCCCTTCATAATGTCCGCACCGGACAGCTTAACTTTCTGAAAATCTCGATATCTCGCATGCCGGTATTCCTTCGCTGTCACTTTATGATATACGTATTTCAAAATCGACGGAATGTAATGATATATAAACTGCCTTGGCAGTTCCGGTTTCAAATCTTCCGCCATCCGGTTAATTTCCAGATATTTCTTAGGATGTGCGGTTCCTACATAGAAACAGTCATACCTTGGTACCGGACGCTCTTTCTTTCCGATTTTTTCATAAATCCTCGTGTAAAACGTCGGCATAAACCGATATATCTTATTCTGCTCACTATCTGCCTTTTCAAATGTATAGATTCGATCAAAATATGGATGTATACTCTTACAATATGGGAGGTTCACTTCTGAATCCCACTGGTACAAAATAAATTCTGCCTGCTTTTGTAATCTCCGCATCTCACAAAACATATCTGAAGTGAATGCACAAGTCATGCCGGCTACTAGAAGAACCTTGTCATATTGCTCTTTTTCAACCAGAGGCAGTGCTTTTTCTTTGTAATATCTTTTTGCTGATCCACTGATCAGCTTTTTATTAATCCTGCCGAGTGCTTTGGATATATTAGAATTGCTCGGTGCATCGCACAAATAATCCACATGATATCCCAATTCTTCTGCCTCCAGTATCATATCCTTATAATATCCAAAAAATACCGGAGCAATCAACAGTAGTCTCTTCATAATTATCCTATTCCTCTTCACCCATATCAGAAAACCTGCGAATCACATTCACCCATAATTCCCATTGAATCCTGAGGCATTGTCGCCAGTCCGCTTTTTCTGTATGTACTTTATATTTCTTATCACACATCCGAACGCCCTCTGCCAGACCTTTCAGATACGTAACTCCTAATCCTTTCTTTATAAAAAAGGCTGCCTTAACTCCAAATCCTACTATTAAGAGCGGGAGGTTCAAAGCAATCTGCCATGTTGGCATATTTTTATAAATCAGATAAATATTGTTCTTAGACGAATGCTCTACCTTAAACACGTTATACCTGGAACCGCTGGATGCACTTCCCACATGAACGACCTCAGCCTTTGGCTCATATACATTCACATATCCATATAATCTTGCACGATATCCGATATCAATATCCTCCAGATATGCAAAATGGCGTTCATCAAATAGTCCAATCTCGTCAAATACTTTCCTGCGGTATATTGCCGCACCACCACACGCTGCAAATGTCTTCACACAGTAATTGTACTTCTTTGCTGACTGATCTTTTCCTCTGGCAAATGCCCATCCAAGCGCATTATAATACGTGCCCGCACTGTCAATTCGGGCTTCATCCTGATACTGAAGCATTTTCGCTTCTACCGAAAAGATCTTTTCGCTCCGCTCTATTCTGCGAAGAAGGGCTTCTACAAACCCTTTTCTCACCAACGTATCATTATTCAGTAACAATACATATTCCGTATTCGAAGCTGTAATGCCTTCATTCACTGCCCGGCAGAATCCATAATTGCGATCCAATCGTATTATTCTGGTCTGTGGATACAACTTTGTAGCTCTGTTTAGACTGTCATCCTTTGAGCCATTGTCCACTACAATTACTTTTATCTCTGCCCTGGTCTCTTCATACAAAGACGCAAGGCACGGCACCAGATATTTTTCACCATTATAATTCGGTATTACTACCGTTACTTTACACATGTATTGCTCCTTATTCTTCATTATCCTCTGTACTATCTTCTGAATCATCAGGATAAATACCCGTTACATCCTTAATGTGATCACTGATCTCTTTCAATGTATCCGTTGGTGTATAATCCTCATCAGGGAACAGAAACTTATGAAGCTTGATTACATTTTCTTCTAATCCCTTCGGCACAACATAGGACCCCTGATATCCCGGTATCGAATCCGGTGTCTCATTATTCATCGGAAATCCTTCATTGTCACCAATGGAATACTGCAGAAGACCGGCACTCATTTTCACAATCTCCCCCGATGTAAAACTGGTCGTAATCTCAGGAAAGACCGCATCGATAATTTTATTGATGGTACTTAAGTCTGCCTTTTTTGCTTTCTCTGCAATCTTCTCAATCACAAGGCGCTGTCTGGATGTCCTCTGGAAATCTCCACCTTCTGTATAACGAATACGACTGTAAGATACCGCCTGCACTCCATTCAAATGATAGGTTCCTGCCACTTCAGGCTCAATCTTCTTGTATTTTTTACCTGTAATTTCAGAAGTCTCTACACAATAGTTATTCATGTGTACCACTTCTTCATCCGTAAGATCCAGATCTATACCACCCAGCAGATCCACTACATCTGCAACAGCCAGGAAATTCACACTGACATAATCCTGAATATCCAGATCCAGATTGCGGTTCAACATATTAATCGCAGCTTCTGCCCCGCCAACGGCATATGCCGAATTAGCTTTATCATACGTATCATCTTCTGTATTCAGTAGCGTATCCCGATATACAGACACCAGCTTCACTTCTTTTGTGTCATTATTAATGCTTGCTATGATAATGCAGTCACTGCGCGCATTGCCTGTGTCCTCCGGTCGCCTGTCATCACCAAATATCGCCACATTCATATAGCCGTCCTGGCTGATTCCATTATTTGTCAGATTCTTCAGCGGATTCACATTCAGCTTATCTAATTTAAACATTCCATAAGCGATTACGCTAAGAATGCATAATATCAATATCTCTGCTATCAGAAACACGATCCGTCTTCTGCGCTTCTTTCTTCTCTTTTGTCTGCGCATCTCCTGTTTTTTTCTTGCCAGTCTCCGGTCGTCTCTCTGTCCCATATCTCTGTCTCCCCTTCGATCAATATGCGTTTTTATTTACAAACCCCTTAAAAAATGTCATGATCAGTATCTTAAAGTCCAGTCCCAACGTCCAGTTCTCTACATAATACAAATCACAATCAATTCTCTTACGAATGGATGTATCTCCCCTGTACCCATTCACCTGTGCCCATCCGGTCAGTCCCGGACGAACCTGGTGTTTTACCATATATCTCGGTATCTCTTCTTTGAACTGCTCTACAAACTGCGTTCGCTCCGGTCTTGGTCCAACCAGACTCATATCTCCCTTAAACACATTAAACAGCTGTGGAAGCTCGTCAATACTTGTCTTACGGATGAATTTGCCAACCCTGGTCACTCGTGGATCGTTCTTGGTTGTCCATCCTTTCTTTTCTTCTTCCTCTGTCTGTACTACCATCGAACGGAACTTGTACATCATAAACGGTTTATTCTTAAGTCCTACTCTCTCCTGCTTGAATATCAGCGGTCCAGGCGAACTCACCTTAATCGCGATCATAGTTCCCAACATCACAGGCGAGAATAATATCAATGCCACTGTTGCTCCAAAGATATCCACCCCACGCTTCATGAATCGATTCAACGGATCATGAAGCGGAACCCGGCGGATATTGATCACAGGAAGTCCCTGAATATCCTCCGTATAAGGCTTCGTCGGTATGACATTATTATAATCAGGAATAAATTTCGTATGCACACCGGATTTCTCGCACATGCCTACGATCCGTTCCAGCTTGTGATATTCTGCCAGTCCAAGTGTGATCACAATCTCATCCAAGCGATTTTCCGGTAAGATAATGGATAAATTATCGATTCTTCCGATCACTTTATATCCCCGATACATGGTACCTCTCGGCATATTGTCAGCCAAAATGCCTCGTACCGTATATCCCCATTCCGGATTCTGGATAATGCGATCAATATACTCTTCTGCTGCACGGCTGTAACCGATCAGCAGGATCTGCTTCTGATTCAATCCATTCTTCCGAATCTTCCGCAAAAATATCCGAATAACATTACGCATCAGTACATCCAGAGAGATATTAATACATAAGAACACAAACAACATCTTTCTGGAATAATCGGTCTGATGGCGCAGATACAGGATCATAATAAAACATGCGATACCTGTTACATTAGCCTGTACTACATGCCAGGCTTCCAGTCTTCTTCCCTGCACACGTTTCGGAGTATATAGCTGAAATGCATAATATAAAATCAGATATCCCGGCACCACAAAAATGAGTGCACGCATATAGGCCTGCAATGACAAATACCAGGCATCTAATGCAAAAAAGCCGGAGCGGAATCTAAAAAACCAGGCAAGCATATATGCTATCACCATTACAACCGCATCCAGCACTACGTGAATTCTATTTAATAATTGCTGATTATTCTTAATCAAGGGGTCACCAACTTCCATTATTTTTCATTTCTCATAATACTATATTTTCACATAAAGAGCAAGCCACAGTGTTTTTCTTAACTGATACTTAAGAAAAACGCTGTGGCTTTTATCATTTTGATTATTCTTTTTGATTATTGCGAAGACTGTAATCCCATTTGGTCAATGTCAGATTCGGATTGTACATTGGATCGCCCTTCTTCAGAAGTTCCAGCCAATGACTCCGCATATATTCGATCTCATTCTGGAACCTGCGTATCTTTTCTTTGGAATCTTCTGTTCCTCTGGATTTCGATTCAAAATGGTATAATTCCACATTTGGATCATACACTACAAGATATCCTTTTTCTCTTGCCCGCAGGCAGAAGTCTACATCATTAAACGCAACCTTCAGCTCTTCTTCCAAGCCGCCAAGTTCCTCATACACAGATCGCTTCACCATCATACACGCCGCAGTCACTGCGCTCAGATCCTGCTGGATGGCTGCTTTGTGGAGATATCCGGTAAACATCCTTGGCATTCCCACAAACAATGCTCCAGCCACGCCTCCGATACCAATCACAATACCGGCATGCTGGATCGTATCATCCGGATAATACAGCCTTGCGCCTACTATCCCCACATCTTTACGCTGACAATTAGCTGTAAGTTCTTCTAACCAGTCTGTCGTGATTACTTCTACATCGTTATTCAGCAGAAGCAGATAGTCACCCCTGGCATGTTTTACGCCAAAATTATTAATTGCAGAATAATTAAATTCATCCGACCAGTACACAATACGGATCTTGTCAGACTCAATCTTCTTATAATATGCAAAGGTTTCGTCTTCTGTACTGTTGTTCTCTACAATAATAATCTCATAATTCTTATAAGAAGACTTTTCAATGGATTCAAGACATTTATCCAGAGATTCCACCTGATCTTTATTCGGAATAATGATTGAAATCAATGGACTGCCCTGCACCTGATATTTTACCCGGTAAAATCCCAGATCTTTCTCGTGGCTCACTTTGCCAATTTCACCACACCGTTTCAGATGATCTTCGATTGCTCTCTTTCCGGCATCAAACGCATACATCTTGCTTGCCGGATTGTCAGCTGTTGATGCTTTGTGTACTCGCCAGTGATACAAGATTCTTGGAATATGAGCAATTCCCTTTGCCCGTTCCGTACACTTAAGAATCAGATCATAATCCTGTGCCCCATTATATTCACCATCTTCTCCGCCAACTTCTTCTACCAGCGTACGGTCTGCCACAAAGAAATGCGTAATATAATTGTTAGACCGAAGCAGATCTTTATTATAATCCGGCTTCATATGTGGCTGAAAATGTTCCGACAGATCCATGGTTACCTTGTCTTCATCCGAATACAATACCTGCGGTCTGTCATTTTCATTGATCGCTTTTACGACTTCATACAATGCATCTGGTGTCAGTAGATCATCATGATCCAACAGTCCGATATAATCTCCTGTTGCAATCGCCAGTGCGGCATTCGTATTCTGTGCAATTCCTTCATTTTCCGGAACATCTTTTACCTTAATTCTTTCATCTTTCGTAGATGAGATGCGTAAGATTTCTGCCACTGTTTCATTGGCAGGATTCGCATTCGCAATGCACAGTTCCCAATTACCATATGTCTGCTTTCTCACCGACTGGATCATCTGCTTCAGAAATTCTTCCGGTGTATTGTATACAGGCACCAGAATACTGATCAACGGTTCGTATTCAAATTCTGTATCACGCTGCCTCTGTAATTCTTCCATTGTCGGCTTATGATTCTTATACCATTCTTCATAATCTACATCGTCCGCCTGAAAACGCTCTGTCAAACGAATCCAGAACTCTTTCGGTCCAAAATGTTTCATATAAAGCAGGCCTTTTTTTATATTATATGGTGATAATCTTTTTACAATTTTCAACCAGTCTATCTTATACGTATCCATACTACTCTCCTGCTACTTCTTTCTTAAACACAAAAAGTCTCTGTCCCAGATAATTAATCACTACAAACAGTACCATCCCTACCAGCATCGCACCATTATCCTGAATCTTGACAGACTGTCCAGACAGGAGCATGCGCACCAGCGGTTTGGCAATGCCATATGCTATAGCATAACATATACTGATATTAATCACAAACCGAAATACTACCTGCCATGAGCGTTCTTTATTCTGAAACGTGAAATTCTTATTCAGGAAATAACTTAAAATACTTCCAAAAATATAATTGCTTGCAGAAGATACCCAGTAACTCAGATGGAACACATTATAAAACAGGAACATAATTGCAGTACCAAATATAGTATTTGCAACTCCTACCATTGCAAATCTGATAAAAGTACTATCTATTTTCTTCATTCTCTGCACCTTAGAACTTAAAAGTATCCTTTAATACCGCCCATTTCTGGTCTTTATCACTCAGATTCAATGGTGTTCCGTCTGCAAGATGATATCCTTCTGCTGACGGAGTTCCGTTGTATTCACCTTGAAGCTCCGGCCATGTAATACCAATCTCCGGATCATTCCATGCGAGTCCACCTTCATCACCCGGATGATAAAAGTCTGTACACTTATAACAGAACTCAGCAATATCACTCAGCACGAGGAAACCATGTGCAAATCCCTCTGGAATATAGAACTGCTTCTTATTCTCTTCTGTCAGCTCTACACCAAACCATTTTCCATAAGTCTCGCTTCCACTTCTTAAGTCTACTGCCACATCAAACACAGATCCCTTTACTACTCGTACAAGCTTGCCCTGTGGAAATTCTTTCTGAAAATGAAGACCACGCAACACACCTTTCGCCGAACATGACTGGTTGTCCTGTACGAACACCATATTCAGTCCGGCTTCTTCCATATCTCTCTGATTGTAAGTCTCCATGAAATATCCTCTGGCATCTCCGTGAACTGCCGGTTCGATTACGCACAGTCCTTCAATACCGCCTGCATTCTTCTCTACTTTAATCTGTCCCATTTTATCTTCCTCCAGTTATATACACCAAATCTGCCCGGTTGATTATACCAGGCAGATTCTATTGTTTACTTATTAAAATTAAAACTCGATTTCTTTCAGATATCTGGATAATGCATCCTGCCATGTCGGCAATGGTTTGAATCCATTTTCCACAAGCTTACTCTTATCCAGACGGCTGTTAAATGGTCTTGCAGCCTTTGACACGCCATATTCTTCTGTTGTTACCGGTGCAACACTCAACCGGTCTTCCGAATATTCCTCATGTCCCATGGCAACTGCCTGGCGGAAGATTTCCTTGGTAAAATCATACCAGCTGATATAGCCGCCTTCGTTAGTTGCATGATAATATCCATACTTTTCCGTCTCTATCATATCTACCAGAAGACGTGCAAGATCGAATGTATACGTCGGTGTACCAATCTGGTCATTTACAACTGTAAGCTTATCGTGTGTCTTACCGACATTCAGCATTGTCTTGATAAAGTTCTTACCATTCTTACCAAATACCCATGCGATACGTACGATAAAATATTTGTCCAGATTACCGGATACAGCAAGCTCTCCATCCAGCTTTGTCTGTCCATATACATTCAGAGGTGCGTAATCCTTGCAATCTGGCTCCCATGGCTCTGTGCCCTGTCCATCAAACACATAATCCGTACTGATATATACCATCTTGCAATTCAGTTCTTTACACATCTTTGCAATATTTTCGGTACCGCCTGCATTAATCGCATGTACGATTGCCTGTTTATCTTCATCCTCTGCATTATCTACTGCTGTCCATGCTGCACAATGCACCATAACATCTGGATTCACTTCGCGCATTACCTTTTCTACAGATGCAGCATCTGTAATATCCATCGGAATATATGGCATTGTGGTTACCGGAGTTCCGTCCTGAATACCGCTGTACTCTTCCTTGATGCCTGAACCTACACCTTCATAGCCGCGCTGTGCCAACTCGTTCATCACATCATGTCCGAGCTGTCCGCCTACTCCTGTTACTAATACCTTCATTTATTTAACCTCCTGACGGTGTGCATACATTTTCTCATAATAATTCTGGTATTCACCTGAGATAATGGTCTCCCACCACTCTTTGTTGTCCAGATACCACTGAATGGTCTTCTTGATTCCATCTTTAAACATGGTCTCTGGCAGCCATCCAAGTTCATTATGAATCTTGGTAGGATCGATTGCATAACGCATATCGTGTCCCTTACGGTCTTCTACATATGTGATCAGACTTTCCGGTTTACCAAGCTCCTTGCAGATGATCTTTACGATATCAATATTCTTCATTTCGTTGTGACCACCGATATTGTATACCTCGCCAACACGTCCGTTATGAATGATCAGATCGATGGCTTTACAGTGATCCTCTACGTACAGCCAGTCACGGACATTTTCGCCCTTTCCATATACCGGAAGCGGTTTGTCATTCAGCGCGTTTGCAATCATCAGTGGAATCAGTTTCTCAGGGAAATGATATGGTCCGTAGTTATTTGAGCATCTGCTGATAGTCACAGGCAGTCCATATGTTCTGTGGTATGCAAGTACCAGAAGGTCTGCACCGGCCTTGGATGAGCTATATGGACTGCTAGTGTGGATTGGTGTCTCCTCAGTAAAGAACAGGTCTGGTCTGTCTAATGGCAGATCTCCGTATACTTCATCCGTAGATACCTGATGATAACGCTTGATACCATATTTTCTGCAGGCATCCATCAGCACTGCTGTACCTTTGATATTGGTATCCAGGAATACTTCCGGATTCTCGATAGAACGGTCTACGTGACTTTCTGCTGCGAAGTTAACCACCATATCCGGCTTCTCTTCCTCAAACAGTTTGTATACAGCTTCGCGATCTGTAATACTTGCCTTCACAAAGCGGAAATTCGGGTTGTCCATTACTGGCTCCAGTGTAGACAGATTACCAGCATATGTGAGACAGTCCAGACATACAATTCTGTAATCCGGGTACTTATTTAACATATGAAATACAAAGTTACTACCAATAAATCCGGCTCCTCCGGTCACAATAATATTCATAATACTAATTCTCCTTCTGTTGTTATATTATTATTTGCTCACAGAACCTCTCATGCAAGCATGACGCATCAGCTTTACATGTGAGTAATGGTTCTGGGCAATCACTCGTTTAGTACAGGTTTTCCTGATATTTACCATCCAATACATCTTTCAGATACTGACCATACTGATTCTTCTTCAGTACTTCATATACCTTCAGCACTTCTTCTTTGGAAATCCATCCATTCAGATAACCGATCTCTTCCAGACACGCAATCTTACGATGCTGGTGCGTCTCTACAGTCTTAACAAAGTTTGTAGCGTCCACCAGACTCTCATGCGTACCGGTGTCGAGCCATGTGAATCCCTGACCAAGAAGTTCTACATTCAGATTACCTTCTTCCAGATAAATACGGTTCAGGTCGGTAATTTCCAACTCTCCTCTGGCACTTGGTTTCAGGTTCTTCGCATACTCTACAACCTTATTATCATAGAAGTACAGACCCGTTACACAGTAATTGCTCTTCGGATGCTCTGGCTTCTCTTCAATAGAAACTGCTTTGCCATTCTGATCAAACTCTACGATACCGAATCTCTCCGGATCATCAACGTAATATCCAAATACAGTAGCACCCTTACCAGACTCTGCATTCTCCACAGCTGTCGTCAGACGTTTCTTCATACCATGTCCTGCAAAAATATTATCTCCCAGTACCATTGCAACAGTATCATCACCAATGAACTCTTCACCAATAATGAATGCCTGTGCCAGCCCATCCGGGCTAGGCTGTACTGCATAAGACAGCTTCACGCCAAACTGATGTCCGTCGCCCAACAGCTCTTTGAATCTCGGTGTATCCTGTGGTGTAGAAATAATTAAAATATCACGGATACCTGCATTCATTAGCACAGACATCGGATAATAGATCATCGGTTTGTCGTAAATCGGTAATAACTGTTTGGATGTAACCATCGTCAGAGGATAAAGTCTTGTACCAGATCCTCCTGCCAAAATAATTCCTTTCATTTGAACCTCCTGCATATTACATGCTTCGATCATGGGATACAAAAATCCCGGTCTTTTGTCATCTTATGATTGCATTATAAAAGGTGACCTTAGGTCACCTTCAAGCCTTTTTAGAAAATATTAAGATTTATTTTTTAATCACACACAAACACTCCTGCATCTTTGGTTATCTTAAATCCATCTTTCGTCTTCTTCCGCACATAATTACGAAATTCGCTGTACCGGTTCGGCAGATACTGGCCCTGATTACCATGACAGGAAAGCACATATGCTATCAACGGTTCTGGCTCCGGCACAACCAGATAATCCTCGTACTGTCTCCATTCAATCTTATCAAAAAATGGTTCTAAGATCTCGTATCCATTTTCTTTTCCAAATCTTTCATACAGATGTTCTGCCGATAATATGATATGCTCATCGAACTTCTGCACCAACTGGCTTACTTCTTTCATATGACTGCTGCCATACGCCCCGCACACAAATGTACCGCCCGGTTTTAATACCCGGCGTATTTCGCTGCAGGCTCGTCCGATATCTTCACAGTAAAACAACACATGATTCGCCGTCACAACATCGAACATATCATCCTCATACGGAATCTTACACGCATCCGCCGTTTGAAAATAAAACCGTTTATCTCTCACACCGATTTCTCGTCTGGCATCTCTAAGCATTCCTTCTGAAATATCTGTCAGATGCAATTCTATCTGCTTTGGAAGCTTCTCCTTATTTTCTTTCCACAGTTCACCATCACCGCAGCCAAGTTCCAGCACTTTCATATTAGACTTCAGATCTAACTGCTCATAGATCCACGGAAACCATCCCTGCGAGTTCTGCGAATAAAGGCTGTGAAGATTAATTCTTGCCGAAATATTCGATGCATCCTGATACTGGTTCTTCAAACTTTTCTCCATACCGGTTAGATGGATCAAATTCAACATATTGCTCCAGTCTACCGTCCGTTCCGTCTGGATCACATCCATCGTATCCTGAATTGCCTGCTCAACCAGCTGCATCTGTTCCAGCCTGTCCTTCACAAGCTTTAACTGAATCCCCAGTGAATTCAGAAGAAAATGATAATCCACATCGTCAATCGTCATTTCCCGAATATCATCCAATGAGAATCCCAGGTACTTAAGAAGCAATATCTGCTGAAGCCTTGCAAAGTCCTCTTCCGTATAAAACCTGGCTCCTGCCTCGCTTACCAGCGATGGATTTAATATATTCTGTTTATCATAATATCGTATCGTCCGAAGCGTTACACCCGCCATACGGGCAAACTCCCCGGAAGAATAATAGCCTGGTTTTTTCATATATCCTCTATTTTCTCTTTAATACCCTCATAGCTTTTCTAAAGGGCTCTGTGGCTTTCCACGATGTCGATGACATCAGTTCTTTAACTACAAACTGCAATTGTTCTACTTCTTCCCGTCTGTGTTCCAACTCCTGCTGCTTGCTTTTCAGCTCTGCCTTCAAAGTCTTAATCTCCCGCTTTGCTTCATCTAATTCTCCAAATATATCAAAATTCCTCACCCGATATTCTTTGTAATATTCTGAAAGGCAAAAGTCCATGTTCTCTTCCAGCACATGCAGCATCCTCTCATCTGCAAGGATCTGGTCATATTTTTCCAATCCAAGAAAATTGGCATGTTCGCCGGCACATCTGAGCAGGATCTGTGCTTTCTCACATTCCAGTTCTTCCCTGCTTACTGAATCAGGATTCATAAAGTCTTCCTTAAAATATCTGAGTAGATCCTCATCACTGATATTCTCCATCATCTTCTTTCTTACAAGCATCCTGATATTCGGAAATGCGTACCGCTTTCCATTTTTATTTCCGCTCATTTTATTCTCAGACTCTTCCCATCTATAGCGAACCAGTTTGTCTTCCATGATATAAATAGGATATCTCATTATGATTCTCGCCCATAATTCATAATCTTCAGCTGGAACATATGCCAAATGATATTTGCCGCCTGCTGCCTCTAACGCACTCCTGCGAATAACTGCCGAAGGATGACACAGACAATTCCCCTGATAAAAGAAAAAGCGTATCCATTCTTTCTGTGATTTATTCTGTGCATCATTGAACATATGATAATAACCTGCATATTCCGTATTTGCTATATTGGATACACAATCTATAATATTAACTTTTGTAAAGCATACTCCACATTCAGGATGTTCTTCAAGATACTTCATTTGAACTTCCAGCTTATCGGCTTCCCAGATATCATCACTGTCAATTCTTGCAATATACTCTCCTGTCGACATTGTAAGTGCTAGATTGAGTGAATAGGCAATATTGCGATTCTGCTTGGCATAATATGTTTGAATCCTGATATCCTTATACCTGTCAATGATTTCCTTTGAGGAATCTGTCGATGCATCATCAATTATAATAAATTCAAAATCCGTATATGTCTGAGCTAATACACTTGAGATTGCTTCATCTAAATACTTCTCACCATTATAATTCGTTAACAGCACACTTACTTTTGGCATAGTCCACCTCCCCGCACAACAAAAGTATGACTTCATCCCTAATTATATAGCAATTCCCGGCTTTCTAAAATAGAAAACCGGGAACATATGAATCTTTTATAATTACTTAAACACCTTGCTTAACCATCTGATAAACAGAATTACATAAAGAATAAATAGCGCAGTGACAACAAATGTCTCTACATCAAATCGATGTGTTACAGTCCGCAACACCATCACGCCGTCAGCCTGTTCACCTTTCACCTCGAGCACTGCATCTTCTGACGCACCCGGAACTGCATAAACTATCACCTGTGCATCTTTTTCACATTGTTCCGCCTTCAATTCAAGTGTGTATTGTCTTCCTTTACATTCTGTAAGTTCTTTAAATCTAAGCCCAAAGAATTTACCCGCTTTAATCTTTTCCAATGAAGCACTTCCGGTAGCCACACTGACACCATCTTCATCTTTCAGCACATAACTGATTTTCTTCTCATTGGCCTGTCCTGATACAGACATTTTTATATTCAAGCCATCCAGCCTATCTTCTTTCGAAATAAAACTCTGAGAAACCATCTCTCCTTGTTCCAGTCCAAGTGCAACATACTGGCTTGTGTCTACTGCCCTGTCATATATCGCGTTATTCTTATCAACAATAGCATACATGCACGTAAAGGCTATCAGAACAGCTGCAAAAACTATCATGCTTAATTTCTTCTTCATTTTCTACGCTCCTTGTATACTCTAATATGACGTTCTGTAGATTTCTGCAATTTCTTTACAGTCACCAAACATCCGTACATTACCCTTTTCAAGCCAGACTACTTTATTACACAATTCTTCTACCTGCTCAATACTATGAGATACAAAAAGTAAAGTAGTACCCTTATCCAGCATTTCCTGTATTCTCTTCTGACATTTTTCCTGAAAGCGGAAATCTCCAACTGATAAAACTTCATCACAGATCAGTATATCTGGAGTGCCGATTGTCGCAATTGCAAATGCAAGTCTTGAAACCATACCAGATGAAAAATTCTTAACCGGAACGTCTATAAAATCACGCAACTCCGAAAAATCTATAATTTCCTCATAATGAGCTTCCATCTCTTCATGAGAACGTCCCATTAAAGCTCCGTTAAGAAAAATATTCTCTCCTGCAGTAAGGTCAAAATCAAATCCGGCTCCTAACTCAATCAATGGTGCAACCTCACCTCGTACCGCTACAGAACCCTTTGTCGGCTTCAGAACACCTGCAATGATCTTCAGCATCGTACTTTTACCACTTCCATTTAAGCCGATCAGTCCAAGTGCATCTCCTCGCTGGATATTAAAAGAGACATCCTTCAATGCCCAGAATTCATTTGTCGAAATCTGGCTTTTCAACGTTTTAATAAAATACTCTTTTAAGCTGTCAACTTTTTCAGATGCAAGTGCAAACCGCATAGACACCTGCTCTACGCTGATAATATCTGTATGATCCATTCTTCTCTTCTCCTATATATCCAGTATAAATGTATCCTGACGCTTATAAAATACATATAAACCAAGTACCATCACAACTGCAACTTCAACTGCTGCAAGCAGAATCGAAGAAATGCTCGGCAGCATATTATTAATCATCACATTTCTGAACATAGTCAGAATATTTGTAAGTGGATTCAATAATACAATTTTCTTCAGCCATTCCGGAAGAATCGACATCGGGTAAATAACCGGTGTCAAATACATCAAAGCAGTAACAAATACGGAATACAAATGCATGATATCACGGAATTTAACTGTGATCGCTGATAGGATAAGTCCCACTCCCAGTGAAAAGAACACAATAAAAAGCAATGGTATCGGTGCAAGCAGAACTGTATAATGTAATTCCACACGCATAGCAAGCATCACAAAGATCATCGCCGTAAATGATGCCAGCAGATTAATTGAACTCGAAAAAATTCGTGACAATACAAACATATACTTCGGAACATAAATCTTCTTGATCAATGGTCCATTCATAACAATAGCTCCCATTGCATTCGTTGTCGCTTCATTGAAAAAATTGAAAATCAACTGGCCACTCAGCAAATATACCGGAAAATACTCTACGTCAAATTTAAACATGTTAGAAAATACTACTGACAATACTACCATCATAAATAATGGGTTCAAAATCGTCCAAAAAACGCCTAATACTGATTTTCTATATTTTGTCTTGATATCCCGCATAATCAGCTCATTCAACAGCGGCCGGAACTTTTTAAAATTTTGTATATATTTCGACACTATAACGCCTCCACATAACTCTCATTATACATATCATAAATCTTTTATCTTACATCTACTGTCAAACTGAAATCATTTTTATCCAAAGTCAGATTCGGACTATAATACGGGTCACCTTTCTGCAGCACGTCTTTCCATCGCTTCTGGAATCGATCTACTTCCGAATTAAATCTTGCCACTTTTTCTTCCGTATCTTCATAACCTCTAGATTTGGACTCATAATGATTCAACTCTGCATATGGATCATAGACAATCAAATAGCCTGCTTCCCGTATCTTTAAACACAGATCAACATCATTAAATGCAACTGCATATTTCTCATCAAATCTGCCAACTTCTTCAAATACGTCTCTCTTAACCATCATACATGCGGCAGTAACCGCACTATAATCCTGTGTCAGTACGATACGGGCAAAGTATCCCAGATCGTCATGCTCAAATCCTACAAATGCATGTCCAGCGACGCCACCCATTCCGATAATAACACCTGCATGCTGAATGGTACCGTCTTCATAATACAATCTGGCACCTACTGCACCTACTTCCGGTCTCTGGCATTGACTGAGCATTTCACTGATACAATCCGGATTTACAATTTCAGTATCATTATTCAGGAATAAGAGATATTTTCCCTTTGACTCATCCACTCCCATATTATTGATAGATGGATAATTGAATCCTTTGTCCTTCCAATAAACAACCTTTGCTTTGGGAATCTCAGTCTGAATTCTTTCATAGTATTCAAAAGTTTCGTCCTTAACACTATTGTTCTCGACAATAATATACTCCATATTATCATAAGTATTCACGTTTTCCAATGACTGCAAACATTTATCCAGATCCTCAATATGATCCTTAGTTGGAATAATCACTGAAACTAACGGTTTATCCTGCAATTCATATTTAACTCGATAAAATCCCTTTTCTGCTCTGCTGGTCACTTCAGCCGAAATTCCAAGTCGTTTAAGGTGTGCTTCTATCGCTCTTTTTCCAGCTTCAAATGCATAGTTCTTGCTTTCCGGATTCTCAGCTGTAGAATCTTTATGCGCTCTCCAGTGATAAAGAATCTTAGGAATGTGAACAATATTCTTTGTCTGCTCTACACAGCGAAGCACAAAATCATAATCCTGTGCACCGTCAAATTCCGGATTAAGCTTTCCAACGGTCTCATATAAAGATCGTTTTACCACGCATAAATGACAGATATAATTGACACTTCTCAGCATATCAATATTAAAATCTGTCTTAAAATGTGGTTCAAAATGTTCTTTCCCATTCATACTGATCTTATCTTCATCCGTATAGAGCATTTCAACTTCCGGATAAAGATTAATCGCTTTCACACATTCATATAAAGCATCTGGTGTCAGAAGATCATCGTGATCTGAAAAGGCAATAAAATCTCCTGTTGCAATATCCAATGCCGCATTTGTATTCTCCGATATCTGCAATGGTTTATGATTATATACAACTTTAATACGGGAATCCTTTTTTTCATATGCTTTCAGAATTCCTTCAATCGGAGAGTCACTTCCACTTCCATCAGACAGACATAATTCCCAATTACTATAGGTCTGTGCCATAACAGACGCAATCAGCTTATCCAGGTATTTTTTCTGTGTCTTATACAAAGGTACAACAATTGAAATCTTCGGCATATATGAGAATTTTTCATTTGCCTGACGAGCTAATTCCCCTTTTTTTGGGGTACGAAGCTTCAGCCATCCCTCATATGGAATATTATCCTTCCTCAATATCTTTCTTTGCGCTTTTTCCAATGTTTTAGCAATTCCATACTGATGAAATGTATTATTTGTTTTTTTCAACAATTCTCTTGTTTGAGATATTTTATTAAAGATAGAATTCTCATCCATATATACTTTTGAAACATCATCACGGTCAGGAGAAATAAATTTTACTTTAACAACATCGGTCTTATTACACGGCAGAATTGCTTCAAATCCTATAGCATCTTCCCTTTTACACTCAGGAAACGCATTCACAACATCTCCTCGTCGAACCTGACGAACCTCTGCTTTTATCGGTCTATTATGCTTCTCAAACTCTACCCTTGTATCTCCTGTATTAATATACCATCCCTTGATTCTTATTCCCTGATCAATTTCTCGCATCTGATCAATATTATGAGGGATTTCTCTATACAATTTCCGAATAGTTCTTATTGAAAGTGTCCTAATTATCTTCTTTTCGCCCAAACCACACTGAACAATACATAACTTTTTCATCTCTTTCCAATTTTCTGGAAGTTTAATCCAAAGATAGTACTGTTTCGTTATCAAATTGTCATTTTGCGT
>ERZ894183.157-NODE-157-length-62622-cov-41.737018_pt1 | contig 62622 bp, 59 predicted proteins | sample MGYA00380279_ERZ894183 | MGnify/ENA primary metagenome ERZ894183 (study PRJEB32331, sample SAMN06328422) | human gut metagenome | biome: human gut microbiome; feature: stool | host: Homo sapiens | collected 2013-06-26 ... | reverse complement strand
ACCAGACCGAGGCTATGACACTGGGTACCAGAATCGTTGTTATGAAGGACGGCGTGGTACAGCAGGTAGACAGCCCTCAGAATCTGTATGACAGACCATGCAACAAGTTCGTTGCAGGTTTCATCGGCGCTCCTCAGATGAACATGATCGATGCTCAGGTTGCAAAGGCTGGTTCTGACATTACCTTATCCTTCGGCGGTCACACAGTAGCGCTTCCTGCTGCAAAGGGCAAGGGCTTAGAAGAGGGCGGCTACATTGGAAAGACCGTTACTCTGGGTATCCGTCCAGAGGATCTGCATGATGAGGAAGCATTCCTTGAGGCAAATCCAAAGAGCATTTTCCAGGCTGAGATCCGTGTATACGAGATGTTAGGTTCTGAGGTTCTTCTGTACTTCGATATCGATGATGCTAACTTTACTGCAAAGGTAAATCCTCGTACAACTGCAAGACCTGGCGATTCCATCAAGGTTGCTATGGATCTGGATAAGGTACATATCTTCGATAAGGAAACAGAGAAGGTAATCATCAACTAATAGGGCAGCAGATTTCATAAATGAAAAAATCTGATTGTAAAAAAAGGCAGGAGAGGTGACAACTCTCTTGCTTTTTTTGTAATTTTGCATTAAAATATGAAAATAGAGAAAGTGGAAACTTTTGAAATACGTCAAAAAGGAGAGTATGGAATGATTTCAAATCAGATACTCCAGACTACACTGGATGGATTAAAAGCAATCACAAGAATTGATTTAGGTATTTGCGACACAGAAGGAAAGGTGCTGGCATCCACCTTTACAGACGCGGAAGAGTCAGAAAGTTCGATCCTGGTATTTGTGGATTCTCCGGCAGACAGCCAGGTGATCCAGGGATACCAGTTCTTTAAGGTATTTGACGAGCATCAGCTTGAGTATATCCTGCTTGCAAAGGGAGCCAGCGATGATGTATATATGGTAGGAAAGCTGGCTGCATTCCAGATCCAGAACCTTCTGGTGGCCTATAAGGAGCGCTTTGATAAGGACAACTTTATCAAGAACCTGCTCCTTGACAATCTGCTGTTAGTAGATATCTATAACCGTGCCAAGAAGCTTCATATTGAAACAGATGTGAAGCGCGTGGTATTTATCATTGAAACACACAATGAAAAGGATGTAAATGCTCTTGAGACCGTGCGCAGCCTTTTTGCATCCAAGACAAAGGACTTCATTACAGCAGTGGATGAGAAGAATATTATCCTTGTAAAAGAGGTTCGTCAGGGAGAGTCTTACGGAGAGCTGGACAAGACTGCCAACACAATTTTGGATATGATGAATACGGAGGCTATGACAAAGGTTCGCGTATCCTATGGTACGGTAATCAATGATATTAAGGAAGTGTCACGTTCCTACAAGGAGGCCAAGATGGCCCTTGATGTAGGCCGCATCTTCTATGCAAACAAAAATGTAATCGCTTACAGCAATCTGGGTATCGGCCGTCTGATCTATCAGCTTCCCATCCCGCTGTGCAAGATGTTTATCCGCGAGGTATTTGACGGCAAGTCACCGGATGAGTTTGACGAGGAGACCCTGGCTACGATCAACAAGTTCTTTGAGAACAGCCTGAACGTATCCGAGACTTCCAGACAGCTGTATATCCACAGAAATACCCTGGTTTACCGTCTGGATAAGCTGCAGAAGAGCACCGGACTGGATCTTCGCGTATTTGAGGATGCCATTACCTTTAAGATCGCGCTTATGGTAGCCAAATACATGAAGTATATGGAAAGCCTGGATTATTAAAATGAGGTCGGGGAAATGATAGAACTCAGTCATGTGAACAAGGTCTACAGCGAGGGAAACCGGGCTGTGAAGGATCTGAGCCTGACCATAGATGACGGAGAATTTGCCTTTATCGTAGGACGAAGCGGCTCCGGAAAGAGTACGCTTTTAAAGCTCCTTTTAAAGGAGCTTGAGCCTACTTCCGGGCGGATTGTGGTCAATGATATGGATCTGGGGAAGATGCCCCGAAGATATGTTCCGAAATACCGGAGAAAATTAGGTGTGGTCTTTCAGGATTTCCGTCTCCTGAAAGACCTTACTGTCTTTGAAAACGTTGCATTTGCTCAGAGAGTCATCGGCGTGCCGGGAAGGGTGATCCGTGACACCGTGCCCGAGATGCTGCGTCTTGTGGGGCTTTCTGCCAAATACAAGGCATATCCGGCTCAGCTTTCCGGAGGAGAGCAGCAGCGCGTGGCCATTGCAAGGGCATTGATCAACCGGCCGGAGGTTCTTCTGGCAGATGAGCCTACAGGCAATTTAGACAGCTTTAACGCCCATGAAATTATGCATCTGCTGGAGGAGATCAATCAGCGTGGAACCACGATGATCGTGGTGACACACAGCCATGAGATGGTGCAGCAGATGAAAAAACGGGTCATTACCATGGAACGCGGGGCAGTGATTCAGGATGAAGGCGGATCCAGATAAGAAAATGAGGCGCTTAAGCGTCCGGACGGGTCTGCCGGAAAGGCATAATGATTAAAAATGAGTACATTCTGGTATTGCCTGAAACAGGGCATTGCTAATATATGCAGAAATATTTTGTTTTCGCTGGCATCCATAGCGACGATTTCTGCATGTATTTTTTTATTCTGCCTTTTTTTCTCACTGGCAGCCAATGTGATCCATGGCGCCAGGACAGCCCAGGAAACGGTGGGAATCTCTGTCTTTTTCGATGAGGGGATGACAGAGGATGAAATTCTGGCAGCGGGAGAAGAAATAAAAGGCTGGAAAGAGGTGCGTCAGGCAGAGTACACCTCAGCCGAGGAAGCCTGGGATACATTTAAGGCTCAGTACTTTGAGGGAGCCGAAGATTTGGCCGAAGGGTTTGAAAACGATAATCCTCTGGCAAATTCTGCTTCCTTTGAGATTTTTTTAAACGATATTTCCGATCAGGAGTCGGTTGCAGACCGCCTGGAGGCCATGGATGGGGTGCGCCGGGTGCGGTATTCCAGTACCCTGGCAGCAGGATTTACAAGCGTTGGAAAGATGATCGGATTGATTTCGGCTCTGATCATCGGCGTGCTTCTTGCGGTAGCTGTTTTTTTGATCAGCAATACTATTTCTGTGGCAGCGGCATTCCGCAGGCGGGAAAATGAGATCATGCGCTATATAGGAGCCACTAACTTTATGATACGGGCGCCCTTTCTGGTAGAAGGCCTGCTTCTGGGATTTCTGGGAGCTCTTGTGCCTCTTGGGGGCATATGGGTTCTCTATGAAAAAGGAATGTTGTATCTGGAAGAAAATTATTCCATGATCACAGGTCTGGTTGAGCCCCTTGCGCTGGGAACCATATTCCCCTATATGACAGGGGGAGCTTTAATGTTAGGCGTCGGAATCGGACTTTTAGTAAGCTTTGTGACGATCCAGCGCCATCTGAGAGTTTAGGCAGGATAAACGAGGGCATATGAGAAAAAAGAAGATAGCGGTTTTGGCAGCAGCGGCCGCCTTGACCTTGGGAACGGTATTTTCCTCCTATGCCACCAGTAAGGCTATAGAGGATGCGAAGAAAAAGGTTTCTTCCATGGAGGAGGAAAAGAAAAAGGTAGAGTCTACTTTAAAGGAGCTGGAGGGAAAGAAGTCAGATATAGCGGCCTATGTAAAGGAGCTGGATCGAAATCTGTCCGCCCTGGCAGGGGAGCTTACAAAGCTGGAGGGAGATATTTCCCAGAAGGAAGAGCAGATAGAGGAAGCGAAAGTGGAGCTGGAAACAGCCAAAATTACGGAGAACCGCCAGTATGAGGACATGAAGCTGCGGATCCAGTATATGTATGAAAATGGTCAGACTGGCCTGTTGGAGTCCATGATGCAGTCAGAGAGCATTGCAGAGCTTTTAAACCGGGCAGAGTATGCCAGCCAGATTACCTCCTATGACAGGAAAATGCTGGAGGAGTACAGAAAAACCAGGCAGGAGGTGGCTTTAAAGGAGGAAGCTCTTAAGACGGAGCATCAGGAGCTTCTTACCCTTCAGGATTCCACGAAGGCAAAGCAGAGCTCGGTAAAGACACTGATGGCTTCCAAGGAGGCAGAGCTGGCTTCCTATGAGACGAAGATCGCTTCTGCACAGGGAGAGATTGACCAGTATAATGCGGATATCAAAGCCCAGGAGGAGCATATGGCCCGTGTGGAGGCGGAGATACGGAGAAAGGAAGAGGAAGCCAGAAAAGCAGAAGAAGCCAGAAGGGCAGAAGAAGCCAAGAAAAATCAGTCTTCTGCCGGTGGGGATAGTACGGTAAAAAAAGGGAACACTAATTTTATATGGCCCTGTCCTGCAAGCGGACGGATTTCATCCGCGTTTGGGGACCGGAGCTCACCGACCGAGGGAGCTTCTACCAATCATAAGGGAATTGACATTCCGGCGCCGTCCGGTTCCTCTATTGTGGCGGCAGCAGATGGCAAGGTAGTGATCTCTACATACAGCTATTCGGCCGGAAATTATATTATGATCGATCATGGCGGCGGGCTTACTACTGTATATATGCACTGCTCTCAGCTTCTCGTGAAGGAAGGGGAGACTGTAAAACAGGGACAGACTATTGCAAAGGTAGGATCGACAGGATATTCCACAGGGCCTCATCTGCATTTTGGCGTCCGGTCCGGCGGAAGCTATGTAAATCCTTCCGGTTATGTAAGTCCATAAAGGGGCATACAGTGTAACAGGACAGAGAGGCCCCTTAAAGGCCAGATAGGAGACAAAAAGTGGAAGATCAAAGATATGACAGACAAAGCGAGAGAGGAAAGGCGGCAGGAAGCCAGAACCGGTTCTGGATGGGAGTTCTTACGGGAGCTCTCGTCATGGCGTTTGTGGGGCTGATCATCGTAGGTATGTCTGCGGGAATCTACCTGTTCGGACGGCGGGTGATCAGCCGTCAGCCTCAGCCCGGCGCTCCCTCTATTACGGAGGAGCCTGCAAAGAGAGTGGACTTTGAGCAGGTGACCTCAAAGATGGAGATGATCCAGCAGATCATAGACCAGGTATTTCTTTATGACGAGGACGCTCAGAATGTAGAGGATTTTATCTACCGCGGTATGATGGCAGGCCTGGATGATCCCTATTCTGTATATTATTCCGAAGAGGATTATAAGCTGATGCAGGAAAGCACCAGCGGCACCTATTCCGGAATCGGGGCTATGATCAGCCAGAACCGCACTACCGGCCTTTGTACGGTGGTAAAGGTATTTGACGGCTCTCCGGCTCTGGAGGCAGGGATGCGGCCGGGGGATGTGGTCTATAAGGTAGAAGATACGTTAGTAGCAGGGGAAAGCCTGGATGTGATCGTGAGCAATTATGTAAAGGGAGAAGAAGGAACTCCGGTGCAGATTACCGTATACCGGGCAGACGAGGACGCCTATGTGGATCTGACTCTTACCAGAAAGAAAATAGAGGTTCCTACTGTGGAGTCCCGGATGCTGGATGAAACAACAGGTTATGTGGCTGTGAGCGAATTTGATCTGATTACAGTAGATCAGTTTAAAACAGCCATTGATGACCTGACGGCAGAGGGAATGAAGCAGCTGGTGATCGATCTGCGGAATAATCCCGGAGGTATATTAGACAGCGCCGTAGCCATGGTGGACTATCTGATCCCGGATGATATGATGGATTTTAAGAAGGGAGAGGGAAAATCGCTCATTGTTTATACGGCTGACCGAAACGGAGAAGGGGAAACCTATACCGCTTCCGATGGCCATGCGGTGGATCTTCCTATCGCCATTCTGGTAAATGGTGATTCTGCAAGCGCTTCGGAGGTGTTTACAGGTGCGATGAAGGATTATGGAAGAGCAGTCGTGGTAGGAACTACCAGCTACGGAAAGGGAATTGTTCAGAATCTCATTCCTCTGGGAGATGGTTCTGCCATTAAGCTTACGACCGCCCACTATTATACGCCGAGCGGTTTTGACCTTCATGAAAAAGGAATTGTGCCGGATGTGGAGGTTCCTTTGGATGAATCCTTAAGAACGCAGGCAGTGATCCGCCCGGAGGATGACAATCAGCTTAAAAAGGCTGTGGAGGTTTTAAATAACGGGCAGTAGGATGAAAATAAAAACGGCAGTGCCGGACGGACTTGAAAGGAAGTCCTACGGTACTGCCTTTTTTATGTTTTTTGGCGGATGGGTTGCTGTACGGTTTATGCATTCTTTGAGAAATACTCCCGCGTCAGCCGAATTACCGTTCCGGACAGCAGGAAGACAGCAATCAGGTTGGGAATGGACATAAGGCCGTTAAAGGTATCGGCAATGCTCCACAAAAGCCCCAGATCCATAGTAGCTCCGGGAATGGATACCAGAGCGTAGATTACCATAAAGGGCTTTATAAAGGCTGCGGAAAGGAGAAATTCCACACATCTTGCGCCGTAAAGCCCCCAGCCTAAAATGGTGGAGAAGGCAAAGCAGCACATGGCGATCGCGGTAAAAATGGACACCCAGTTTCCGTAGGTAGAGGTAAAGCCCAGGATCGTAAGCTCTGCTCCGGCATCCTGTCCATAGGTTATGGGAATACCGCTGCAGAGAATTACCAGAGCAGTAAGGGTACAGATCACAATGGTATCTGCAAATACCTCAAAAATACCAAACATACCCTGATGGACAGGATCATCTGTATCCGCACAGGCGTGGGCAATAGAGCCTGTACCAAGTCCGGCCTCATTGGAGAAGATGCCTCTGGAAACGCCGCGCTTCATACTGGTAAAGAAGCTTCCTACCACTCCGCCGGTGACAGCAGAAGGAGAGAATGCTCCCTGGATGATTGAGGAAAATACGCCGGGAACATTTTCCAGATGGAAAAATACCACGCCAAAAGACAGAAGAATGTAGAGCAGAGCCATGAAAGGAACCAGCTTTTCCGCTACACTTCCGATGCGCTTGATGCCGCCAAGGAGCACCAGAGCGACAGAGGAAGCCAGAAGGATGCCCATAGCCAGATTAAAGGTACCGACAGCAGAGTCAGGCAGGATGCCGTAGCCTGTGAGGGCAGACCGGACAGCCGTTGTGATGGTGTTGACCTGAGTGGCATTTCCGGTTCCGAATACAGTAAGGATACCGAAAATGGAAAAAAGATAGGCGAGCCACATCCATTTTTTCCCAAGCCCATTTTTGATATAGTACATGGGACCTCCGGCCAGATCGCCGTCCGGATTAGTTTCCCGGAAATGAACCGCCAGAGTAACCTCGGAAAATTTGGTGCACATTCCTAAAAATGCGGAAATCCACATCCAGAATACAGCGCCCGGACCGCCGATGGCAATAGCTCCGGCTACACCGGCGATATTTCCCGTACCCACAGTAGCCGCAAGGGCAGTACAGACTGCCTGGAAGGGGGTAATGGCGCCTTCGGAGGCATCTTTTTTGCTGAACATGCGGCCCAGAGTGGTGCGGATGGCATAGGGAAAGCGGCGGATCTGGATAAAACGGGTGCGAAGGCTTAAGAAAAGTCCTACTCCGATGATGCAGATCATGGCCGGTACTCCCCAGATAAAGCTGTTTACAGCTGTGTTTACGGAAGTAATAAATTCGATCATGATTATCCTTTTTAACCCTTTCTTTTGTACTGCATTTCATTATAATGGTAAAGTTTGCTTTATGTCAAACGATATAAAAGAAAAAGGGATATTTATACAACCTTAATACAGGCATTATGGATACTTATGCCGCTTTTATACAGCACAGGGTATAATAAAATAAAAAAGCAGAAGTAAGGGGATGTGAAGAGGATGAAAGAAATTATTCTGCTGGGTGCTTTGGCTGTACTGTATAAAATAGGCGGCCGTCTGTTTGACAGGCTGGATCATTTCTTCGAAGGACTTATGCCGCCTCGGGAGTCTTCGTATGAGCCTGAGGAAAGAAATCTGGAAGACGGTTGGAAAATAGAAAAAATGAAACATGCATAAAGGATGTATAAAGAAAATCGCTCCGCCGGTTGTTGGCGGAGCGATTTCATGTTACACTAAAAAGGCACGGTTTTGGAAAAGATTCCTGGCCGTAGATCTTTGTACAAAAAGGGGAATTTGATTATGCCAGTGTTTGATTTTAACCATACGCCGGAAACGGAAGATACAAAGGGAGCAGAGTGTACATACAGTATTTTTTATTCGGATGCTCCTCAGGCAGCGCCGGAGCAGCCGATTCTGGTATTAGACACAAAAGGACAGCAGTGGGAGCATCACACCTGCGGTCTCTTTACCAATCCTGTAAGGGGAACTGCTTTTGAGTTTAAGGATGGAGGCGAAACGGTCAGTGGAAATATTTTAAAAATAGACGCCCGGTTTGTAAGCCTGATCCGGTGGCTGGGGGAAAACCATATCAATGTGCGTCTGTCCGGAGAGAACAGGGAGGAAGGATATTCCGTTTACCGCATCCGTGAAACAGCCTTTGGGGGAGGAACCAAGCTTTCAGCAGAGGACGGCTTTTTGCAGTTTATGATTGAGCGTCTGTTTGCCAGCAGTGCGCCTTCTGAGACAGAGGAGGAAGAGGAAACTGAAGAAGGAGATGATATGAAGCTTACCAGTCTCCAGAGCATTACGGATTTTATGACCTGTGCAGGAAAGACCCTTCCGGATCACATCCGTCTCTGGGCAAGAAGAAACCTGGCAGTGGCAAAGTCACATGAGGTATCCCCGGAGGAGCGCCGCCATGCTCAGAGAGCGCTGTCTATTATGATGAACGTGCGGTGGAAGCATGATTATTTTGAAGCCATTGATCCGGTAGAGGCAAGACGGATTTTAGATGAAGAGCTTTACGGCATGGAGCGGGTAAAGCAGAGGATTATAGAAACCATTATCCAGATCAACCGAACTCACACGCTGCCCGCATACGGCCTTTTGCTGGTGGGGCCTGCGGGTACGGGAAAATCCCAGATCGCTTATGCGGTGGCAAGAATCTTAAAGCTGCCGTGGACAACTCTGGATATGAGTTCCATCAATGACCCGGAGCAGCTGACAGGAAGCTCCAGAGTCTATGCCAACGCAAAGCCGGGAATTATCATGGAGGCATTTTCCATGGCAGGAGAGTCCAATCTTGTATTTATCATCAATGAACTGGACAAAGCGGCTTCCGGAAAAGGAAATGGAAATCCGGCAGATGTGCTTTTAACCCTGCTTGACAATCTGGGCTTTACGGATAACTACATGGAATGTATGGTGCCTACCTCAGGCGTATATCCCATTGCCACAGCTAACAATAAGGAGCAGATCAGCGCACCATTAATGTCCCGTTTTGCGGTGATCGATATTCCGGACTATACATTGGAAGAAAAAAAGATCATTTTCTCAAAATTTGCTCTGCCAAAGATCCTGCGCCGCATGAGCCTGCGCAAAGAGGAGTGTATCCTGACCGAAGAGGCTCTTGATACCGTAGTGGAGCTTTATTCAGATACGAGCGGAATCCGTGATCTGGAGCAGGCTGCGGAGCATATCGCTGCCAATGCCCTGTATCAGATCGAGGTGGATCATCTTGGAAAGGTGGTATTTGACGGAAAAATGATCCGGGAGCTTTTGGGATAATAACCTTTAGTCTGCCTCGTCCTTTTCCGGCTCAAGGAGTTTTAAAAGAGTTTCATTCAGAGCCCGGGCCTGTTCGGCCAGCTCCCGTATGCAGGAGATTTCCGGAACCTCAATATCATGGATCAGGGTATTGCGCATTTTTCTAAGAAATGCAATCTGATTCAGGCTGTCTTTGTCAAAAAGCCCGGTCCGTTTCAGGGCGTTGATATTAAAGACGCTTAAGGAACGGGAGCTGCGCTTGGTGGTGCGGTTTAAAAGCGCTTCCAGGGGAACCCATTGACTGAAAAAGGCGCTGATGGCTTTCAGACGTTCCTCATCCTCTTTAGAGCCGGCTGCCTTTAAGGACTGGTAGGCCAGATACCGCTTTTCATTTCCGCTGATGATCTGGTCAATAATCTGCTGAGAAATGTTCCGTTTGTCCTTTTCAAATTTAACTGCCTTTAAAATAGGGCCCATGTACTTTACGTCCAGCAGCTTCAGGCTGGACAAAAGCCGGAAGAGCAGCTCAATATTTCCCATCCGCAGTTCGATATCCTCCGGGCGGAAATTGTTGCTGAGGTAATTGTAAAGATAGGAAGCCAGCTCGTATTGGTTGTTAAAAACAGCATTTTTGCTGCGGATCCGTTCATTTCCTGCAGCCTGCAGGCGCTCCAGGGCGATTTCTCCTGCAAGGACAAGACCGTTTAACTCGTCTAGGATGGCAAGCTCTTCTTTGGAAAGCGTACCCTGAAGGGGTTTGTAGATTAAGTCATGTTCTACCTCAGACCAGGCGTGCATCAGGACGGACGCTACCTGAATTTCGATTCTGGCCCGGCAGTAGCGTTTTTCTGAGGGTTGTACCAATTCTTCTCTCAGATAGACACGGTAGTGGTTGGCCCAGTAGCCGGAAAAACGCTTATGATAAGTAGGAGGCTTTGACTGCTCCGGGAACTGCTTGCTTTCCAGAATGTGGAACTGATCCCGGATCAGCTGGTCTGCCTGAAGGCGGTCTCCGGGGAAATAGAGGGAAACCCAGACACCGCAGAGATCGGCGATGTCCTCATAGATTTCCTTTATATTCCGGTAAGGAACCGGGCGCTTGGCATTGCGGTGGAGAACCTTGCTTTTTAAGCGTCCCGGATTTTTGGCCCGGTAGGTAACCATGGCCCGGATACCGGAGGAGCGCAGCACAGCCTCCAGCTGACCGGCTGCAAGACGGCCTACAGATTCATAGTAGTTAAATTTCTTTTTGTAGTTGTCAATAAACTGGTTGATCAGGTCCATTGATTTCTCCTTTTTGCGGGCTTTATCGGCGGAAATGCTCTGCTTTAATCAGATGGTTTCATCATATCATAGGAGAAATGGGAGTGCAAGCAGACCGGTTTTTGAGTTTTTGCATTTTGCATTTTATCGTGTCAGCTTCTTTTCCACACAGGCAATGGCCTGATATAAAAGCCAGGACAGCAGGCACAGAATCATGATGGAGGTCATAAGCACCGTCATGGTAAAGGTCTGGGCGGAGTAGGTGATCAGATATCCCAGTCCTGCCCGTGCGGAGAGAAATTCACCAATGATGACGCCGACCAGGCACAGGCCGATATTGACCTTCATGTTATTGATCACCATGGGGAGGGAGCCTGGCAGAAGAACCTTAAGGAGTACGTCTGTTCTGGTTCCTCCAAGGGAACGGATCAGGCGTATTTTGTCTTCATCGGTCTGACAGAAACCATTGTACAGAGTAAGGATCGAGCCAAAGAGAGCCACGGAAACGGCCGCTGTGACAATGGTGGTGGTATTATTTCCCAGCCATACGATTAAAAGCGGAGCCAAAGCGGATTTGGGCAGACTGTTTAAAAGAACTAAGAATGGCTCTAAAACGCTGGCAGCAGAGGGACTGGTCCAGAGAAGAAGGGCACAGACCAGACCGGCTGCGGTACAGACAGCAAAGCTTATAAGCGTCTCCATGAGGGTAACGCCTGTGTGGAGAAAGATGGTTCTGTCGGCAGTCATAGAAATCAGGCATTTGAAGATCAGGCTTGGACTGCTGAAAATAAACCGGTCGATGAGACCTAAGCCGGCTGACAGCTCCCATAAAGACAGAATCAGAATCAGAAGAAGGATGCGCCAGATACGGATCATACTCCGTCGGCGCAGCTGGTCGGCCAGGTATTCCTGCTGGGCTAACGAGGGGGAGAGTAAGGGATTATTCATCTGTTTTCAGCTCCTTCCATACAGCGTTGAAATATCCGGAAAATTCAGGACAGTTACGTCTTTTTAAAGGTGTTGCACAGTCAGCCGGGAAATGGATGGGAAGGATTTTTTTGATCCGTCCGGGCCGGGGTGTGAGTATGATGATCCGGTCTGCGATGCTGATGGCTTCTGAAAGATCGTGGGTCACAAGAACGGCTGTTTTTTTAGTGCTCCGTAAGATAGAACTGATATCGTCACATACAGAAAGCCGTGTCTGGTAATCCAGAGCAGAAAATGGCTCATCTAAAAGAAGAAGATCCGGTTCCAGCGCCAGAGTACGGATCAGAGCGGCCCGCTGGCGCATTCCTCCGGAAAGCTCAGAGGGCCGGGCGTGTTCAAAGCCTTCAAGGCCGTAGGCTGAGAGCATTTCCTTTAAGCGGGCAGTTGTCTTTGGGGTAAGGCGGTTCTGGATTTCCAGTCCCAGAGATACATTGGATAAAATATCCCTCCACGGAAAAAGATGATCCTTTTGGAGCATATAGCCGGTATCAGACGGCGATTGGCGCAGAGGATGGCCGTCTAAGAGGATCTGCCCCGTATCAGGTTTGGACAAACCGCAGAGAAGAGAAAGAAGGGTGGATTTTCCGCAGCCGGACGGGCCGACCACGGCTGCAAATTCACCGGGAGACAGGGAAAATGATATATCAGAAAGAGCCAGCGTTTCTCCTTCCAGCGTATGGTAGGAAAAGCTGACTCCGTTTACATCCAGTTTGGGTGTCATTTTGTAAAATCTCCTTTCACCTAAGTACGTCTTTGATGTAGTATACGCGAAAGGAGACAGGATGGTTCAGATCTGGTTTACTGGGAAGCAGCGCTTTCGGATGGAACTGTTTCCGGTGCTGCCGGGGCAGAGGCATCTGCGGCCGCTTCATTCTGTGTATAGCTCCAAGTCACGGGAGTGGGCCGTGAGGCATCAAAGATCTGAGAAGCGTCAAAGAGATCGGACAGCCGTTTTTTGGATGGATCCGTCTGGATCATATCCTCGTAAAGACGGTAGCCGTCCAGATTCCGTCTGGCCATCCGCAGATGGTCGCTTCCCTTTTGGATCCAGGCGGGCTTGCTTGCGTCCACATTGCAGAAATACCGGAAGCCCTTGGAATGGAGATATTTAAAACGGTAATTATCCTCTGTATAGGGCCGCCAGTCTGCCACATCATTGCCGTTGGGATAGATGTAGATATCGGTTGGCCCGATAAGAGATTCTACCTCTGCTTCCCACTTGTCCGTATCTGTATAGAAGCGCTCGTCGCTGATCTTGAAGGTTTCTCCGGGTACGGAGGAAACGCCCATCCACAGATGGCCCCAGCTGTGGCTTGCAAGCTCCCAGCCATTGTCTTTTAAACACTGGGCTACCTTTGCAGCCTGCTCTCTATCCTGTTCATAGTTCGGACTGTCACTGTAGGAAGCAGCAGTGCGGTAGCCTAAAATTCCTTCATAGCCCGTAAAGGCGATGATCGCTCTGGCACCTTTATAGGAAAAATCGGGGTGTTCTTCGATGAAATCTTCTAAAATCGGGATTAGGTCATAAGGGCCGGTGGAAATGGAGCCGTCTTCCATGACCATTTCAGCAGTGGGTTTTCCGTCCTCTCCGATGACGATCCGGCGTGCAAAGCCGTCCTTTTCCATATAAGGATAATAGCATACGTCATCCTGGGACATGACCAGAGGTTTTTTGCCCTCAGGAAGCAGGATTTCTCCCCAGGAGAAAACGGTATTTCCATTTTCATCTGTAGTCTCAGAGGCAATATCCCGGATGCGTACCAGAACATAACCATCCTCATAGAAAGCATCCAGCATCTTTAAAAATTCATCCTTTGTAGTCATGACGGAATTGTAGCCGGGAGTCCGGCTGTCGCCGTCAAAGGCTTTGGCAGTGTCCATGATAAGAGAATGGAAAAATACATGGGGAACGTTCTGCACATCAGCTGGTAAGAGAGAAGCCTTTGCTTCCTCATAAGATGTGATCGCTTCCAGGGCAGCGGGGTCTTCTGCCAGAGAGGAGTCTTCTTTAATGAGAGCAATGGCACGGTCGTAGTCATAGCCCGCAGCGATATATGCGGCCTGAGCAAGTGTGCCAGAGGCCGGGGAAGAGATAGGCTGTGCCGGATCTTCGGAGGTTGTTTTGGCTGTACTGGAGGAGGCGGAAGCAGATGATATGGGCTGTCTGTTTAAGACAAAGCGGGTCAGTGCAAAAACGCCTGCTGCCAGGGCTGAAAACGCCAGAAACAGTGCAAGTATAATAGGAAGATGCCGGACAAGCTTTCTTCGCTGTCTTTGGGCCTGCCGGCGTCTGAAATCATTTCGGCTCATAAGTTGTAAATCTCCTGTTTGAATGAAAGTAAAATTGTATCAATTTAATTATAACATAAAATTCAGGAAATGAAAGTGATTGAAATTTGATGGAAGCCGTGGTATGTTTAAACATAGAAATTACCCAAAAGCGGCGGCTGCTTTTTGACACAGCAGAGCCGGCTATGAAAAGGAGATAAAATTATGGCAGAAATGGTAAAAGATCCAAATTGCGCATACTGTATGCAGGGAGAGCTGGTAGCAAAATTTGCCTATCCGGTCTGCGAGATGAAGACAGGCTTTCTTTATGTATTTAAGGAGCAGAGTAAAAAGGGAAGAGTGATCCTGGCTCACAAAAAGCATGTCAGCGAGCTGATCGACTTAACAGATGAAGAGAGAAATGATTTCTTTGCAGAGGTGGCTCAGGTGGCAAGAGCCGTACACAAGGTATTTCATCCCGATAAGGTAAACTACGGCGCATACGGCGACACAGGCTGCCACCTTCATTTCCATATCGTTCCCAAATATAAGGGCGGAGAAGAGTGGGGCGGTACCTTTGAGATGAACAGCGGAAGAACCATTCTCACAGACGCTGAGTATGAGGAGATGGCAGAGGCCTTAAGACAGGCTTTAAAGGAAGTATAGGAACACATAGTATAAAATAACCTCTGGCAGCGGCAGAAGCCGCAGCCGGGGGTTTTGTCTTTTTTGATGCGACATAAAGCGTTTGTCCGGTTTCATATATTAGGCAGAGAGCAGCAATGTTTGGAGGAATCGTGTATGAAACGGACAAAAGCAGCAGGCTTTTTGCTTGCGCTTCTTATGACGGCAGGGCAGGTGACGGCAGCATTGGCTTCTGAACCGGAGCTTGCGCTTCCGGCCGGGGTGCCGGCCAGAGCGGTAAGCAGAGAAACTGCGCAGATACAGGCAGAAGCGGGAGATGCGGCAGCTTCTCAGACGGCAATCCAGATATCAGCGCCTTCAGCCGTTCTCATGGAGGCATCTACGGGGCAGATTATATATGAAAAAGGGGCGGATGATAAAAGAAATCCTGCCAGCGTTACAAAGGTCATGACGCTGATCCTGATTTTTGATGCCCTGGCAGAAGGGAAGATCCACCTTTCCGATGAGGTCGTTACCAGCGCTCATGCAAAGTCCATGGGCGGTTCCCAGGTATTTTTGGAGGAAGGGGAAACGCAGACGGTGGAAACACTGATTAAATGCATCGTGATCGCATCAGGAAATGATGCTTCTGTAGCCATGGCGGAGTATATTTCCGGTACAGAGGAGGCCTTTGTACAGCAGATGAATGAACGTGCCGAAGGTCTGGGGATGACGAAAACCCATTTTGTGGACTGCTGCGGTCTTACAGAGGATCCCTCCCATGTGACAACTGCCAGAGATATTGCTCTTATGAGCCGGGAGCTGATCGATCAGTATCCTCAGATCCACAATTATTCAACAATCTGGATGGAAAATATTACTCATGTGACAAAACAGGGGACAAAGGAATTTGGTCTTTCCAACACAAATAAACTTTTGCGGATGGCAACGAATTTTAAGGTTACCGGCTTAAAGACAGGCTCCACCTCTCTGGCAAAATACTGTCTGTCAGCTACGGCAGAGAAGGATGGGGTGCGCCTGATCGCTTCGATCATGGCTGCTCCTGATTTCAAGGCACGTTTTGCAGACGCACAGACGCTGTTAAACTATGGCTATGCAAACTGTAAGCTTTATGAGGATAAAGAGGGGATCACACTTCCGGAAATTTCGGTAGAAGGAGGAATTAAAAGCGGGGCAGAGTTGGTTTTGAACGGTACATTCAGATATCTCAGCCTTAAGGGAGAAGATCTTTCATCTGTGGAAAAGAAGCTTGTTCTCTCCGAGTCCCTTCCGGCTCCGGTGGAGCCGGGCCAGAAGGCTGGGGTGCTGGAATATCTGTTAAACGGAGAGAAGATCGGAGAGATGGATGTAGTGACCGCAGAGGCGGTGCGGGAGGCGCAGTATGGAGATTATCTGAAATGGATGATAAAAATATGGAGGCTTGAGAAAGCTTTTGACTTTTAATATGTCTCTAATGGAGGAAGCACGTGATCGGGAAGGGGACAGGTATAATGACCGCCGTTTCTTTTAAGAGTCTCTGTCTTGGCGGCGTCAATGATGTCAGGGCGCTCCATGGTGCGGATCGCAGACAGGGCAATCATCTTTCCGGCCGTTAGGAGCCCTTTATGGGCAATGAGGCTGCAGGTTTGGGCCGTCATCTGCCAGGTGTGCCCCACATTGCCCACACAGCAGGCGGCAACCCGCAGATTTAGAGTAGGAACTGCATAGCCCACATCGCCTACGTCGGTAGAGCCTGCAGTCTGGATGATATGGTTGGGATCGAAAGGATGGATCTCACTGTCTAAAGGTTTGGACAGAATTTCCTCAAGCCGGTCTTCTCCATAGATCTGAATGATTTCGTCACGGATCATTTTCCGGGCAGTATCATCATAAGAATCCAAAAACTGTCTGGCCAGCCGGTAGTCCTCCTCGGTCCATTTTGGTGCGCCTACCTCCTGCATACAGGCGTCTGCGATCTGGGCAAGGGCTTTGTTGGGGAGGTATTCCGTAAAGGCCATAGACAGATCATAATTCATGGAAGTGCCGGTCATAAGGGCGGCACCCTTTGCCACATCCACGACACGGTTGAACAGCTCTGTCAGCTGGCGGACATAAGGGGAACGCACTTCATACCGGACGGTGGAGCGGTCCTGTACCACATTGGGGGCAGTGCCGCCGGCGTCAATGTAGGCATAATGGATCCGGGCTTCCGGAATCATGTGTTCCCGCAGATAATTGCAGCCTACGCTCATCAGCTCTGCGGCGTCCAGGGCGCTTCGGCCCAGATAGGGGGCAGAGCCGGCGTGGGAAGTAAGGCCTTTAAAGTGGAAATTGGCTCCCATAATCGCGTTATTGTGGGAGTTGTCCACCTGATTGATGGAGTCCGGGTGCCAGGTATAAACAAAATCCACCTGATCGAACAGCCCGGCTCTGGCCATGAACTGTTTGGAACCGGCCCCCTCCTCTGCCGGACAGCCAAAATAGATGACTGTGCCGCTTTTTTTGAAGGTTTTCAGATATTCCTTGACGGCAATGGCGGCTGCCAGAGCTCCGGCACCCAGGGCACTGTGTCCACATCCGTGGCCAGGTGCTCCCTGGATGATAGGTTGTCTGGACGGGCAGGCAGCCGCCTGGTTTAAACCGGAAAGGGCGTCATATTCTCCCAGAATACCAACGACCGGTTTTCCGCATCCATAGGAATAAGTTCCCTGAAAACAGGTGGGGATACCGGCCAGACCGGTTTCTACCGTAAAACCTTCATCCTTCAGAAATTGGCAGAGCAGCCCGGCAGACTGATATTCATGATATGCCAGTTCGGCAAATTCCCAGATTTGATCGTTGGCCTCGATGATACGGGTTGATTTTTCTTCGATAATCTTTTCGATAAACTCCAAGGTTTTCATAGGTACTCCTTCCATATACTTATAATATTTTTCCCAGAAATTCTCTGGTTCTGGGGTTTTGCGGATTCAGGAACAGTTCCTCCGGACTTCCCTTTTCCTGAACAATGCCGTCTGCAATGAAGAAGATGCGGTCGCTGACCTCCCGTGCAAAGCCCATTTCATGAGTGACGATGAGGATGGTCATGCCGGAGCTGGCAAGATCCCGGATTACGTTCAGCACCTCTTTTACCATTTCCGGATCCAGGGCGGAGGTGGGTTCGTCAAAGAGCATGATCTCCGGCTCCATCGCCAGAGCACGGACGATGGCCAGCCGCTGTTTCTGGCCCCCGGAGAGCCGGTTGGGATATTCGTCTTTTTTGTCCGAGAGACCTACCCGTTCCAGCAGACGGAGAGCGGCGGCTTTTGCCTGCGCCTTTGGAATCTTTTTTTCCAGCACCGGGGCGAGGGTGACATTGTCTATTACCTTCAGATGGGGGAAAATGTTAAAATGCTGGAAGACCATGCCCAGATGCTGACGATATTGGTCTACGTTGACAGAACGATCCGTGATATTGGAGTTTCGGAACAGGATGGTGCCGGAGTCCGGGGTTTCCAGCAGATTCAGGCAGCGGAGAAAGGTGCTTTTTCCGCCGCCGCTGGGACCAATGATAGAGACTACTTCGCCTTCGTAAATAGTTTCAGAAATCCCTTTCAGGACTTCCAGCTTTCCAAAGGATTTTGTCAGATTGTTTACCTGGATGATGGGCCGGGCTTCGGCACAGATTTTGTTTTCAGCGTTCATTTTGTTTCATCCTCCATTCAGCATAAGCCATAATCCGGCCGAGTATTGTGGTCACCAGCAGATAGATGATGCCGGCAATGATAATGGATTCCACCTGCCGGAAGGTAACGGAGGCTACGGTTTTGTATGAGGTGGTCAGTTCATTGATAAAGAAGACAGACGCCAGGGAAGCCTGTTTAATCATGGTGATAAATTCATTTCCAAGGGCAGGAAGGATATTTTTAACTGCCTGAGGAAGGATAATTTTAGTCATGGTATTCCGGGCGGTCATCCCCAGGCTGCGGGCTGCCTCCGTCTGTCCGATATCTACGGCCTGGATGCCGGCCCGGATGATTTCCGATACGTAAGAGCTGGCATTGACGATCAGGGCGATGATGATGCAGGTGGAGTCAGGAATTTTAATCCCGGTGGCTCTGGGAAGGAAGATCCAGAAAAAATAGAGCTGCAGAAGGATTGGTGTTCCCCTGAGAACCCAGACATAAAACTGTACGAACCACTGGAAGGGTTTGATGCGGGAACGCCGCATGATGGCCAGGAGAGTGCCCAGTACGGTGCCGCACAGTACGGTGATGGCGGCCAGACACAAGGTTCCCGTCAGTCCCTGTATGTATACATAGCTGTATCGATTCCACATTTTGATGATCGTTGCCCACATATCGGAAGTCACCTTTCTTTCATTTTCTTTATTATGTGTATCCCTGCAGGGAGCAGGATGTCATAATCCCAGAGTTTTTGCATATGCTGTGTATTTCTCATACCATTCGTCATATATGCCTGAGGCTGTGACCTCATCAATGATCTCATTGATCCTGTTTAAAAGAGCTGTTTCGCCTTTGGGGATTCCGATCCGCGTTCCGGAAGTGCTCTCGTCAACGACGAAGGAAAAATCGGGAACAATGACCATACTGCTTTCCGCGTTGGCTGCGATAAAAAGCTCTGCTGTCTTTTTTTCAGTCACAACCGCATCTGCTTTTCCTTCCTGAACCATTAAAAAACCGTCGGTGGTAGCAGATACCCGTTTCAGCTCCCTGCAGGCCGGAATCTGCTCTGTAGCAAAGAGCTCCTGCAGGGAGCCGCTCTGGCAGACTACGATTTTATCGGTCAGGTCATCAGCGCTTTTGATCGTGTCCAGATCTCCGCTGCGAATCATCAGACCAAAATTGTTGGCGTTATCCTCATCAAAACGGTAGCCTTTTGACATTTCCATAGCCTCTGCGCGGGCCGGGGTATAGGCAAGAGCCGAAATCGCCAGATCGTATTTGCCTTCGGTAACGCCGGTTAAGACTGCGGAGAATTCCAGAGGAACGATCCGGCACTCTACCCCCAGCTTGTCGGCAATATAACGGGCTAGATCAACGTCGGCTCCAACGTACTGTTCCTCTCCTTGTCTGGAAGGATCGATAAATTCATTGGGAGCAAAATAAGGCTCCATGGCTACCTCAATATATCCGCGGGCCAGGATATCGTTCAGGCGGCTTCCTCCATTGCTGCCGGTGGTTTCTTCAGAGGCGGCTTTGGCAGCTTCAGAGGAAGCGGATATGGTATCAGGGATTGTTTCTGATGGCAGAGTGGGGGCAGAACCTATGGCAGAGCAGCCGCTTATGGCGGTCAGAGCGGCTGCAGAGGCCAGAACGATTAACATCTGAACTGTTTTTTTCATAATAATCCTCCCTTTTAGCGGTTTTGTAAGGCTTTAGCATAAGGGTGATGCTAAAACTTTAGCATAGTAATGTGATACAGTGATAATTAGGGGAATTATATATGAATAGAGAGTATTTGTCAAGGGTGTTATTGAGAATTTTTTGCTGCTTTTTTGGAGAAATCCATTGTCACAAGTTCGTTATAGGGGACTTCTGCCTTTAATTCCCCTGCTTCCTCCAAAATACGTTTTAACAGCGTAAAGCTGTTTTCTTCAAAGACCGTATCCTCCTTCCAGGTATCCTGGGATTTGTAGCGATCTACAATCAGGGCCAGCTTATCCACCGGCGTTTCCTTAAAATGCGGGGAAATGACCTTGGCAATTTCTTCAGAGGAATGGCTGTTTACATAGTCCAGACCTTTCTGGATGGCATTGGTAAAGCTTTGGATTACCTCCGGGTGCTGCTTCAGATAGCTTTTTCTGGCGCTGTAGGCCGTATAGGGTACATAGCCGGATTCTGTTCCGAGAGACGCCACCACCGCACCGCTTCCCTCCATTTCAAGGGTTGTGGCGAAAGGTTCGAATTCGATGGTATAATCCGCAGCACTGCTGGTAAATGCCGCCGCGGTGAGGCCAAAGCTGATGCTCTGGTCGATGGTGAGGTCATTAACAGGATCAAGACCGTTCTTTTTTAAGATATATTCAAATACCATCTGGGGCATGCCGCCGGCTCTTCCTCCCAGCACCGTCTTACCCTTCAGGTCCTGCCATTTAAAATCTTCCTCCGCCTGCCTTCCTACCAGAAAATTCCCGGCTCTCTGGGTCAGCTGGGCAAAGTTGACGGCAGGATCATCCGAACCTTCCTGATAAACATAGATGCTGGCTTCTGAACCCATAAAACCGATCTGGGCGTCTCCGGAGATTAAGGAGGTCATCACCTTGTCAGCGCCTCCGGCATTTACAAGAGTCAGATCAATGCCCTCCTCTTCAAAATAGCCCAGTTCAATGGCAGCGTACTGGGGGGCGTAGAAGATGGAGTGGGCTACTTCGCTGAGGGTGACGGCAGTCTGTCCGTCTGGGGAGAGGGAGGACTGGCAGCCAGAGAGGGACAGCGCAGCAAGGATTCCGGCTGTGAGAAGAGGCCAGAGTTTTCGGGTATGAGTTGCATACATAATGGAATCTCCTTGGATATGGTTTTATACTGTTATTGTATTGCATGTTTTGCATTAGGGTGAATCCGGGCTTTTCTTATAGATGGTTATCTGGTAAAATAAAACGGATACAGCGGTTTCAACCGGCAGTTTAAATGAAAAATCAGGAGAATTTATAAAATGGAATATAAAATGATCGTCCTGGATCTGGACGGAACCCTCACAAACAGGGATAAAATCATTACTCCCAGAACGAAACAGGCTCTTATGGAAGCCCAGAAAATGGGAAAGATCGTGGTTCTGGCTTCCGGGCGGCCCACAGCAGGGATCAAGCCGCTGGCAGAGGAGCTTGAGCTTGCAGCGTACGGAAGCTATATTTTATCCTATAATGGCGGTATGATCACAAACTGCGGCACCGGGGAAGTGGTATTTTCCTCCCTGCTTCCCGTGGATTCAAATGAGAAAATCATCGGTCTGGCAGAGGAGTACGGAGTGGATATCCTGACCTATGAGGGGGAGGAGATCATCACAAACAATGAGGAATGTCCCTATGCCGTCAAGGAATCCAATATCAATCACCTGCCTCTGCGCCAGGTAGAAGACATGAAAGGCTATGTGTCCTTTCCGGTTCCAAAGTTTCTGATGCTGGATGACGGAGATTATCTGGTAACGGTGGAGCCGCGGGTAAAGGCTGCCATGGGCCGGGATTTCAGTGTCTACCGTTCAGAGCCATTTTTCCTGGAGGTTATGCCAAAGGGAATTGACAAGGCCCAGTCTTTGGGGCGGCTTTTAGAGCGGATCGGCATGAAACGGGAAGAGATGATCGCCTGTGGAGACGGCTATAATGACCTGACTATGATCCAGTATGCCGGTCTGGGAGTGGCCATGGAAAATGCGGTTCTTCCTGTGCGCAATGCAGCGGACTATATCACTGCCTCAAACAATGAGGACGGGGTGGGGCTGGTCGTAGAGAAATTTATGCTGGGAGGTTGAAATGAGGCTGCCGCAATCCCACTGGCTTTAGACGGTGGGGTAAGGCAGCGAGGTCTATGAAGCAGGAAGTTCATTGGCTTCAGACAATAGGTAGTTCACAATGCCCGCAATCTATGGTAAAATTAGGTAGAAGAAATGAAGGAGGTTTTATTACATGGAACAGTATAAGCAGGAATTTATTGAATTTATGGTAGAGAGCAATGTACTTAAGTTTGGAGATTTTACATTAAAGAGCGGACGTAAGTCCCCGTTTTTTATGAATGCAGGAGCATATGTGACAGGAACACAGCTGCGTAAGCTGGGCGAATATTATGCAAAGGCCATCCATGACAATTTTGGCCTGGATTTTGACGTGCTGTTTGGACCGGCTTATAAGGGTATCCCCTTAAGCGTGGCAACCACTATGGCGATCAGTGAGCTTTACGGAAAGGATATCCGTTATTGCTCCAACCGTAAGGAGGTAAAAGATCATGGCGATACAGGTATTCTTTTAGGAAGTCCTATTAAGGACGGAGACCGTGTGATGATCATCGAGGATGTAACCACCTCTGGTAAGTCTATCGAGGAGACCTTCCCCATCTTAAAGGCTCAGGGCGATGTGGAGATCAAGGGTCTGATCGTATCTTTAAACCGTATGGAACGTGGCAAGGGAACAAAGAGTGCTTTAGACGAGATCAAGGATCTCTATGGTTTCCCCACAGCAGCCATTGTTACCATGGCAGATGTGACCGAATACCTGTACAATAAGGAATGCGGTGGAAAAATTGTGATCAATGATACATTAAAGGCAGCCATTGACGCATACTATGCAGAGTATGGAGCGCAGGCGTGACCATTCGCTTAGAATGGAACCTGGCTGTACAAACCATGAAAGGCAGTAAAAATATGGAAAGAGTATATAAGACCATGCGCAATACCGGCGCCGGCTGTATTGCTGTGGGTATCATCATTGCAGTGACAGGACTGGCTGTGGGAATTATTTCAATCGTAAACGGTGCGCTGCTTTTAAAGCGCAAATCCGAGATTGAATTTTAACAGGCGGGCTGTGATGATCCGACATACCACCCCGCGCCAGAAGGCAGGATGGGTACTGTTTATACTGTATCTCTGCCTTCTGGCCTACTTTATGTTTTTTTCAGAATCCTTCGGACGAACGGAAACGGATCGGGAATATGCCTACAATCTGGTGCTTTTTAAAGAAATCGGCCGTTATTTCCGTTATTATGAGGTTCTCGGCTTCGGCCTTTTTATGATCAATATTGTAGGTAATATCGCAGCCTTTATCCCTTTTGGTTTCTTTCTGCCCATTATCAGCAAAAGAAGCCGCCTGTGGTATAATACAGTGATGTTCGGCTTTATATGGAGCCTGATGTTAGAAACCCTTCAGCTGATCCTGCGGGTGGGAAGCTTTGATGTGGACGATATGTTCCTGAATACGCTGGGAGCCGGTATTGGCTTTTATATTCATGGGATCGCTCATTATGTGAGGGTTCTCATCCATTACAGGAGGTGGAAGCGTTGAGACAGGTGGGAAATAAAATATCCTATGTGAGAAATCCCTTTGCAAGACAGAGCTTCTTCTGTCTGGGACTGGGAATCCTGGCACTAGGGCTGGGAACTTTCAGCATTTATCTTTCCTTAAAGGGAGCCGGACAGGGAGGATTAAATACAGGAGCCTACGGGTTTTCCAGCATTGTGGCTGCTGCGGCAGGCCTGTGGTATGGTATCCTTTCATTTACGGAGGATAACTGCAACTATATCCTGGCTAAGATCGGAATCGCCCTGGAGGGCATTCTTATTATTATCTGGGCTGTGATTCTTATCATAGGATTTACAGGACGGTAGAGTAGGAGTTTTCTATGGATTACAGAATATTATTACGGGAAGAAAATGAAGCCGTAAGGGAACGCCTGGAGCTTTCTCTGGATCGTATCCGTTCGATTAAGGAGGAGGACGCTCGTCTGCCATACGGCCTTTATTTTAAACGGACCGCCGGATTCTTAGGCATGATCCGTGAGCTTTTAACTGCCAGGGGAATTGGGGAGAAAGAACTGCCGGAGAGCTGGGAGAAGCTTTCCTTAGAGGAGCTTTCAGACTGGAATCACCGCCTTTATGAGGATATTCTCCCTGAAAATTATGGGGAGAGCTTTGCCAATCCTGATTATGCGGCAGACTGTCTGGGGAAGGAATTTGGCCCTCTTTTATCCTTTCTTTATACAGAACTCAGGGGCTGCATTGTGTATGCCTTTGAAATGCGCCTGGAATATATTGCGATTTTGTGCGAGATCTTTTTAGAGGTTTATAACCTTTTTACCCAGGCATGGGAGGAGGAAAATGAGACTCCCAGGGAGCAGGCGGTACGGGATGCGCTGTACTGGTATGTGAGCGATTATGTAGATCTGCATCTGCCATGGCGGATCAGAGAAGGGCTGGATCCTGCTTTAAGCTTTGCAGCAGATATCATTATGGATTCAGACCTGACAGATCTGCGCTATCTGTATCAGTACGGAGAGTATGTTTCTGATTCAGAGCGTAGGCTGGCAGCGTTTATGGCTTCGCTGCCGGAGGAAACCATTGAAAAAATGGCCCATACCTATACAGAAGGCTACCGCCGCGGCTTTGAGGTAATGGGCAGGGATCTTTCAAAGAAAAAGACAGTGGTAGTGGAATACCAGCTGGGATTTGAGCGCATGATCCGCCGTGCAGTGGAGCAGTTTCGCAGCCTGGGGCTGGAACCGGTCTGCTATCGTGCCGCAGTGGAGTCCTTAAACCGCCGTTCAAACGGCAAAAGGGGATATTACGGTACGTCTGCCAACCGCCAGTATGATTATGACCACCGCTATGACAGCGCCCTGTATATGGGAAATGCTTTTAAGGAGCGCAAGCTGTCTATTTTAAAAACCGCTTATGAGGAATATAAAGACCTGGCAGCTATGTGTGCCGGTCCGGCTGTGGTGGAAACCTTTGGGGAAGAGGAATTTGAGCCGGTAAATAAGAAGACTGCGTTTTCTTTAAATGATCACCAGCAGGAGCTGACTCTTTCCTATGCCACTGCATCCAGGCAGATCGTGAACCAGTATATGCCCGGAGATGAGACCAGTTTTACCATCATCGCATTTCCAAGACCGGAGATCGGGCCTGATTTTGAGGAGATTTTTAAGGAAACTATCCGGATCAATACTTTGGATTACGATACCTACCAGAAAATCCAGCAGACGCTTATTGATGCATTGGATCAGGCGGAGTATGTGCGGATCACAGGACGGGAGGGTAATGAAACCGATCTGACTGTTCATCTGCACACTTTAAATGACCCTTCCAGGGAAACAAACTTTGAAAACTGTGTTTCCGATGTAAATATTCCTCTGGGGGAAGTCTTTACTTCTCCGGTATTAGAGGGAACAAAGGGCCTGCTTCATGTGAAGGAGGTCTATGTGAGGGAGTATCTCTTTAAGGATCTTCGTCTGGAGTTTGAGGATGGAAGGGTGACGGAGTTTTCCTGCGGAAATTTCGATTCAGGAAAAGAACTGGTAAAGCAGGTAATCTTAAACGGTCACAGCTGGCTTCCCTTAGGCGAGTTCGCTATTGGAACCAACACCGCAGCTTATGCCATGGCAAAAAAATACAACATCGGCAGCAAGCTTCCTATCCTGATCGCAGAAAAGACAGGGCCTCACTTTGCAGTGGGAGATACCTGCTACAGATTTGCCGAGGATTCACCCATGTACAATCCTGACGGAAAAGAAGTGATTGCCAGGGACAATGAGATTTCCCTTTTAAGAAAAGAAGATATGTCCAGAGCCTATTTCAGCTGTCATACAGATATTACCATTCCTTATAATGAACTGGGGGATATCACGGCTGTAAAGGCAGACGGAAGTGAAATTCTGCTGATTCAGGCCGGCCAGTTTGTGCTGCCTGGAACAGAGGAATTAAACCGGGCGCTGTAATGCGCCCTTTTTTAAGCTTCTTTTTTAAAAGAATAGTATTGACGTTGCCAGAGTTTCTTAGTATTATAATTATAAGTAACATTAAGATATAAAAAGATACTTATTAGAAAAGCTAATATTTATTATTAGAAAAGGAGATTGAAACATGGCAAAAGTAGGAATTGTAATGGGCAGCGACTCAGATATGCCGGTTATGGCAAAGGCAGCGGAGATCCTGGATCAGCTGGGAATTGATTATGAGATGACGATTATCTCTGCCCACAGAGAGCCGGATATCTTCTTTCAGTGGGCAAAGAGCGCCGAGGAAAAGGGCTTTAAGGTAATTATCGCAGGAGCTGGAAAGGCAGCCCATCTGCCGGGTATGTGTGCAGCTGTATTCCCCCTTCCCGTGATCGGTATTCCTATGAAGACCTCAGACCTGGGCGGCGTAGATTCCCTTTATTCCATCGTACAGATGCCAAGCGGCATTCCCGTTGCCACTGTAGCCATCAACGGAGGAGCCAATGCAGGCATCCTTGCGGCAAAGATCCTTGCTGCTTCTGATTCAGGGCTTCTTGAAAAGCTTAAATTGTATTCCGAGGGCCTTAAAAATGATGTGGTAAAAAAGGCGGAAAAGCTGGAAAAACTGGGTTATAAAGAATACCTTGCACAGATGTAAAGGAGAGGATGAGATGATGATGGATTATAAGAAAGCCGGAGTAGATATAGAGGCGGGTTACAAGTCCGTAGAGCTGATGAAAGAGCACGTAAAGAAAACCATGCGGCCGGAGGTATTAGGCGGTCTGGGCGGATTTTCAGGGGCGTTTTCCCTGTCAAAGATTAAGGACATGGAGGATCCAGTGCTTTTATCCGGTACAGACGGATGCGGTACCAAGGTGAAGCTGGCGATCATCATGGATAAGCATAGCACCATCGGTATTGATGCGGTGGCCATGTGCGTAAACGATATTGCCTGCGCCGGAGGCGAGCCTTTATTTTTCCTGGATTACATTGCCTGCGGAAAGAATTATCCTGAAAAGATTGCCGACATCGTAAAGGGAGTGGCTGAAGGGTGCTTACAGTCTGAGGCTGCCTTGATTGGAGGCGAGACGGCAGAGCATCCGGGACTGATGCCTGAGGATGATTACGATCTGGCAGGCTTTGCAGTCGGTGTCTGCGACCGGAAGGAAATGATCACAGGAGAGAGCTTAAAGGCAGGAGACGTGCTCATCGGTATGGCATCCACCGGCGTACATTCTAATGGTTTTTCACTGGTGCGCAAGGTATTTGAGCAGGAGATGACCGCAGAAGGATTAAATACCTATTATGACTGCCTGGGAAAGACTCTTGGAGAAGCCCTTTTGGCGCCTACCCGTATCTATGTAAAAGCATTAAAGAGTATTAAAAAGGCCGGAGTGGCCGTAAAGGCCTGCAGCCACATTACCGGAGGCGGTTTTTATGAAAATGTGCCCCGTATGTTAAAGGACGGCGTCCGTGCAGTGATTAAAAAGGACAGCTATGAGGTTCCGGCAATCTTTAAGCTTTTACAGGAAAAGGGAAATATTGCGGAAGAAATGATGTACAACACCTTCAATATGGGAATCGGTATGATCGTGGCAGTTGACCCGGCAGATGCAGAGAAGGCTATGGAGGCCATCCGGGCGGCCGGAGATACTCCTTATGTGATCGGCTCCATTGAAGAGGGCGAAAAGGGAGTGGCCTTATGTTAAGAACAGGGATAATGGTATCCGGCGGAGGCACTAATCTGCAGGCAATTCTGGACGCCGTTGACAGCGGGAAGATCACAGACACGGAAATCAGTGTAGTGATCAGCAACAATCCCGGCGCTTATGCCTTAGAGCGGGCCAGAACGCACGGCATTGAGGCTGTATGTATATCTCCGAAGGAGTTTGAGAGCAGGGAAGCCTTTAACAGGGCCTTTCTTGAAAAAGTAGATAAATATAAGCTGGATCTTATCGTGCTGGCGGGCTTTTTGGTAAAAATTCCTGAGGCTATGGTGAAAAAATATGAGGGAAGGATCATCAATATCCATCCGTCCCTGATCCCATCCTTCTGCGGTGTAGGCTATTATGGACTGAAGGTTCATGAGGAAGCGCTGAGAAGAGGCGTAAAGGTCACAGGTGCAACGGTACATTATGTGGACGGCGGTATGGATACGGGGCCGATCATTCTGCAGAAGGCAGTAGAGGTGGAAAAGGGAGATACCCCTGAAATCCTGCAGAGACGGGTCATGGAGCAGGCAGAATGGATTATTCTTCCAAAAGCAATCCAGATGATCGCCCATGGGGAAGTATAGGAGAGGAAGAGTTGATATGAAGATTCTGATCATAGGAGGCGGCGGAAGAGAGCATGCCATTGCATGGAAGCTTTCAAAAAGCCCCAGAGTAGAAAAAATTTACTGTGCTCCCGGAAATGCGGGAATCGCAGAGATTGCAGAATGCGTCAATATCGGTGTGATGGAATTTGACCGGCAGGTGGCCTTTGCAAAGGAGCATGGGATTGACTTAACCGTAGTAGCTCCGGATGATCCTCTGGCAGCAGGAGCCGTAGATGCCTTTGAGGCGGCAGGACTGCGTGCCTTCGGCCCCAGAGCAAATGCAGCGATTCTGGAGGGTTCCAAGGCATTTTCAAAGGATCTGATGAAAAAATACAATATCCCCACAGCGGCTTACGAAACCTTCACAGACCCGGAGGAGGCCATCAAATACCTGGAAACTGCCAGAATGCCCATCGTATTAAAGGCAGACGGCCTGGCTCTGGGAAAAGGCGTTTTAATCTGCAGTAATCTGGAAGAAGCAAAGGAAGGGGTACGCACCCTGATGCTGGATAAGCAGTTTGGCTCTGCCGGAGACGAGATCGTAATCGAGGAATTTATGACCGGACGGGAGGTTTCCGTCTTATCCTTTGTGGATGGAAAGACCATCAAAATCATGACTTCTGCTCAGGATCACAAGCGGGCAAAGGATGGGGATCAGGGATTAAATACAGGCGGAATGGGCACATTTTCCCCAAGTCCCTTCTATACCTCCGAGGTAGATGCATTCTGCAGGGAAAAGATCTATCAGCCTACGGTGGATGCCATGAGAGCGGAGGGCAGAGAATTTAAGGGGATCATTTTCTTTGGTCTGATGCTCACTGAAGATGGCCCCAAGGTGCTGGAGTACAACGCCCGCTTCGGTGATCCGGAGACCCAGGTGGTGCTCCCAAGGATGAAAAACGATCTGGCAGATCTTTTTGAAGCCTGCATTGACGGCACTCTGGATCAGGTGGAACTGGAATTTGAGGACAATGCAGCCGTATGCGTAGTCCTGGCATCGGACGGATATCCGGAGCACTATGAAAAGGGCTATCCTATTTCCGGCCTGGAGCGTTTTAAGGATGCAGACGGATATTTTGTATTCCATGCAGGCACAAAATTAAACGATCAGGGCCAGATTGTCACAAACGGCGGCCGGGTGCTGGGCGTCACAGCCACAGGAGGCAATCTCAAAGAGGCCCGTGCCAATGCTTACAAGGCAACCGAGTGGGTGGAATTTGGGAATAAATATATGAGAAATGATATCGGTCATGCCATTGATGAGGTTTGAGGTTCGTTTGGGGGATTGTTAATTCCCATTTCAATCGGAAACAGGGACATTTTTCGGAAACAGGAGATTTGAAAAATAGCAGTTTTAAGAAGAATTTTCCTATTTCAATCGGAAACAATACGGCAAAAAACTCCGAATCGTAATTCCCATTATATCGGAAATAAAGAGCAAAAATACACATGTCATAGCAAACCGGAAAAGACCACGGACAGTCGGAAAACCCTGACTGGCTGTGGTTTTTTCTCTTTTCTGCAGCAAAAATATATTGTGCCGCAGCAGGTACGAAAAATGGGAAAAGTGTTTTCAAACAGCCGCTTGTTTCTTTTCTAATAGGAAAAGCCAAAAATCCGGAAAACGCCTGTTTCCTTTTGAAATGGAACTGCGATTTTTTCAAAAAATGCGTCTTGTTTCCGTTTGAAATGGGAAAAGGACGAAAATTGACATTTTTGAAGAATTTCCCATTGTACCGGAAACAAGGGTGTAAAATTGCAAAATATTTTCCTATTGCAAAGGAAACAAGAGGTCGAAATCGAAAAAACCCAATTCCCATTATACCGGAAACAAAAGGGTAAAATTGCGATTTTGCAATTCCCATTGTATCGGAAACAGGGAGCGCTTTTTGCAATCATATAGTCACTTTCGAAAAATAAAAAATTTTCAACTTTTGAAAACGGAAGTATTTGAAAGACAATTTAGCTGTGCTTGCTGTGCTCCGCAGCTGAGAGTATTCTTTCCTATTAAAATGTGATATACTGACAGAAAACGGAAGAATTGAAAACAATCTATAATAAGAAGGTGATCAAATGCTTACAATTATTTTGGGAGACATTACAAAAGAATCAGTGGATGCCATTGTGAACGCCGCCAACACCAGTCTTCTGGGAGGAGGCGGCGTGGACGGCGCCATTCATCGGGCTGCAGGGCCGGAACTTCTGGCTGAGTGCCGGACACTCCACGGCTGCGAGACAGGACAGGCGAAAATCACAAAGGGGTACCGACTTCCGGCGAAATATGTGATCCATACGCCTGGACCGATTTGGAGGGGCGGTATCATGGGCGAGGAACAGCTTTTGCAGAGCTGCTACGAAAACTGCCTGAGGCTTGCGGCGGAGAACGGATGCCGGAGCGTGGCATTTCCTTCCATCAGCACTGGGATCTACCGCTTCCCCTTGGAAAAGGCTTCTGAAATTTCCGCAAGGACGATTCTTAAGTTTCTGGAAGCCCATCCGGACATGGAAGTGCGGATGGTGTGTTTTGACGGTGAGACACTTGGGTATTATGAGCGTGCTTTGAAGGAGCAGACTGAGATTTTATAATAGGAGGACATTTTACAATGAGAAAGAATTTTGGAGCAAAACCATGGACTTACCCGCAGCCGGTGCTGATGATCGCAACCTACGGGGAGGATGGCACGCCGGATGTGATGAATGTAGCCTGGGGCGGCATCAGTGACGACACGCAGATTTCCATCTGTGTCAGTGCGGATCATAAAACCACAGAGAATATCCTGGCCAGAAAAGCGTTTACCGTCAGTATGGCAGAGTCTTCCTATGTGAAGGAATGCGACTACGTTGGCATCGTGTCCGGAAACGATGTGCCGGACAAGTTTGAAAAAGTAGGCTTTCATGCAGAAAAATCAGAGTTCGTGGACGCTCCGATCATCAAGGAGCTTCGCATGGCGCTGGAATGCAGACTGGTAAGTTACGATCCGGAAAGCTGCCGGCTGGTAGGGGAGATCATCAATGTCAGTGCGGACGAGAGTGTCCTGGATAAAGATGGAAAGATAGATCCGGACAGACTGCAGCCCATTACCTTTGATCCGGTACATCATGAGTACAGGATTCTTGGAGAACGGGTAGGCAGGGCGTTCCGGGACGGATTGAAGCTGAAATAGCAGAATGCGTCGATCCTTTAACGAGGGACCGTTTGGCAGGAGACTGCCGAACAGGTCTCTTGTTTTTTACCAATAAACACAAAAAGATTTTCATAATTAAAACAGATGGATTGTATATGACTTCAGGTAGCGATAAGCATTTTTTTATAAATAAGAGGCACACAAGTGATTCGAGAGCAGTTGATGCGTGGAAAGTTCTTTTTGCACCTGCTGGTTGCGTGACTTTCAGCTGAATTACTGGTAAAATAAAGATATATTAAGATTGAACTACAGGTTCATAGAAGTAGCAGTATAAATGTTGTAAAATAAAAACATAAGACACGAAAAAAGGAGGCTGGAAGTCATGAAATATTCATCGGCAGAGGCGGCAAAGCTGCTTCGAAAACTGAACGAGGAAGTGGAAAACCTGGAAGATCAGGAAGTAAAACGTCGTGAATTTAATGCAGCGTTGGGCGAGGACGTCGAAACCGTACGGCCGGCATACGATTATGCGGACACTCAGAGGAAGCTGAAGGAACTGCAGGCAAAAATTCGTACGGTTAAACATGCGCTGAATTGTTTCAACTCTACTACGGAAGTGCCGGGATTCGATATGACCATCGATCAGCTTTTGGTTTATATCCCGCAGCTGAGCAGAAGAAAACAAAAACTGGCTATGATGAGCAGCTGTCTCCCGAAAGAACGGGCGAAGGTGTCCGGTTTAGGAAGCCAGATTATTGATTACCGGTATGCCAATTACGATATTGAAGCTGCAAAAGCTGATTATCAAAGAGTATCCGACGAACTGGCAAAAGCTCAGACGGCGCTGGATCTGGTAAACACAACGATGACCATGGAAATCAAGATCGACTGATCTTTTTCCAGACGGGCGGACGATTCGTTGCTAAAAGCAGTTAAGGTTAAATGTGAAGGTTTTCCGTTATTTGCGTTGTTATCCTGTATACGTTAATGTTCAGAGCATTGGATTGCAGAAAATACATTTTAACGAAGATGTTCGTTTTTTCCGTCCGCGAAAGCCATTATTTGGAACTTATGGGTTCCGGACGGCGGCAATGGCATGGTTTCAGGCCGCATTTGAAGAGAAGTATGAAAAGTATCCTCGTCCATGACGGGGATTTTTCTGTATATAGACTTAAGAAAATAGCTTACCTCACGCCTGGTTGGTATCAGATGTTTTTTTAATTGGGGCGATGAATCTGGAAGAGGTAAAAGAAAATTGCGCCATTCATGGCACCTATCCGCGCCATTCGTGGCACCTATTCGTATAACCCCCTTCCAGGTCGGCGTCATTCATGTCACCTATTTGGCGTCATTTGTGTCACCTATCGGCGTCAAAATGGGGACCTTTCAGCGTCATTTGTGTCACCTAAGGCGTCATCTATGTCACCTAAGGCGTCATTTGTGTCACCTATCGCATCGTTGCGGCACCCCGCAAAGCCGCATAAATACTGGCTTTGTCGCACTTCGAAAAAATCGTTGTAAACAGTCTTTAAAAACAGTTTATATAAAAAGGCTCAATTCATTTTTTTGCAAAAAACAGGAACATAAATCGTTGGATTTTGAAACCAGTAGTAATCTGTGTGTACAAATTAGTTGGCATTTTTACTTCACTGGTTACCCACTACGGTATGGAAGAACTGTCTTACTAAAGAGAAGATAAAACCTCATGGATATGGAGTTTCAATACAGAATTCATCCCACTCACAAGTTGTAGTTTTCATTCATTGGAAACAGCAAGCTGTTTCGGTTGGAGAACCGCGATTTTTTGAGATGTGGTAACACTATTTTTTCATAAAACTAAAAACAGGGGTTTTGATCTCATAATTGTATTAAAAGGAGGTTGATTACTATGGGATCAGAACAACGATATTTAAGTGAGTGATTGGTGAGGGAAAGTTATCGGTTATTTGAGGCAAATGATATAGCAAAATACGGAATCTTTGAAAATGATTGTCCGATTGAGCCGATTCGATTAAAACTGTTACTTTATATTTTATGGAAATGCAACGCAACAACACCTGGAGAATTTAAAAGCCTCTCCGTTTCAGTAGAAGAGCTGACAAGAGCACTCGGTTATGAAAAAGATGAAAACCGCAACTTTGCTCGTAACATGAAAAAAATTTGCGAGGAATTGCAAAGGCTTATGAGTACATTTTTACAAATGTACAATAGAGAAAAAAACCGAACGGATTTATATAATGTTATCGCGCATGTAGGAATAGATGGGGATACTGGAATGATAGACATTGATTTTGGACCTGGATTGGAAAAGCTTTTTGGAAGCAAATTGGAAAAGGAGTTTACTGTTGTTCGGTTACTATATTTAAACCGACTTAACAATCGCGCCAGTATTTATTTGTATCCCCTTTTCTGTCGGTATAAAAATTTGAATTTTTTCTCTTACGACATTAAAGCTTTAAAATTATTGTTGACTGGAGATGAAAACTTTCAATACAAAAATCTAAAAAGACGTCATTTAATACCGGCAATTGAAGAAATCAATCAAGCAACGAACCTAACCGTTGAGATGAAAGAGAATAAAAAAGGAAAAGCGGTAACTTCTCTTAGTTTTTACGTGAAAGAAGAACCGGCGATGGACGAACTGGAACTATTTGTTGAACACAACCAGCTGAGATTCAGTGAGTGTAAACTCGTTCCATATAACGATGAGTGGAAGGAAAATTATAACTATGACATGGGGAAGCAGAGATATGTGCGGAGAGATGGGTGTTTCTGGTAATTAAAATTGTTTAAGTGGTTATAATAGGGAGTTTCACCTTTTATATTTCCCACGTGAGCGGGAGTGATTTCAAATCCGTTGTCGTGCTTACTTCATTTTACAAGAGTAGAAAAGAAGTATTGCGGCAACGGATTTTTTATGTTCTGCATCTGCCGGTTGCATGACTTTTAATAAAACCGTTGATAAAATGAAAGGATGGAAAGGAGGGACGATATGGATAAAAGAAATCGGTATCTTGTCCCGCTTGATCTGGTCATGGATTATCCGGTAAACTGGGAATTCTGGCGGATTCTGCGGGATTTGATCCAGAACTTTTACGACAGCATCGGATACGAAAATTTTCATAAGGAGTTTGATTACAATCATACTGTTGATAAAACAGGTAACATCACGCTTACCATGAAAACGAAGAACCATCCCTTTTCCTATGAATGGCTGACTTATTTCGGAGGAAGTACTAAGACCGGACAGGAAGGGTATGTTGGAAACTACGGAGAGGGATTCAAGCTGTGCGCCTTATGCCTTGTACGGATGGGATGTGATTTTATAATGGAATCCCAGAACTGGAAACTGCGGCCGCAGGTTTATACGAAGAAAATAGATGGTCAGAACACCAGGATGTTGGGGTATCAGGTGGAAGAACGGGAGGATGACGGCGAGACCTGTCTGGTAGTAACCGGTATCGATAAAAGCCGTGAAAGAATAATCCAGGAAGGGCTATTGGAATTTTTTTATCAGGGAAATCCGCTGTTTGGCCGCTGCCTGGCGGATACGGAAGATTATGCAGTGTACGAGCGGTCTGAGATGAGGATTCCTTCGGCATGGTGGGAGAAGGACTATGGGCTTTTGTACTACCGTTACCTTGCCAGAGGAACCCTGCCGTTCCGGTTGGTGGTTCTTGCCAAAACGCAGAAATATGATTCCGAAAAACGGGATCGGAACACGATGTACGGGTTTGAGATTCCTTCTCTGATCTATAAAGTAGCCTGCACCATGACACCGACAGATTCCTACGAAATGCTCCGGCACATGAAAAATCATTGGGCGGAAATGCCGGTTATGACATCACGGTGGCCCTTGGATCTGAATACCTGGTACTATGTGGTTTGCCAGCTTGTGAGAAACATGGCAATGGATGATGGGATACGGGAACGGTTCGTCAAAGATTATCCTGCGTTGCTGTATATGGAGAGAACCGGATCCGACCCGGCTCAAAACCGTAAAATCAGACAGGCAAAGGAATGGCATCGGAGTTCCGGAAAGAAGGAGCAACTGGTAAATCCGATCTTCCGCCTTCTGGGTGTGCCATCGCTTCTGGAAACTTACAGGGAACATGTGGAACAAACGGTCTTTTCCGTTCCGGATGCAAAACAGGAAAGAATGGATGCCATATTGGAAGCAGCCTATGAAACCGTTGTGCAGGCAAATCTGGGGCAGGATGAGATGCCGCCCAAAATTGTGATAGGCAACGATGACAGCAGAAATCCTATGGAGTTTTGCAGCAGAGAATATGGTCAGAAGAGAAAACGAGGAAGGATTTCCAGGAAATACAGAGTGGAAAATATCCTCCTTAAGCCGGAAGATTATAGCGAGGACTGCTTTCCAGAGACATTTATAAAATACTGCAAGGGCCGGTTCCGGGCATTCGGGACGGACCGGAGTGAGCGGATGACCGTACTCTTGACCTATCTCGGCAGTTGGATGTATGAAAACCGGAAGGAGTTAAAGAAAGCAGAAAAACGATGGAAGGAGGCTGCGGATGCAACAGATTGAAAAGCTGAATCTGGTCATGTCTTATCCGGTTAAATGGACAGTTTTCGCGGTCATGCGGGATTATGTTCAGAATTTTTATGACGCCGTTGGACCGGATCGGTTCGGGAAGGATTTTTCCTATGCATACAATGAAGAAACAAAATCGCTCAGGATGCAGACTAACAGGGATTTTTCCATGGACTGGCTTACCTGTATAGGAGCGTCGAGCAAACGAAGTACTCCCACTCCCATGCAGGTGGGAAGATTCGGCGAAGGTTTTAAAATCGCTTCCCTGATTGCCTACCGGGATTATGGCTGGGATATCACAATGGAATCAAGGGAATGGAAAATGCATGTGACGGAAGCAGCGGACAGGATCGACGGTACGGAAGTGAAGGTTCTGGCTTACGAAACCGAGGAACGGGAGTTTCTCGCTGGATCTGTGCTTACACTGAAGAATGTATCCAGACAGGATGCAGATCTTTGTGAAAAGGCTGTGGAGGATTACTTTTACAGAGAAAATCCAAACTTTTTGGAATCAATCGCTGAAACAGACTTCTGTGCTGTTTATCTTCCGAGCAAAGGAAGCCGATTTGAGGAAAGAGGTGCATTGTATGCAGGAGGACTGAACCGGATTTCCCTGGGCGTGCCGCTGATCGTGTGCAACCATACCTACCGTCCCGAAAAAGAAGGAAGGGAACGGGATCATTTTTACGAAAACGATATTAAACGCTGCTCGAAAGAGGTATTTGACCAGATATCACCGAAAGCGGCAGGAAGAATCCTTCGTGTGCTTGAACGGGTATGGAGCCGATCCGCAAAAGCCGGTTGTTGGGATTACGATTGGGAGGAAACCGTCAGCCATCTGATTCGTCGTGTGGCGGAGGACAGTAAGGAAGTGGAAAGATTCCGGAAAGAGTATGGAAGCCGCCTGGTTGCCGACTTTCCGGATGAAGAGTATGGAAACCGGAGGAAACTTGCTTTAGCGTGGTTTGGAAAAAGCGTGGAATTCGGAAACCGAAGGATTGTGTTTAGCGATTTTGAAACATTGAGCATTGATTCACTGGACAGTCTGTGCAGGGAGCATGGAGGTTATGAGCAGCTTCGTGAAGCGAATCTCAAGGAGCAAAGATATCTGGATATCCTGGAACGGATTGCCGCAACTGTTTTTAAGGGATATGTCTGCTACAACCAATTCCCACACTGCAGAATCATTACCAACCGAACGGTAAATGCCGGTTCCGCTTTTTCGGTTGATATGACAGGAGGAGAGAAAAATTCTTTTGGACTAAAAGTTCGCCAAGAGATAAGGACGATTCAGCTTCGTGTGGAACTATTCGCACAGGATCGGTTTTCGGAAGCAGTGGCAGTGTATATGCACGAGCTGATGCACCAGTTTGGTGGGGACGGTTCGGAAGCATTTCGAAAAATGATTACGCTCATGGCCCTGCAGATGCTGCGTGAGGCCAAACAGCTGGAAGAATACGAAAAGGAATGGAAGGCGGTGGAAGGCGATGTTTGAGGATAAATACGACCGCAGCTCATGGGACGAGCAGTATGCTTATTGGCATCAGGAAGGGTATGGGATCGGATATGCAGAATCCTACCTTAGATATTTAATACACTGCATCAGAAATAAAGAAGAAACAGAAGAGGAGAGAAAAGAAAAGCTGTGGACCTTCTTTGAAACGAAATGTGCAGATGGCCAGTACAAAGAGTTTTGTGCGCTAGTTGAGAAGTACCCGAATTTAAGTAAAGAAGCGCTGATCAGGAAAGTGCTGATGGAAACGGAATATTGCTATTTTTAATATATGGAGGAACAGAAATGCGACAGTTAATCATAGCGAGAAAAGATTTAGAGATGTCTGCCGGGAAGCTGGCGGCCCAGTGCTGCCATGCCTCCGAAGCTTTTTTAACCAGCCATTTGCGGGACAGAGCGAATGTAACGGAAGTAACAGATGCGACAGGAAAGCTCTGCTACAGGGCGGAATATATTTTCTCAAAAGATGTGTATGAAGACTGGATCTGTGGGATTTTTACCAAAACAGTCTGCGAGGCCAAGAATCGGAACAATCTGCTGAAAGCGAAGGCGATGGCAGAGGAGCTTGGCCTGGAAGAAGGAAAGGATTTCTTTCTCATACGGGACCGTTGTCTCACGGAGCTGGAGCCGGAGGAAGTGGATGAGGACGGAATCGGCTGGACACTGACGGCCATTGGTTTTCAGCCACTGGACGACGAAATTGCTCACAAAATCAGCAAGAAATATCAGCTTTACAAATAAAAGAAAAGGAAAGCTATGAGAAAGATTAAAAGAAATGTAATTCGATGCAATCACTGTGGGGATGTGATCGAATCACGAAGCTGTCACGACTTCGTTACCTGCCACTGCGGGAAGTGTGCTGTGGACGGCGGCCTGGACTATCTGAGAAGGATGGGGGATGACGGGGATTTTGAGGAACTGGCGGAGTATGAGGAAAAAACTGAATAAGAGTTGGATGAGGAGCTGTCATTGATATGAGAGCTCTTTTTTGTTGCTATGAGTTGTATTGAAAAAGTAAATATATGAAGGATATAGGAAAAAAATGACATAAATTCTTCTATTTAGTTATTGTTATGATATAATATTCTTGAATATTTGTGTTAAAACCAATTATCGCCATAACGGAATCATAATTTGCATATAGGAATTACTGATTCTTAAGAAAAAAGCCGTTATAAACGGTTGGAGGAAAAAATGGGTAGAGGAGACAGATAAAATGCGTATGATAGATTTGTGCTGCGGAATCGGCGGAATAAGGAGAGGTTTTGAATTGGCCGGTGAATTTGAAAATGTCCTGTCAGCGGAAAAAGACGAATATGCCTGTCGGACTTATGAGCATTTGTTTGGCGATAATGCAGAAAATGATGTGACATATGATGAATTCAGAAAGACGGTCTGCAGGACGGATTATGATGTACTCCTTGCCGGATTTCCATGCCAGGCTTTCAGTCGGATCGGTTTACGGGAAGGATTTAAGGATACAACAAAAGGAACAATCTTTTTTTACATCGCTAGAATTATAGAACAAACCATGCCGAAAGTGGTTTTTCTGGAAAATGTTGAAAATCTGGTAAGTCATGACGGGGGAAATACGTTTAAAATTATTTTAAACACACTGGAAAATGAATTGAACTACCATGTGGTAGGTGTTACAAGGGGAGAGGACGGAAGTCTGATATACGATAAGTCTTCCTTTATCAGAAATACAAAGAACTTCGGTCTTCCGCAGAACAGACCAAGAGTATACATAGTTGCATTCAGCAGGGACTATTTCGGAGAACACCTGCAGCTTATTCCGGACAGTACGCCGGTAAGAAACAATAGGGTTATTTTTGGCTCAGTAAGGGACATTCTTGATGAATATGTGCCGGACAGCTTTTTTCTTGCTTCCGGTTTTTTGGAGACATTACAAAATCATAAGGCCAGACAGAGAAAAAATGGAAACGGATTCGGATATCGGATTGTCAATGCCGAAGGTGTCGAAAATCCCATTTCCAGCACTTTACTGGCTACGGGAGGTTCGGGTAAGGAGAGAAATCTGATTTACGATCCGGTTAACGGAAGAAGATGTGCCGGCATGATGGTAGGAAGAAAGCAAACGCCGATTAACAATGAATACATCAGAACAATGACGCCGGAAGAATGGGGACGTCTGCAGGGGTTCATCGGTTATGCATTTTTGGATGAGAACGGAAATGAAGGTTTTTCATTTCCAGAGGGAATATCGAATCAGCAGAAATTTAAACAGTTTGGCAATTCCGTATCAATTCCGCTTATAGAAGAAATGGCACTGTTCATAAAGCAGTGTGTAAAGGACATGACGGATGCTTTTTCGGAAAAAGAGAGAAGGAGATACGCCGTTCCGGGGCCGCAACTTAGAATGTTCATAAATCTTGAGAAGGAATTGAAAGAGGAAGTCAAACCGAAGACCATAGAGAAATGCTGTCGGATTGTTTCCGAAGTGGGAATTTCAAATGAGTTCAGGGTGGAAGATATCCGCAACATTCTCGGCGTGTCTCAGGTTTCCGCATATAATTTTCTTCACAGAATGGAAAGGGCAGGCTGTGTGAGGAAAGAAAGAGACGGATATGAACTTGAAAACAAAAAGGGCGAATTTGCAGTAAATGTTTAACGGAGAGGAGAGGTGATGATATGGATACCGAGGGTCTGAACAGGTGCCTTGAGAAGTGCGACATCTGCCTGGATGGCCGGCTCATTTCCAGGGAACTTATTCTCCGCTCCTTTTTGAAATTTCTGTCAAGGGAGGCTGAAAAAACGGAAAACAGCGGAAGTATTGTGCTTCATCTTGGCTCTCCGTGTTTTGATGCCATTGCGATCGTATGGGCAGCTTTTGCAGTGATCATGGGAAGTAATACGAGCGTTGAAGATATAGTACGAACGATCCCGATTGGAGATAAGGTACTTTACGGGAAAGAACGTGGAGAATTCAAAGGAATAGAAGTTGATTCTGACGGTAAGGAATGGGCTGTAATTGGACAGGGAAAAGAAAAAACGAAAAGAGTCGGAAGAAGAGGCTGGGCTTTGATTGTTCCGTATCAGGGATTGTCTGAGAGATATGATGGGAGAGGAATCCGCTCACAGAACGGTGCCAGAAAAAGATTTCTGTCGGAAATTTTAAACTGCGAAGAAAAGGATATTCCGGGGATTACGGATACTTCTGTTATTTTTGTAATGGATCGGTACAGGGCGGACAGATACATGAAAGGCCTGACAGTCAGGTACGGTGACAGTGAAATCAGCATTCTGGATTTGATAACGGCATCCTATTTTACGGACGGAAATGAGTATCCTTATGGCGGAAATACAGGAAAAAATGAAGCAATGCTGAAATTTACTTCAAAGATTTCCGTCGGACTCGACATGACATGGAATGCAGAAGGAAATGAGCATATGGGAATATTTGTGTGCGGAAATTCCCTGATTGAACAGGGTAATGAAAGCATGGAAATCAACCAGGCAATGAATCGGGAAACACTTGGTTTTTCTTTCGTGTGCGGAGGCATGGATCTTTCCTGTGGGGAAAGCCTGGTAGCTGAACATGAAGAATCGGGTGTTTTTGCCTGCACGAAGGATTTTCTTCTTGAAAATACGCTCCCACCAACAGAAAAAAACAGCCTGACACTGGAACTGGATCGACAGGCAGGCGCTGTTATTGACAGGGAAATCGTTACACAGGTAATTCCGGGGGAAATCAGCTGGCAGGATTACAGGAATTTTAAAACGGCTGTGGGACTGATAAAAAGGGATGAATTGGATGATGAGGAGAAGAACAGTATTATATTTCCGGCATGGTCCCTTATGAAGCTGTTCATGACGGCGCCGTTTTCATTGGATGAGATGGAAAAGGAAATTACAGAAGGAAAGATTCAGGCTGAAGAACCCATGAAAATGTTGGGAGAACTGGAAGAACGGCTGCAAAACCTGCCGGATAATTTGAAGGGCAGCGGAAAGAAAATTGCGGATATACTTACAAAATTGCTTTTTGTCAGATATGACGGTTCTCCGAAAAGGGAACTTGTAAGAGAGTATGTGGAAATGCGACGGAAAAAGAAGATGGCAATTGTTGTTCCGAATGCATATTATGCGGATATTATGTGGGATTTTGTTCTCCATGATTTTAAGCAGAATGCTTCCGGAATAGATATTGTGCCCGTAAAGCGTTTTGACGGAACCCGTATTTATGACGATATTCTGATTGTCGGCAATATTTCCGGCAGGCGTTTTGATGTCTTTCGCTGTATGGCTGCACCCAAAATCACGGTGCTGCTTTATAAGCCAGAGGAAGCAGTGTTCAAGGCAAAAAGCAGGAAGGGATCCGAACGGGATCGATTGTTTAATTCAAGACAGCAGATAATCGGAGAGGAAAATGATTTGCCGGAGGAGGACGAACTTCTGAAGGAAGTGGAGGAAATTAACAGGGTGGATGAAGAAATCGTCCGATATGCGGAAGAGGTTCTTGCCGTGAAATTTGATGCGGTGGTCAGACAGGGCGGAAGTGATGCTTCGGCACCGCTTTCGGATGTGGCAACACTCGTGCATTTTGAGGATGGAGAAGGTGCAATGCTGACGAAGTATTATGAGGCATATGTCCTGAATGAGGAAAAGAGCGAGGTCGAACAGAGGAAAGCGGATGACCTGAAAGTCGGAGACAGCATGGTATTTCTGAACAGGGACAATGAAACCAGGGACATCGTGGATTACATACTGAATGAACTGATCCGTACCGAAAGGATTAACAAAGAATTTTCGGAAAGATATGCCATGTCCCGGCAGTGGAAAAAAGATCTTTCACAGTATATGGAGCGTACCGGAGAAACACCGAAACGGATTGTGAAGAAAATGATTGCGAACGGAGTCAATGTTCAGCCTGCCACCATTAAAAACTGGCTGAATGAAGACACGCGTACAGTAGGTCCGCAAAAAGTGGAATATCTGGAACAGATTTCGCTTTTGACGGAAAATGCTGAAATGTTTGATCATGCCAACGATTATTTTGAGGCATGCCGTGATGTTAAACGTGTCCGCAGAGTCATACTGCAGGAACTTGGCGCGGCAATCATCGGCAGTCTGGAAGGCGAAAAGTCCGTCAGCGGTATTATTCCGGCAGAAATACGGGAAAGACTTGATACAATGGCTGTGGTACTTCGCATTGAGACAATAGTAAAAACGGATCAGTCCGTGCCGGCTTATATGACAAACCGTCCGATTGATCTTGAAGGAGGAGTATAGCTTATGGGGATTAAGAACGAAATAATCGGTGCAAGGGACGAGTTTATTGTCTTAATAAAAAAAGAATTGCTCGGTCCGGGATCCGAAGTTTCGGTACCGGATGCGGAACACGAGCTTATAACGGCTTCTCCCGAAAAAAGGTATTCCATTGGGATACTTTTCCCGCAAGGAAGAAAAATGAAAGCCGATAACGGGGATGTTGACAGCGGGGAGGAGGAAGAAGAAGGAAAAGAAACGGTGGACGACATATCGGTAACGGAAGAGAAAATTGAAAGCTCTGATTATACCGCCAGGGAAATAAAGGAAGAAAAAAAACAGGAAGAAGAAGATGACGATGATCCTGATTCCGAGGATAACCTTGATGAGGAAGTCAGTCTTGCGGCACAGAACATGCCGTCTTCCTTTGGAATTTCCTTTTTTGTTAAGGGAAATACGGACAGGATCCATGTCTCGCTGAAGTACGGAACTTACAGAGGTTCCAGAATTGAAGACTGCCGTATTCCGTTTGTGCCCATGCTACCGGATGATTACCGTGTCCCAGAAGCTGCTTCGGGATATGTAACATATGATGCTTCCGAAAGAACTCTTAAAATGCTTAGAGGATTTAATCGCAAGGATGTCAGACTCCTGAAGGAATCGGACAGGCTGGACACGGATGACGATCATATTATTGACAACATGTATAAACTTGCGGATCAGCTGAAAAGCGGATATGTCAGGGAACCGCATGAGCTGAAAGACATTGTTATTGCATTTGGGGATTCAAATTATGCGGATTCTGCTGAAAATCTTGATTCCGACCTGGTTGGCATTACCGCACTCAGAAGACGGATGGAAAACGGAAACACGTCCCTGACGGTCATGGTAATAAATAAAAAGAGCGGTCATGCTGCGGGGGAAAGCTGCATATTTCAGCCGGAACTGAAGGTTGAATCCGCCAACAATAATTTTGTGTTTGCGGAATATACGGGCAATGCGGATTTTGATATCCTTGATGCCGAGGAACAGTCCCTGGAACTTCAGTATCGGAACAAGCATGTTTATGGGACAGGGCTCGGAACGGCGGTAAACTGGGATATTGATGAAAAAGGAAACGGAAGTATCAGAAATGACTTTTTCCCGGAATTTGAAGTACCTTCCATGGACTTTAATTTGCCTGGGGATTGCGGCGTAAATCCCAGGACACTGTCCATGAAGTATCTTTCTGATCTTGACGATACGGACAGGAAGGAAAAAATCAGCAATTTAGACAGCCTCGTAGGTGCTTATTCAGTCTGGATTGATGAGCTTGCGAATCGTGCGGATACGCTGGACGGTTGTTTTTCCGCCGCAGCGAAGAAAAATCTTAACGGCTGTCGGGCTGCATGCGAAAGGATGCGTGCCGGAATTAAGATTCTTGAAAGCGACGACCAGGCATGGAACGCTTTTCAGCTTGCCAATCGTGCCATGTTTATGCAGAGAGTCCAGCTGGTTGTTCAGAGAAAATGGCCTGCAACCTTTCCGGAGGACAGGGAGTTATCGAATGTTCTCCAAGGGATTGATTACAGAACAGCGGACATGGAATTCCCAGAGGACAGGTATGCATGGAGACCGTTTCAGCTTGCATTTATGCTTCTTGACATTGTATCCGTAACCGATGAGAAATCCGCGGACAGGGAGTTGGTCGATCTGATCTGGTTTCCTACCGGCGGCGGAAAGACGGAAGCTTATCTGGGACTTACGGCCATGACAATATTCTACAGACGATTCCGCTATCCGAATGAGAGTGGGGGGACGACGGTTATCATGAGATATACGCTCCGTCTTCTGGCCGCACAGCAGTTTACCAGGGCATCGACACTGATTTGTGCCTGTGAGGTCATCAGAAGGGACAGCGAATCAAAAAAACATGATTATCCGGCGTATCCTCTTGGTAAAATGCCGATTACCATCGGGCTTTGGATCGGCGGAGATCATACGCCGAACGATAACAAAGGGGCAGCGCAGAATTTAAAGAATCTGAATTCAAAGGCATCATATAATCTGGAATATGCAAAGGAAAAATATAATAAATTTCAGGTTCTGAAGTGTCCGTGGTGTGGAACCAGGCTTGTTCCGGAGAAGGACGGAAAGAAAAACCGTGGCCAATTCGGATATAAAATGCGAGGGAACCGATTTGCACTTTTCTGCACTCGGCAAAGCTGTCAGTTTGGCGGAGGTCTTCCGGTTCAGGTTGTGGATGAGGAACTGTACAGGGAACCGCCCACACTGCTTTTCGGCACGGTGGACAAGTTCGCAATGCTTCCATGGAATGAACAGATCGGAAATTTCTTTGCCCTTGGAAACGGTAACAGGGCACCGGAACTCATTATTCAGGATGAGCTGCATCTGATTTCCGGTCCGCTTGGAACGATGGTGGGACTGTATGAAAGTACGATTGATGCCCTGTGCCGTAAAAAAGGAAACATTACGAAGATCGTGGCTTCAACCGCCACGATACGAAGAGCGGTCGAGCAGTGTGCCGCACTGTACGACAGAGATGTCAGCCAGTTTCCTCATCCCGCACTTGATGCGGAAGACTCCTTCTTTGCAAGGGAGTCAAAAATTAATTATGAAAACGGTGTGTTTGGACGGAAATATGTCGGACTCATGCCGTCCGGCAAGACAAAGGCTATGATGGAGATCCGTGCAATGGCTGCAATGCTGCAGAAAGCCAAGGACATGGATCTGTCCGATGAAGTCAGGGACAAGCTTTGGACACTGACTGCCTATTTCAACAGTTTGAAGGATCTGGGCAAGGCGGCCACAATGGTGGATGATGACGTAAAAGACTTTATGAAGCGGATGTGCTACCGACTGAAATCCAGTTCGGAGGTCAGAAGCATCGGAACAGCCGATGAACTGACAAGCCGTGTAACCACGACGGAACTGAACCGCACGCTGGACAAACTGGAAAAAGTCCGTTATTCGGCGGAAGGAATGAAAAATCATGTTTATCCGTGCAATGTGCTTCTCGCAACCAATATGATTTCCGTGGGCATTGACGTGGCGAGACTGAATGTCATGCTTCTTGTCGGACAGCCGAAACTCACAAGTGAGTACATCCAGGCATCAAGCCGTGTCGGGCGTGAATATCCCGGTGTCGCGTTTATTATGTATGACGGTGGGAAAAGCCGTGACCGGTCCCATTACGAGCAGTTCAGGCCTTATCACGAGTCATTCTACAGACATGTGGAACCCACGGGGGCAACGCCGTTTTCGATTCCTGCCAGAAGGAGGGCGCTTCATGCCGTAATCATTGCATATCTGAGGCTTTCCGTAAAATCCCTGAGTGCGGAAGACGGTGCCGCGGGATTCCGAAAAAAAGATTATGAGGAATCAGTGAATGAAATTACGGATTTTATGGTTAAGCGCTGTACGGATGTTAACCGCAGAATCAATCCGAACATGGAAGATGATGCGAATGCAATCCGTTCCGAAATAAAGGAGATTATTGATAAATGGGAAGATCTGGCCGAGAATGCCGAAGAAGGTTTCTGGTACGGTAAGAAATTCATGGTCAATGGACCTGACGGACCAGGGGAACGGCTTTTGAAAACATTCGGTACATTCAGGGAGGATCCGGCTTTTGAAACCATGACCTCCATGAGAAATGTGGATGTCATGGTTCCCGGAAGCATTATTGAATGGAAGGAGGAGAGGGGTTTATGAGCATGAAACAGGTTACAAAAATCAGACTGAATGCCACCTCTCACTCAGTGCGTGCGGCGCAGGCGGTACTCCAGTACGGTGTCGGCGCAATGGTGGATTTTCCCTCGCAGACGCTTATGACTGCGGCTCCGGAATATTGGCAGGATCAGGTTGTGCATATCCATGATGAACGCCTTGAGAAGTCTCTGGGAGTAAGATATTTCGGTATGCCAAAGGGCGGAAAAAACGGTGACGGAATCGCGTATGCCCGTTTTCCCGAATGGTATTTCTGTCCGAAATGCAGAAAATTTCAGCCTCTGTCGCGCTGGATTGCCGAATTCAACAGTAAGGCCAAGGAAAACGAAAAGGTAAATAATCAGAACATGAGCAGGGTACTTCGTTGTCCGACGGATCGTGTGGAACTTGTGGTGGCGAGAATCGTGACGGTATGCCAGTACGGACATATTAATGACTTCCCATGGGTAAAGTGGACTCACGCAAAGAGTTTCGGAGGAGCCAGGGAAGTATGCGGGAATCCACAGCTTAAATTTACTACCAGTCCGGTTGCGTCCGAGGGCCTGGAAGGTCTGAGTGTAAAATGTGAATGCGGCGCATCCGCCACACTTTTGGGAGCGTTTAATGACGGAGAGTTTGAAAGACTGGATGAGAAATACCCTGGAAGATATAATTTTACATGTGAAGGAGGACAGCCTTGGAAGGGGGAACGTGAAAAAAACTGTGGTCTCTATCCAAAGGTGCTGCAGCGGGGAAGCTCGTCCGTATATTTTCCGGTGACGGCAAGTTCGCTCGTGATCCCCCCATTTTCGGACATTATCAACAACAGGATTGAAGACAGCAGTCTGTACGACGAATTCCGAAACGCGGTTAAAACCATACGGGGGCTCAAGGGTATGCCCGCTCAGCTTCAGGAAGAGAATATTCTGTCGGTTGTAAATGATTATTCAGAGCGGATTGCTGCAAATATTGGATGTGATCCGAAGCAGGTCAGGGAGATTCTGGAACGAAAGATGCTTTCCAGAAACGAGAAAAATTATGATACCGGAAGCATTGAATACCGTGCAACGGAATATGATGCCCTTTCCGGAAGGTCGTCCGTGGAGAATACGGATGCATACAGCGATTTTAAACGAACTGAGACGGATATATCTAAATACAATATTCCGTATATAAAGGGAGTGTCGCTGATTGAAAAAATCAGGGAAGTTCAGGTCCTTCTCGGATTTTCAAGAATGGAACCGTTTTCGGCCTCCATGATCAGAACGGGGTCAAACAGATTCGTTTCCGTCAAGGCAGAGGAAACGGACTGGTATCCGGGTTACAATGTATATGGGGAAGGAATCTTTATTGAGTTTGACGGCGACGCGATAGATGCATGGAGAAGCGGGAATGATGATCTTGAAAAGCGCGTGCGTACCCTGCAGGAAAATTATAATAATTCATTCCTTGGAAGTCAGAACCCGAGAACGGTTTCGGGTAAATTTCTCCTCCTTCATACAATTTCCCATCTGTTCATAAAGCAGTTGAGTTTTGAATGCGGGTATAACATATCTTCATTGAAGGAACGAATTTATTGCGGAGATGCTGCCGACGGAAAGGAAATGGCGGGTATTCTGATTTATACGGCCAGCGGTGATTCCGAAGGAACGCTCGGAGGACTTGTGCGTCAGGGAAGATACGATGCGTTCCCCAACATATACAGAAGGGCTGTTGAGTCCGCGGTTACCTGTTCAAATGATCCGGTATGTTCTCTGAGCAAGGGACAGGGACGGGATTCATTAAATCTTGCCGCCTGTTATTCCTGCGGCCTTCTTCCGGAAACCTGCTGTGAGGAGTTCAATGTGTTTCTTGACAGAGGCGTGGTTGTCGGTACATATGAAAATAAAAGGCTCGGATTTTTCCATGAGCAGCTGTACGGAAATGTCGGATGGAAAGCATGCGAAAAAAAGGCTCCGGAAACAAATAAGAAAAAAGAGGAATGCGGGACGGGAAACATTGTCATGATGGCAGGAACGGACATGAGAGGAGAAGACTGGACGGCTGTACTGTCCGACATTCTCCAGTTTGCAGAGACGAAAGGCGAACATGAATTTGCCGGACGGCTTATGGATAACGGACTGTTTGACGGCAGGAGAATGCCCGTCATGGATGTAAAATTCGTGACGCCGGCAGACGGAGGGGAACATCACTGCGATTATTACTGGCCTGATCAGGAAATAATGTATTTTTCTTTCGGACAGGAAAAAAGCAGGGATGTTGCGGAAAAAGCAGGAATAAAATGCATTTACGGACCGGACGGATATACGGAAACGGTAGAGAAAATCATTAAGGGGATGAAGTGAAATGGCTGTAATGATTCCGGAAAAACCATGTCAGTTTCCGGAGGGAAGTCTTGAGGATATCATGTTTGAAGCACTTAAAAAACTTCCAGATGAATACATGGTTTTTCATTCCTTCAGGATTACAAAGGTAAAAAACGGAACTGTCCATGAAAGTGAGACGGATTTTGTGATTTTTCACAGAGAAAAGGGGATCCTTTGTCTTGAAGCAAAAGCAGGAGCCGTTTCATACCGTGACGGCGAGTGGCGTTACGGTAACGGTGTCCCCATGCATAACGGCGGACCTTTTAATCAGGCTTCGGCGAATAAATGGAAGCTTATGGGTTTGATAGGGAACAGCAGTCTTGGCTGGCTGGTCGGACGGATAAAATTTCTGCACGGAGTGTGGTTCCCTTCACTTTCGTCAGGGGAACTGGATTCCATCTCCATGCCGCCCGAAGCGGACCGTATCATGGTAATCGGCAGGGAGGCACTCGAAGATCCGCTTCCGTACATTGAAACTCTGTTTTCATTGGATGTGCGTGCCGGAGTCGTAACGGTTCTTTCCGAGAACGAGGTCAACAGACTTATCAGAGAAATACTCTGTCCTGAGTTTAATGTATTTCCGCCGGCCGGGTTTGACACGGATCTGAAACATATGGTTTTTCACAGGATGCTGGATGAACAGGCCGGAATTCTCAATTTCCTCACGGAACAGAAAACAGCCGTTATTAACGGTGCTGCCGGTACAGGGAAGACCCTGATTGCGGTGGAAAAGGCACGGCGTCATGCATCAGACGGAAGCAGGGTTCTTTTTCTCTGTTACAATTCGGAACTGAGGAAATATCTGGTTTCCCGCCATGAAAGCAGTTTTATTGATTTTATGACACTGGACGGTTATGTATGCAGTCTGTGCAAAACGGATATTCCAGATTATGAAAAAGCCGCCAGAAAACTGAGGGACTATGTTGCGTTTGGAAATTTCCCTTATGAACATGTCATAGTCGATGAAGGACAGGATTTTGGCAGGGATGCAATTGAGAAAACCGAAATTCTTCAACTGCTGCGTGATGCGGTTATGGAAACGGAAAATTCTCAGTCATCGTTTTATGTGTTTTACGACCGGCTCCAGACAGTTCAGTCTGACCGACTTCCTGAATTGATAGAAAAAGCGGACTGCAGACTGACGCTGTACCGTAACTGTCGAAACACGGAGAATGTAAGCAGGGCATCCATGAGCCTGCTTCCGGATTCAGGCAATAAGCTGTTTCTGCACGGTATTGCAGGCAGGATTCCCAGAATGCATTTTTGCGAGACGCAGGAACTGCAAATCAAAGCTCTTGACGGGATCATTGATGAACTGAAAGAATCGGGAATCGATGATATCGTGATACTGACTCTTGAAACTGAGGCAAGAAGCTTTATGAAGAACGCAACAGTTGACGGCAGATACAGAGGATGCCGATTCACGACATGCAGAAAATTCAAGGGACTTGAAGCGGATGCGGTAATACTGGTGGATTTTACGGACAGGACGGTTTTGTCCGATCGATTACTTTTTTATGTCGGGGCATCAAGGGCAAGGATTCGATTGGAAGTGGTAACGGATATGGATAATGATTCCTGCAGAAACCTTATGGAGAAAATAGTCGGGAAACGGGATTTCAGAAGACCGACACGTGATCTTGCTGCGATTCTTAACTGCATGGCGGTCCGGGAACGTTGATCGGAGGAGGAAAATCATGTCGGATTCTGTAAGCGTGGAACGCAGTGAAAATATGCGTCGCATCTGTTCCAAGGACACTAAAATAGAACTTGCACTTCGAAAAGCACTTTGGAACAAAGGGTACAGGTACAGGAAAAATTATGCGGCACTGCCCGGAAAGCCGGACATTGCCCTGACCAAATATAAAATAGCCGTTTTTTGCGACAGTGAGTTTTTTCACGGTAAAGACTGGGAAATTCTAAGGCCGCAATTGGAAAGAGGAAATAACGGTGAATTCTGGGTTGAAAAAATATCCAGAAACAGGGAACGCGATGATGAAATCAACAAGGCATTACTTTTTCGTGGATGGACGGTTATTCGGTTCTGGGGGAAGGATATATTGAAAAATACGGATGAATGTGTCAGGGTAATTGAAGAAGCAGTGTTTGAAGCTTTTTTGAGTGACGATGATTGCTAATGCGACCAAAATAAAAGAGAGTTTTAGAATCCAGGTATAAAACAGGCAGACATCAAAACATAAAGCATAGAGTAATACCAGAGAACCGTCGAAAAGAAATTTTCGACGGTTTTTCTTTTATAAAAAGTGAGTTCCAGTGACCAGTTCATGGGGCTATTGACTTACTGTTATTTGCAGTATACAGTAGCTCTATTTTATAGCTAGAAAAGTGTTTGGATTTACTTAAACAGAATAGTGGGAATCCTACCATTACATTAAATAGGAAAAATAGGAAAACAAAAATGGGAAATAAATCCTATTTTATATTGACCGTTATGATTTTTTATGATATTATGGACTTATAGATGAGGAGGTGAAACAAATGCAATATCAAGAATTAAGTGATTTAGTAAAAAAAGCCCAAGGAAAAAGAACGGCAAAAAAGTATGCAGAAGAAGCAGGCGTGGATTCTTCAACATTGTATCGCACGCTTAAAGGAATCCATCGTCCCGGAATAGATGTTTTACAGAAATTAGCAAACCATGCGGATCCTAATAGTGGAGTAACTATTGAAATGTTGGTTGCAGCCAGAGGAAAGAATGGAAATGTAACTGGAAAAGTAGCAGCTATGACTGCGATGACAATGCTAACAACAATTGCAACAGGACTTCCAGGTCTACTTATTCCGGGCACTATAAAATTGTTTGATATTTTGGAAAGAGAAAATGAAAACTCCAAAAACGAACAATCGGAGAAGGAAGAGACGAGTAAACACGAAGTATCAAACAGTATTTCAACGGAACGCATTCATGCATTACAGAAGAAAAATCAGCAGTTTTCAGCAATTGCCTCTGGCGTTGTTTACAGCCAGCTGGCACAAAAAGGCATTCGTTTCCGCCCCGGTAATAAGGAAAGTCTGGATTACCGTCTCAACGAAGAGGATTCCGTGATTTTTGTGGAAGAGGAGGGAATAGAAGAATGGGTGTTTTCCATCGTCTGCATGTCTGACGAGGACAAGGAATTTAATGGATTCATCAAGAAAACGGCTCCGAATACATTCATAAGATTTTTCTTCCTGCCGGAAAACAAAAAAAGGAAGATTTCCATTGTCGTAAATGACGAGGAATTGTACAAAGTTTTTGCCGGATTTAAGGGAAGTAACTGCTACAGAGGCAATGTCTCCGTTATTCTTGTGGACGAGAAGCAGGTTCGTGTTGTGAAGGAAGAATATATTGCATACTACGACACGGAAAATCCGGAATCAAATTTGACGGTTGTTTAATGGAAAAGCGACATTCAGAGGAAAGGGGACGGTATAGTGGAAGAATATAACAAGGAAAATTCCAAAACAGAAGAAAAGAAATCCTGGTTTCAGAGAACCGGGGATACGCTCAGGGAACACTGGAAGGAAATTGCAGTCGGAGCAGTAGCTATTGGTGTATTGGTAGGCTGTGTATTGCTACATGAAGAGACGGAGCCTGAGCTTTCAATACCGGAAAAACCTACCGAAAAGCTTCCGGAGATACTGGAAGATCACGGTTCGGCAGAGGCCGTAACGAGAAAATCACCGGTGGAGCATACCGTGGATATGTACCGAAGAAGATTGCCGGATGGTCAGATGGCATCCCAGAAAAAGAAAGACCTTGCGGAACAGTTGAACATTCCACTAGGGGAGAATGAAACACTGGTTTCTTCTTATGCAAGAGGAAAAAGTGCGGCATAGGAGGAAAAACGGATGAAAGAAACACAGGAGATCCGTACAAGTGAGCAGAATCTGTTACTTTGCAAGCTGAAATCGGATAAGGAAGACACGGCAAACCTGGAAATTAAGAACGGGAAACGGGTAGACAGCTTGCCTTTGGAGGAGTTTATTGCTCAGGTAAACAGATTTCTGATAAGCAAAGGAAAAAAATTATATATCGAAACAGTGTAAACTTGGACGAGCTGGTCTGTTGATAAACAAGAAGAAGCCGGAGTTGATAGTGCAATCGAATTGCCTGTCAGCCCCGGCTTATTTTTTAGGAGGAAAACGATGAACAGGGAAGAAAGAATCGAAGAAATTTTGAGAAGCATGAAAAGTTTTGTAAAGCAGAAATACCGGAAGGATGAGCTCCTACAGGAATGTTTCCTGTTGCAGGAAGAGATGGGCGGTCTGACCTACAGAGAGGAGCATGCCAGGCAGGGAAACCTTAAATTATGGGATGTAAGGTACCATCTGGAACGACTCAACGAAGAGCGTGGGCATGTGGCGGATGCGGAACTGGCCAGGTTCAAAGTCGGATGCAGGACTGTGAGCAACCTGATCAAGGCGGAAGTTTCCGGAAACAGAGGGGAGAGGAAGGCCTTCCATGCGTTGAAGTACATAAAGAGTCCGCATTGCACTTTACATAACTTGGAGCTGGAGTCGAGCGGAATCCGTACGGAAATCGACGCACTAATTCTGACACCGAAGGCAGCCTTCATCGTGGAAGTAAAGAACACCAGACGGGATATTTTCATTGATGAATCGGGAGATTATTACAGGACAGGGGAGTATCTGAACAGAGATTCCAATATCGCAGAAAAGCTGGATCGGAAGGAGCAGGTGTTCCTGGAAGTGCTGCATGCTGCGGGAATTGAGACAGATGACATGGAAGTAATCAGGATTGTCGTCTTCACGGACAATCGAATTTCCGTAAGGAACTGCTACAAAGGAGCAAAGACCTGTTTTCTCAGCCAGTTATCCTATATCATAGACGGTTATGAAGGACAGGAGGTGTTTACAGAGGGCGAACTGGAAGAAATGGCGGACATAATTGACGGAGCTGAAAAAATGGAAGCGTATCCGATAGAAGCAATCGATATGAATCAGTTTAAACGGGATTTTGCGGAAACCATGGCTGCATTGGAGTCGGAAGAGCAGATACAGGAATGTGCGGAAATCAGATTTGTTGAAAAGACGGAGGAGGAAACAGAAGAAAATACGGATTCCCAGAGTCCGATATGGCCAACAGTAACCGTGGTTGTTACTGCACTGGCCGCAGCGGCAGCCTGGTATTTTTCAAAAAACAGAAATGGAGGATTAAAGAGATGAGTGAACTGGTAAAAGTACTGTGCATGACAACGGTTTTGGCCTATGTTTTTCTGGCGGAAGACGGAAAAAGAGATTTGCTGGATGACATTCTGCTGGCAGCGATGGGGATTGCCCTGAAAAGACAGACCATGCCCTGTGTCGTGGAACGGAGAAACGAAAAAATCATGTAAAGTGAATGAGGAGGAAAATTGCGATGGAAAAATACAAGGTTCAGATGGTAAATAAATACACGGAGGAGGTAGTCGAGGATCTGGTAGATGACCAGGTTTTCGACCGTGAGGAAGATGCTCAGGATCATGCTTCCTATTTAAACGGCTGTGCGGCCCAGGGAGCAGAGATACTTAAACTGAGCAATCCGTTCGATTATGAGGAAGATTACGGCGATGGGGAGAATTTTGAGTACATAGCGGTTGAAATAGAAGAATAGGAGGAAGATTGGAAATGAGAAAGATAAAAATGGTATTGTGTTCTGCTTTGGCTGTATCGGTTGTTCTTTCCGGATGCGGAAATACAGGGGATGTGGAGAAAACCGGCGAAAGCGGCATGCAGGCAGTGGAAACGACAGCAGAAGCTACAGAGATTTCAGAAGTCTTGAAGCCGGAAGAAAAGGAAACGGGAGAAAGCGGGAAGGAGGAAGTGGTCCCACAGGTGCAGACCGATCTGAAGCCGTCAGAAGGGTTAATGTTTGAGCGTAAAGAGGACGGAACCTGCGTGCTTACCGGAATCGGGATTTGTACGGACACGGAACTGGTTATTCCTGCTTACAGTCCGGATGGGGAGAGGGTGGCTCTCGTTGAGGAAAATGTTTTTATGAGCCTGGAAGATGTGAACAGCGTGACTTTTCTGAACTTTGAGGGAAAGATTGACAAGCGTGCGTTTCAGTACGGGGAGATGACAGAAGTAAGATTTATTGGAGGGGCGCCAGTTGTGGGAGAAAGCGTATTTTCTTCCTGTGAGGATCTGGTTGCTGTATCGTTTGAGGACTGCTTGATCCAGATAGATGAGCATTCGTTCCTAAGTGCCGGAAAGGACATGGAAGTTTCGTTTTTACGCTGCTCCGGTCTGTTGGATGACCGTGCATTTCAGTATGCGGATCTCACGAAGCTTTCCGTGGCGGGATCGGAACTGGAGATGGGAGAGAGTGTTTTTTCTTCCTGTGAAGACTTGTTAAATATGGATTTTTCGGACAGCAGCATCGTGGCAGGAGAGCATACTTTCATGGGAAGCGGGGACGAAGCAGTCGTTCAGATGACGGGCTGCTCCGTGAAACTGGACGATCGGGCATTCCAGTACGCCTCACTGTCCAGTTTGTCGGTAAAGGACAGTACCCTGGAGACAGGAGAAAGTACCTTTTCCAGTTGCGAGGACCTGGTCATAGTTGTTTTGGACGGGGATTCCATTATTCTGGGAGAGAATACATTTTTGAGTTGTGAGGATCTGGTGGATGTAAAGATCTGTGAGGGAAGGGACGAGAGCGCCGTGGAGATTGACGACAGGGCATTTCAATACTGCGAGAAATTGGAGAGCGCAGTGATAGGCGGAGACGAGGTCAGAATCGGTGAGTATGCTTTTTGGGAATGTGCGGAGAATCTTTCTGTTACCATACAGGGAAAGGAATACAGGGCGGAAAATCTTGAGAAGGGCTATGAATAGAAAAAAGTCTTTTTAAAACAAATGATTTTGGGTAAAAATAGCTTTTTGTCCCAATTTCTGCTATACTATGTTTGAGCGAAGAAGGTCGTGGTCGTTCGGCTCACGGCTGGAGTTCCCACCGAGAGTTCGGCTCACTCTCCCGAATAGGCGCCATGCCGAAAAGCGAGCAGCCATTACAAAGAGCGACAATGCTTCTGATTTCGGTCAGAAGCATTGTTACTATATTCCTTTAAATTTAAAAGGAGACTGCAACACCTTGATGCTGCTCGCCTCCCTTAATGACTGATTTTTCCGTTGTCCGCCAACCGTCACGCCCAAAGTCGTGCATCGCTTTCGGGTTTTTCCGTTGCCCGCCAACCGTCCGGCCCAGCGTCCGACACCAACTTTCGGATTTTACGTGTCAGCCACACGAGCGGAATGATGTCCACTTCCTTATTTCTATTATAGGAAATTTTTAAAAAAAATGCAAGGCGATAATGATTTACAGGCGAAAAAAAACCACGCTGGACAACTCTTGTCATCCAGCGCTTCTTTTTCTAAAAGCGGTTTTATGCTGGCTGTCAGCCGCGACATCCTTCCGAACATCTGTATAGCCGCCGGAAATTTAAGTCCCCGGCGCGGACTCACCGTATCTCCCTGGCGGGGGCGCGATACCCTTCCGAGTATCTGAAAGTGTTGGTACTTACCCTCCCCAACTGGAGCCCAGCTTTTACGTGCCGCTACACGGTACAGTTGTGGTACATATCCATTATATTCGTAATTTTCGAAAAACACAAGGTGGAAATTTGACATTTTTAAGGGTTTTGCGTATACTTAAAGTGTAAAACAGGCAACAGCGTGTGCCTGTTAAGCGTTGAAGTAAGGTGTTGTGCCAGAAAGCAGTGCCTTACGGAGCTTTATAAGGGTTCTGTATTTACCACACACTGGCTAGGAGGAAGCTTCCGAAAAGAAAATGCTGCGAGGCTCTGCAACTGCAGGGCCTTTCTTCATACAGAAAGAGGTGATACCTATTGGCAAATTACAGGGATTTAAGTAAATTCATCAGCTTGATTTTACGGCATAAGCCGGAAGTAATCGGGATCAGCCTGGACGACCATGGCTGGGCCAATGTAGATGAGCTGCTTGCCGGCATCAGGCGAACCAGGCCGATCGACACGGAAATGCTGGAAGAAATCGTCCGCACGGACGAGAAGCAGCGATACACATTTAACGAGGATCATGCCCGTATCAGGGCAAATCAGGGACATTCAATCCAGGTAGATGTGGAACTGGAAGAAAAGGAGCCGCCAGAGTACCTGTTTCATGGTACTGGGCGCAAATATGTGGAGTCCATTGATCAGACAGGGTTGATTCCTAAGAGTCGGCTGTATGTCCATCTGTCCGGAGATCAAGAGACGGCTATAAAAGTCGGAAAGCGTCATGGGGAGCCGATTGTGTATCAGGTGGCAGCCGGAGCGATGGCAAGAGACGGACACAAATTCTGGAGATCAGCAAATGATGTGTGGTTGACGAAGCGTGTGCCACCGGAATACCTGGAAAAGATGTAGTGAGAAAATCGAAAGAAAAGGAAAAGTACAAGAAGGATGTGCGAAAAAATGCAGTCCTTCTTTTTTTTGTATGCTTTTTGGGTAATGTACCTATTGGTTGCCTGGTTTCTTAAAGCACGAATCCCCTGCGTTATAAAAATACTAAAACATGGGAAATCCGTTCCATAATTGAGATGCAAAAAAATATGACAGGAGGATGTCAAAATGAAAAGAAGCAAAAAGTGGAGATGGCTGACCGGAACGACAGCCGCATGTGTTCTGGTTGGAGCATTGGGGATCGGAGGCACGATTGCTTACATGACCGACAACGAGAGTGTAACCAACACCTTTACAGTGGGAAAAATCGATGTGGATCTAACCGAACCCAGTTATCCGGGAAACGACAGTCCGGATGTAAAGGATCTGGTTCCCAATCAGGAAGTCCAGAAAGATCCGAAGGTAACGAATGTCGGGGTAAATGACGCGATTGTGTTTATGAGCGTGGAAGTTCCGGTCAAAGATGTAACTTTGGTAAAAGCAGATGGTACCAAGGGTGCTAAGGAAAAGACCGAATTATTTTGGCTTAAGGATGCTTCCGATACCCAGGGGACTTACGCAAATCATTTTTCCGATCAATGGATGGAGTTAACTTCCAAAGGCGAGAAGGACCTGACAGCCGGCGACACCAACACCTATGTATTTGCCTACAAAACCGCAGTTGCTAAAGATGCGGCAACGGACAGTCTGTTTGACAAGATCCAGCTTAAAAATGTGATCGAAGGCGAGGTAACTGCAGGAGAGGCACAGAATGTTGTGGTAAACACTTATGCGATCCAGGCTTCCGAGGTATTGGAAGGCAATACGGATCTGACGGATGCTCTGTCGGAAGAGAATCTCAGCAAGATATACGATATCTACTTTAACCAGAATCCGGAAAAGGAGCAGGGTGGCGGTTCTGAGGATAAACCGGAAATCAAACAGGGAACAGCGACTCTGATCGAGGGTCCGTCTTTTAATGAGGCTATGAAAACTCTTTCCGGAAATTTAGACAAAATCCAGAGCATCAAAAACGCAGATTCAGTTCCAGAAGATGCAGAGACGCAGATCATTTCGGACTCTGGAAGTGAAAAGGAAGCCGTTATGTATTTTGATGCAGCTACGGGTACGATTTACATCGCGACAGATGCCGAGAAAATCCGTTTGAACAAGGAATCTAACGATATGTTTAGCGATTGTGATTCCTTAACTGATATCAACGCTTTGTCAGGTTGGGATACCGGAAACGTGACAAACATGCGTTATATGTTCGGTAACTGTGTATCCCTGGCCGATCTTAGCACCCTGTCAGGTTGGGATACCGGAAATGTGACGGATATGAATAATATGTTCTTCAGTTGCAGTTCTTTGACTGACCTTAACGCTCTGTCAGGTTGGAATACCGGAAATGTGACGGATATGGGTGATATGTTTAGACAATGTACCTTCCTGGCTGATCTTAACGCTCTGTCAAGTTGGAATACCGGAAATGTGACGAATATGGGTGATATGTTTAGACAATGTACCTTCCTGGCCGATCTTAGCGCTCTGTCGGGCTGGGATACCGGAAGCGTGACGGATATGGGCGGTATGTTCAGTTACTGCACTTCCCTGATTGATCTTAGTTCTCTGTCAAGCTGGGATACTGGAAATGTGACGGGCATGGATGAGATGTTCTTAAGCTGTTGCTCCTTAACCGATCTTAACGCTCTGTCAGGTTGGAATATCGGAACCGTGATGGGCATGACTTATATGTTCTCCGATTGCACTTCCCTGACTGACCTTAGTGCTTTGTCAGGCTGGGATACTGGAAATGTGACGGGCATGGGTGGGATGTTCTTAAACTGTCGCTCCTTAACCGATCTTAACGCTCTGTCAGGTTGGAATACAAGACATGTGATGGAAATGACTAGAATGTTCTCCAATTGCACTTCCCTGACTGACCTTAGTGCTCTGTCAGGTTGGAATACTGGAAATGTGACGGATATGAGTGAGATGTTCTATCAATGTTATGTTCTTCAAGACGCATCAGGTATTAATGACTGGAATATCTCTAATGTAACCGATTTTACCGAAATGTTCCGTAATTGTTCATCTCATCCAGAATTTACTAAACGCCCAGGCACATGGGATAGCGATGGAACTTTTACTCCAAGTATCTAATCATATACACGGGTCTTTAACACATCTTCTCTCTAAAAACACCCTGTAAGCCTTTATGCGGTTTACAAGCCATTTCGAGAGAAAAAAGGTGTCAAAGACCCGTGAAAAAGCAAGAAAAAGTTTCACAATAAAAACAGTTTATGATATAATTAGAAAACCAAAATACACATATAAGAGAGGTTTTGCCCATGGATCAGTCATGGAAACAGCCCCCAATTGTTTATAATAGATATAAAAAGCGAATAGTGTCTGTAGAAGAAGCCATATCTAATCTTGGATGGGGATTTCCTCTTGCGGTCTTTTTATGCCTTGTACCAAGCTGTTGTTATTTATAATGACGGTGTGGAATGAGGCTTTTTTGTTATATCAAAGAAAAGAAGCATGCTTTGAGATGTTTTCATAAAGGGGGGAGCGAAATGGATCATGAGAAGATAATGACTTTTTTACAAGAGCATTGGTACATTGCTTCGATATTTACGGGTGTGATACTTTTGGCTGGAGCAATCCGTAACTGGAACTGGCTCTGCGATCCTACAGGTACGTCGGATGCTTACCGCCATAGCAGGGGATACCGGCGGGCGATATTCTTCTTGCTGAGTGTCCTATTGATTGTGGTGAGTATCTGGGGATTTGTGTTGAAATTGAAGAAATAGGAGGAGGATAGCTATGATGACCGAGAAATATCCCACTTGGCTGGAAAATCATGTGAAAGAATGGGCAGAGAAGCGTCTGACCACTGTGACACTCTGTTCTATCACTGGCAGTGAACTGCTGGAGGTTTGGTATTACGGAGATTTGCTCACGGTGAAGGGAGAACCCCAATCCTATATTGTAGATAGCGATGAGTCCCCCAGACTGGTGGCAGCCCGCGACCCAGAGAGCGGCGAGGAGTTCGTCATCTTTGACGGTGGGCGGCATGGCTACGACAATATGTTTTGCGATGAACATGATCCAGCCGAACTGAAGGATCGTCCCCTCAAGCGGTATGAGATTCCCGCCTCCAAGCTGGTGCTGGAACTGGGGTACAGCGTGGACTACGAGGACGAAAAAGAGGACTTTGAACCGGATGAAGCGGATACTGTGGAGCTGATCAACGGCGAGCGTATGCCCTGGGAACAGGTCAAGCGGGACGGCATTGACTATATCGCCCTTTACTATTTGAACGAGAAAGGAAAACCCGTCCAGATTTTGGACGCGGAATTGGCATGAGTATGGTAATTCAATCCTTTGACAATCTGCACGACAACCGAGTCCTGCGCTACTGCGCTGACTTTGAAGCCCACACCCTACACATGGATACCCAGACTGAGGCCGGAGAGAAAGTATCCGTTCACTTTACCGGCCTGCTGGCCCACTGGTTTGAGAATGTGATCCAGGAAAATATCCTCTTTGGCATGGATGAGATTACCGTGGACGATTTTTTTGAACAGTACAAAGATCTGCTGGGCGGTACCATCTCTTACGGCTTTCCCGCCTGTTGCGGTATCAAGGAACTAAGGAAGCGCATAGAACAGGAGCACATCCGGGTATTTGTCATTGACTCTTCCCTTGGGCTGTGTGGATTTATACTGGCTCAGGAGGTGGAATTGCAATGTCCTTAACTGCTTATAAAATTGAAGCCGTCGGTCATGACCGAACTGGCGAAGACTATGGCTATGTGAATATCATGTACCGCTATGGCGACAAGCGCCCCTGTCCCTGGCCGGATCAGTGCGAGAAAATGGAGGTTATGTGGGCGGATGAGAGCGTCTACGGGCCACCTGCTCCCGGCAGCAAGGTGGGTGACTTTATACAGACATGGTTAATGAGCTCCTGTAACTGTGGGGTGTTTACTCACAGAGAGATTGCCCAGTGGCTGATGGATACTTTCACTGGCCTGAAAATCAAGGAACTGGCGTGGTTTGAGAACCCCAGGGAAAAGACTCTGAAAAACGGCAAACCGCGTGCGCGTCGGGCCAAGTGGCTGCCGGAGCGGGAGGTGGATCTGGTGTATCTCTACTCCGACTACTATATTGATGCAAGAGAACCTGCTTCTGCTCAAACTGATTTCTTCACCGTCACAAGGATGGACTTTTGGGGTGTGAGCACTTGGTTCATGTGTACCCCACAGGCCGCCAAAAAGCTGCTCGCCATGGATTATGACAATCTGGTCGTCAAGGAAACCACCATTGTGGGATAGGAGGAATGCGGCATGATTGGGACAGATGAAAACCGGGCGGTGCTCCATGTGGAGGTCATCTTCTGGAGCGGCAAGCGAAAGACTCCCCCCAGCCTGGTCAGCGGAAAGTATTGTCCCCATTTTGTGGTCACAGGAACTACGAAATATCTGGGTGTCTGCTTTCTGGACGGAAGCAAGTGTACATTCGATACCCCAGCCTTGGGAAATGCCCAGCCCCTCTATCCAGATACCATTGACTATGCTCCGCTGGAAAACAATGCGGAATTTTTAATCTATGAGGGAGCCAATGCCGTTGGCAAAGGCCGGGTGCTGGGCCGGACCGTTCCCTATCAAGTGAAACAACAACGAAAGTAGGTGCCTTATGTACCAAATTGCATATATTGGCCGCTGGGAGACCCTCCCGGAAACGGCTGCCGCCATCTGTGACCATGACACTCCCAAGCTGGAGGCGCTGCTCCAAGGCGGTCTGGATTTAGATGTTCCCATCCAGCTTAGCGAATACATCAAGCTGATGCCATTGGAGATTGCGGTTTTTCGGAATGATGTGCCCATGATTCACTTCCTACTGGAGCATGGAGCTGATCCCGGTCTGGCAGAGGAACAGCCCCTACTGCTCACCGCTGCCCGCTGTTGTGGGTCAGAGGTAGTGGCGCTCTTTGCTGGACAGGCCGCAAAACTCAGCCCGAAGCAGAAAGAGCGGGCCTTCCAGGAAGTGCGCTGGGGCAAGCGCCCGGAGAATATCCAGGTACTGGAGCAAGCCGGGATCACAGTGGACAAGTTTGGCGGCGAAGCATTCCGGGCCGCTGTGTCCGAAGGCAATACCAAACTTGCCCGACTGTTTCTGGAAAAAGGGGCAGACATCAATTACCACAAGCCGGACATGGTGTTTCCGAACGCCTCCACCGCTGTCACTGAAGCTGTCCGACACAAAAATCTCCCCATGGTGCGCTGGCTCATTGAGCAAGGAGCCGACATCACCATTGCTGACAAATACG